>Ga0265338_10004618_pt1 | contig 18513 bp, 16 predicted proteins | sample 42126metaG_FD_193579 | JGI IMG/M metagenome (GOLD analysis project Ga0265338, IMG submission 193579) | Rhizosphere microbial communities from Carex aquatilis grown in University of Washington, Seatle, WA, United States - 4-21-26 metaG | ecosystem: Host-associated > Plants > Roots > Rhizosphere... | reverse complement strand
CTGCGTGGTATAGGGCGGGGTGTCGCCTGGAGCAACCCCCATCATTCAACCGAATGATTTCGTGACTCAGATGTATGCCGATGGCGCCAAGGGTTACTTCGATGCGCTTGGTATCCACCCATACTGTTTTTCTGACCCGATCACGATTTGCACCTCAACCAGTACCAGTAACACGGACGTTTGGGGACAGATGGCCTGGGGGCCAAACAACATCGTCAGCATCATGAAAGCCAACGGTGATGGTAGTAAGAAAATCTGGATGACAGAGTTCGGCGACGACAACGTATCTGAAGCCCCACAAGAAATGCAAAATGCCTTTAATAACACCAATGGTCAGGCCTGGGCCGGCCCCATCTTCTGGTACGACTACACCGGCGATGGTAGCTTTGGACTGGTTGGCACGCCCGCGTATAACACGTATAAGCAACTGGCGGGGAAATAAGTCGTAGGGGACCTGGAGAAAGTTCATCACAAATTAATGCCTATCTCGACGGAGCTATACCCTCCTTCGCTAAAGCTTCGGAAGGGCAAGCCAGTCCTTAGGCAAGCTCAAGATTTATAAATTGTCCTTTATCAAGGATGGAAGGTAACATTTTCTGAAGTGTCATCTAACAGATTCATTTTCTTAAATTAAAAGTCAGACATTTGTTTTTGTAAATCAGACAAAGAAATCGGTGTAAAAGACGCAACCACATTTTCTAATTCAGCGTCTGATAATACGAGGTTATTAGAAGGCTCATACCATTTTCTTATCACAATACGAGTATTATTTAGTGAAGTGTAGAAGACATTTTCTGACTTGTCTTTATATTGGCTATCCTGATATATTTTTCTGCCATCTGTGGTAGTAAGGTACAAAGGACAAGCATGCAATACATCAGGAGAAATTTCGAAGTCACAAGCTTGAGGTGGATTATATGTTGAAGGTAATTTTGTTTCTTCAATCTCTAAATGAGGTATCTGTACCCCTTGCATAGTCACCTGAGAATAAATAAGATCAATCTCTCCGGAACTAAAATCATTACTGAGATGTTTTATGGTATATCTTGAAGGAATATCGCTAGGAAAATAAATTTGCCAATCTGACCAAGCTTCTGCTGGATCAGAATTTTTATCCGGACAAAAAACCATATCAATATTTATATATAAATCATTTTTATATTTAGAAAGAGAAGTTTCCTTACCTATTGAAAGGCAAACAGGCAATCCATCAATAATTTTAAAGAAAGTATCTTCATTATCAGGAAGCATCGTGTCTTTTATTGTTTTATTCTGCCATCCCAATTCTTCAAGATGCTTTTCGAAGAGCGGCTGTTTTTTAGGGTCGGAAAAATATAACAATGCGTTCATGTTACATTCTTCCTCACCAGAAAGGTAATTAATAATGCATCCGTCGGTACTCAGTTCTTGCAAGAGAGGCTTTGTCATGCTCGCCTCCAGCACTGCTTTATTTAAGACGCTTCTATAACTTTGTATCTTCAAATTGATTGGATTATTTGTCCTCCTATCAAAAATTTGTCCATCAATATAATATCCAGTAACAAAATATATCACGAGTAATACGATTGGGAGTAGTATGAAAAGCACAATTTTGAATAAATGACGAAATTTTTGCTTTTTCTTTTGTTGTCTCTTTGTTTTACCTTTCACTCTATAATAAGTATTACTTAACATACATTGCCTGTCAAATAAATTTTCTTCGAAGATATACTCTACTTTTTAATGGAGATAAACCTTAGTTAAATTACTATATCAACCTATCTGAGGATAGTGACACTTCTTCCACTTTTTGCCTGAGCCGCACCAGCAAGGATCATTACGGCTGAGTTTCTTTTTCTCATTTTCCAAACTTGTCGCTTTTGCATTTTCTGACACTTCACTTTCGGGAGTATTCGTCATCATTTTTTTGGGTTTTGCAGCGGGTATCGCTACTTCCGGATGTGCGGCTCCTTGATGAATACTTCCATCTGCATGAGTATGGGTCTCACCTGTTGGAGTCATACCTTGTGGCGGTGCCTGCACCTGAACTTTGTAAATCCGGTGAACAATTTCATCATCCATCGCCCAGATGAGTTGTTCAAACATCCGATATGCTTCATTCTTATACTCAACCAACGGATCCCGCTGTGCATAACCGCGAAGCCCGATACCGCCTCTGAGATTATCAATTGCGTCCAAATGATTGGTCCAAAGATTATCAATTACTGAGAGCATGATAAATTTCTCAACCTGCCGCATCATCTGTGCCCCAAGTTCTTCTTCCCGCTTATCATACAAATCATCGGCGACTTTGGTAAGAAATTCGATCTTTGCTTCTGTCTCATGCAGCTGCTCAAGTTGTTTTGTAAGCTGGTCTTTGGATGCGTCATCAAAAGGAATTATTGTATTAAATGATTCTCCAATTTCATCATTAACAGAGTCGCCGACTCCAGCATGATTCGCAATAGCAAGCTCAACAAGTCCGTTGATTGCTGTATGAATTTTCTCACGTACGGTTTCTTTCAACGTACTTTTCTCATCAAGAGAGCCTTCAAGTATTTTGCGCCGGCGACCATAGATAATTTCCCGCTGTTTGTTCAGGACATCGTCGTATTCAACCAAATGTTTGCGTGTGTCGAAATTGAACCCTTCAACCTTCACCTGGGCATTCTCAATCGATTTAGTAACAAGTGAATGTTCAAGCGGGACATCCTCCGGCATATTGAATCGTGTCATGAGTCCCGCAATTCTGTCGCCGCCGAAAAGCCGCATGATGTCATCATCAAGCGCCACAAAAAATCGTGATGCACCCGGATCTCCTTGTCGTCCAGAACGTCCTCGCAGCTGATTATCAATACGCCGTGATTCATGCCGTTCGGTACCAATCACATACAATCCGCCAAGAGAGAGAACTTCATCATGTTCCTTCTGCCATTTCTTCTTGTCTGCTTCTGTCACAAACTGTTCTTGTGCACCTCCAAGAACAATATCAACTCCTCGTCCTGCCATATTGGTCGCGACAGTTACCGCACCTTTTCTTCCGGCATTGGCAATAATTTCTGCTTCCCGTAAATGATTTTTTGCGTTCAGCACTTCATGAGGGATTTTGCGCCGGCGAAGAAATTCTGAAACAATTTCATTTTTATCAATGGAAGTCGTACCGACAAGCACCGGCTGTCCCTTCTTATGCGCCTCCTCAATAGAATTGACAACCGCAGTATATTTCGCCCGTCCTGTTTTATACACAGCATCAGGGTAATCAATACGTTGTACCGGGCGATAGGTAGGAATAACAACAACATCCAAATTATAAATCTTCCGGAATTCTTCAGCTTCTGTAACGGCAGTACCTGTCATGCCGGAAAGTTTCTCATACATACGGAAGTAGTTCTGAAGAGAAACGGTTGCAAGCGTCTTTGATTCCCTTTGAATCGGAACATTTTCTTTTGCCTCAATCGCCTGATGAATTCCTTCAGAAAGCCGTCTTCCTTCAAGAAGCCGTCCGGTAAATTCATCAACCAGAACAACCTGATTATCTTTAACAATATATTCTTTCTCACGATGGAACAATGCCCGTGCTTTCAGTGCTGCTTCCAAATGATAGACGGTGTCAAAATCTTTCTCGTAAATATCCTTAATGCCATAAAGCTTTTCAATCTTGCCGATTCCATGATCGGTTAGATGTGCCGTGCGGAATTTCTCATCAATTTTATAATCAGTTTCAGGCGTCAATTTTTCAACAACTTTTGCATATTCATAGTAACGCTGCGAAGGTGATTCATCTGGAGCAGAAATGATGTGGGGGGTTCGTGCTTCATCAATCAAAACAGAGTCAACCTCATCAACAATCGCGAAATAATTCCCTCGCTGGACAACCTGATTTAGATCCTGCGCCATATTGTCCCGCAAATAATCAAAACCAAACTCTGAATTAATGCCATAGGTCACATCAGCAGCATATGCTTCTTTACGACTAATCGGTTTTAAATGCTGCAAACGGTAATCAACCACATCTTTATTAACAAATTCCTGATCGTAAATAAACGACTGTTCATTAATCATTGCCGCTGTCGAAACGCCTAAGAGATTAAATACAGCACCCATCCAACCGGCGTCTCTACGGGCAAGATAATCATTGACCGTGACTAAATGAGCACCGTTGCCCAACAAACTATGGAGATAGAGAGCGGAAACTGCAGTGAGCGTTTTCCCTTCACCGGTTTTTTGCTCAGCAATCTTCCCCTGTGCAAGAACTATTCCACCCATCATTTGCTGATCAAATTGCCGCAACCCCAAAGACCTGCGCGATGCTTCACGGACAAGAGCAAATGCCTCAGGCAATATATCCATCAATTTTTCTCCATCTTTGAGACGTGCCTTAAATTCCTCTGTCTTTTTTGGGAAATCTTTGTCTTTGAGTTTTTTTGCTTGATCCTCTAGGGAATTTATTTTCTCAACGATTGGCTGAAGAGCAGTAATTTCTCGTTTATTGGAATCGAAGAATTTATTAATTATTCCTAACATAAGTAATTTATCTTACCATATCATAGCCTCAAAAAAAACCCCCACCGTCTAGGCAGGGGTTTAATCCCGATTACATCGGGATTACCAATTGATCAATTGGGAAAAATTACTTTTTCTTTTTAGCTGCTGTTTTTTTAACAGTCTTTTTAACAGTTTTCTTTACGGTCTTTTTTACAGCTGGTTTCTTTGCTGCTGTTTTTTTCTTTGCTGCTGGCATATACGATCACCTCCTTACAATAGTTGGGATAATTTAATACTGAAGCGAAAGAAAAATTTTGTCAAGAAAATTTATTGCCTCAAAAGAGGTGGTTTAGATTGCTAATTGAGGGAAAATTAAATATACATCTTTTCAATCAGCGAATTATTTTGCAGCGATTTTATCTTTACCTATATATTTCCTCAGAACTTCCGGAATGACAACTGATCCATCTTCCTGCTGATAATTCTCAAGAATCGCAATAATCGGACGATTCATCGAAAAAGCAGTACCATTGAGCACTTGCAGATATTTTCTCTCATTACCGTCTTGATAACGCATGTTCAATCTACGAGATTGCCAGTCCGTGACTGTTGACGTTGATGTCACTTCACGGTACTTATTTTGGGAAGGAATCCATGCCTCAATATCATACTTACGTGCTGCATTAAATCCTAAATCGCCAGTACAAATTCTGAGCACTTGATAGGGGAGACCGAGCAGTTGGAAAAACTTCTCTTCCAATGACAAAAGATATTCATGTTCACGGTCATCTTCCCCTTCAGCAACAAACGAAACCATTTCAACTTTGTTAAACTGATGCACGCGAAAGATGCCTCTTGTGTCTTTACCGTAACTCCCTGCTTCACGACGAAAACAAGCAGAATAGCTGACATATCGCCGTGGCAGATCTTCTTTCTTCAAAACATCATTCATATGAAGCGGGACAACGGATTGTTCAGAAGTTCCAACCAGATATAATCCATCTTTATCAAGTGCAAAGATATTGTCTTGCTCCCCCATTGCCGTATAGCCAAGCCCTTCCATCACATCCTGTTTGATGAGAACAGGTGGAACAACAGGAATAAATCCTTCTTTCAAAAGCACATCAAAAGCTAATTGCCTCAGAGCTGCTTCCATCAAAGCTCCATCTCCTTTCAAATATTGAAATCTAGCTCCACTGACAAGAGCTGCTTGCTTTACATCAATAATATTCAACGCTTCACCGAGCTCAAGATGGTCTTTTGGTTTAAAGGAAAATTCGGTAGGTTTCCCAACTGTTTTTATTACTTCATTTTCACTATCATCCTTGCCGACTTTTACATCAGGTTTTGATGGATTGGGGATACTGAGAAGAAGTGCTTCTAATTCTGTTGAAGCGATTCTGAACGATTCTTCTTTTTTATCCAGCTCTTCCTTAATTTTCTTTCCTTTTTCTACCTGCTCGGGAGTGGGTTTACCTTTGATGCTTTTTGCTGCTGAATTTCTTTCTTCCCGAATCTGCTGAATTTCTTTTTGTAGTTGTTGTGTCTGTTTATCAAGCTTAAGAACAAGATCAATATCAATATTCACGCCTTTGTCCAATGCGGCTTTTTGAATTTCCTTCGGTTTTTCTCTAATCAGATTAATATCTAACATATCCTGGTACTGTATTTAGTATAAATCAAAAAATACAAAAAACTACTAGCTACTAAATACCAATTACTTTTTTGAGGAGGGTTTAGCTTTTTTTGCCCCAGTTGACTTTGAAGTCTTAGCAGCAGGTTTTGCCGTTTTTGCCGGTTTAACAGCTTTTTTGGTAGTAGCCTTTGCAGGAGTTTCTGCTGCTGTTGTACCACCTGATAATTGCTTGGATAATGAAGCTTTCAAATGAGCAGCTTTATTTTTGCTAATGATATTCTTCTTTGCTGCTTTATCAACAGCACTGAAAGCCATACTTACTGATTTAGTTGCTTTATCAGCTTTTGCCTTCTTAACGAGCTGTTTGAAGGTCTCTTTTATTTTTTTGTTTTTTATGGTACGCTTTTTGTCCTGTTTTAATTTTTTCTTTGCGTGTTTTAATATTGGCATTTTGCTATTTTAGCATGGTATACTTAAAAAAACAATATTGCTCTACAAAAGCTCTCTATGACGAATAAATTCTTATCCAAGAGTCTTGATCTTCTCACAAGACGACAAACCAATATTCTTTCTGCTGCCTTTGTGATCATGGTAACAGTTATTCTCTCCCAGGTTTTGGGGCTGATCAGACAACGGTTGTTGGTATCAATATTTGGCGCATCAAATAACTTAGGTATTTATCTTTATTCAACACAGCTGCCTGATACCATTTTTCAACTCACCATTGCTGCAGCACTCACTTCTGCATTTATTCCTGTTTTTTCAGAATATCTGGCACGCGGCAAAGAACAAGAAGCGCACAAAATGGCGTCCACGCTCTTGGCCATCGGTGTTGCCCTTTTTGCTGTCTTTGCGATCATTCTTGCTATTTTTGCACAGCAAATTCTACAAATATTTAACCTCGGAGCAAATTTTACACCCAAGGAAATGGTACTGATGGCAAACTTGATGCGCATTATTATCATCGGACAATTGCTTTTCATTATCGCAACTTTTTTTACCGCACTTTTGCAGTCATATAATCATTTTTTTGTCCCCGGCATCGCGGCTGCTCTTTATAATCTGGGCATTATCATCGGCGTTCTGATCTTTTCTCCAATTGTTGGAATTTATTCAACAGCAATCGGTGTCATCTTGGGAGGACTAATTTTTATCGGTGCCCAAATACCACTTGCAAGACAAGTCGGTTTTCATTTCAGACCGGATATGTCATATATCAAATCTGAAGGCGTTAAAAAGATTGGCAAACTCATGTGGCCGAGGACTATTTCCGTCATTATTTTCCAACTTGGAACCATTGGCATCGGATCCTTTATTTCCTTTCTCAATGATCCGGGACGCATGAATGTTATTTTTGACTTCGCTCAGACTCTTGCGTTTGCGCCGGTTGCGCTTTTCGGGCAGACAATAGCGCAGGCTGCTTTCCCTGTTCTCTCACGCGAGAAAGACAGACTTGAAGAATTCAAGCAAACGTTCATTCAAAGCTTCAATCAAATGCTCTATCTTGTGCTTCCGGTTTCTGTGCTTTTTCTGGTTCTTCGTATTCCCTTGGTGCGACTTGTCTTTGGTGCCAGTAAGTTTGACTGGCCGGCAACAGTTGCAACAGGACAAACCTTAGCGCTTTTCAGTATTTCTATTTTTGCGCAGGCGTTGATTACCTTGATATTGCGAGCTTTTTATGCACTCCACGACACAAAAGTTCCTCTTATTATTGGTGCCATTTCAACAGCCATTCTCATAATAATTTCATATCTTTTTATCACTACGTTTCATTTAGGTGTCCAGAGTCTGGGACTCGCCTATTCTTTAGCAAGTCTGTTTCAACTGATCATTCTCTTTTTACTCCTTGAAAAAAGGGTTGGCGGCTTTGGCAAATCTGCGCTGCTTCCTTCATGGACAAAATTCTTTATCTCATCTGTTCTTACCGCGTTTGCCCTTTATATTCCTATTAAACTCCTTGACCAGCTCGTTTTTGACACAACACGTACCATCAATCTCATCATCCTCACCGGCATTTCAAGCCTACTTGGCTTGTCACTCTACCTTTTCCTGACATGGTTCTTTGATGTAAAAGAAGCACAGGCATATATACTGATGTTTACCAAAGTTGGTAATTGGAGAGAAATTCTTAAGAAATCACAGGAGCTACTGGGAACGGGCAAGAGTACGCAGGCATAAGAATAGTTTTACCAAAATACTCCATTGAACATAAAAAACGTCTCTCAGCGGGTAACTTTAGCTTTGTATTTAAAACTTTTAACTGCTTTCTGTTAAAAAATTTCTAAAAACGCAAATAAATTGAAAAATCTCTAATTCCCTGTCACCATATTAATTCTTACTTGATAATATTATTATTTTTTCCGTTTATGATAAAACGAGAGTCGAGAATTGCAGTTTTCACTTTCGATGGGCAGAATTGCTATTGTCCATGCGGATATTATCCTAAACGTAATTATTCTTTTTATTTACCATGTCCTGCACGATTATGTGCTCTTTCACGGATTTGGTACGTTTGCCCGGGTTTTGGGGTCGGCGGTAAAGGATGATTGATAATTACCGTTCGGTCTTTACCAGTATCTCCCCCTCTAGGACCAATAATATCCATTTCTCCTGAAATAGGAGATTTTTGGCCGGGTGTGTATTGATGTTTTGCCACGATGTATCACCTCCTCTCTCCTTATTAATAGCATTAAAAAGGACAATGTAATAGATAAATATTTTCTTTGTTGAAATTGATAACATTACATTATTTACTCGTCAATTTTTGTCACTATGCAAATAATTCTGTCTAATATTTTGTTTGACTCACGCAAAATCTCCATTTTTTTTAATGGAAGTATTTTCCCATAGTTTCTAAAATCCAACTTTTCAGTTTTATCCAAATACTTCTCTTCAAATTCCTTTTTACAATCTTTGGAGGTGCGTCCAGTTGGATTAAAAGAAGTTATTAGTAGTGAAAGTAAAAAGCCTTCTCCACATGGCTCTGCAGGAATTAATTCTATATGATTTGCTAATGCTTTATCTAGAACCTCTTGATCCCAAGTTTGATCCGTATCGAGAAAGACAGCTCGTTTGGAATATATGTTATTCCTGACGGCTCTATCAACCATGTCTCCGGGAGAACCACCATGAGCGCAGTCAATATTGACTGAGATGCCTGTAAATCTATTATAGTTAGCTTTTATATGTCTCAATATCGCTTCTTCGGTTTCTCCTTCAGCGAGAAAATATACAGCAATTTTTGGGTACTGTGGCAACAACCTTTTCATATACTTGATGTGCAGAGCAATTAAAAATCATAATTATTACAATTCTGGTACACCACCGAACACTCCGGCTATATACTTAGCATAATAATTATCATCTGCGCGAACCCCTTTTATTTCATCTAGACGCCAAGCTTCAGTTCCACCCGATTCATTATCCCTCTGGGTCAAAACAATTTGATATTTATCGAGCTTGTTTAATATTTCATGATGATGTGATGTGAAGATAAGTTGAGCATTTTTCTGATTTAGTTCTTTTGAAAGAAACAAGTTCATAAGCTCCGGTAGCATATGTGGATGCAAATCAGCATCAAGCTCGTCAAGAACTGCAATACCGCCATCAAATAAGACGGGGATTATTTCTCCTAATCTCGAGAAAAGACATTTTGTCCCATGAGATTCATATAAAAAAGGTAAATCAAATTCACCTTTAATATCTTTATGAAACCATTTTGGGCGATAAGAGAGTTTTTCCTTTCCAGATTCTGATTTAAAAGATCGTTTTTCTATTTCTAATCTGGTAAGACCCAAATCGAATCTGGTGAGTAATTTTTCTACCAATTCTCTCGCTTTATGATCCTTTGAAAAGTATTCTGCAATCTCTTCTGCATATTGGAGGCTATCATGATGGTCATGTTTACCAAATTCAAAAATGTTTGACTCATATTTTTTCCAATAACCGATAATTTCATTACTGAGAGGATTATCAAGTTGAGCTGCAACAGAAATCAATGATGCGTTTTTTCTTTTCCCCACTATTTTTTTAATATTTGCGTTTTCAGGGAAATTGGCTAAATTATATTTGTAATCATTATGTTTAAAATCCCAACTTCGCTTGAAAACAATATAGAATTGTTTTGTCTCACTATTGTATTTACGCAAAGCCTCATCAAGTACTAACTTGGCGTTCATTTTTACATAATATTCGTAGAGATTTTTGTTGCATGAAAATGTAACTGAGAACTCTGTCGGTTCATCGGAAGTAAAACGGTAGGGATGATATGGAATTTCTTCATCGGGTTTATAGTCATACGAATAAATAATAAACTGTCTCAAGAATGATAATATCTTTAGTAAATTAGTTTTCCCCGATGCATTGGCACCTACTACTGTTAATACTTTTGATACTCTGGTTTCATTAATGTCATCAATGTATGCATAAGTATTTGGAGCCTTATCATTAACTTCAAATTTAATTTCAACAGTATCTTTAAATGAATAAAAGTTTTTTGCGGAAAATTTGTGTAACATATTCATCTACAATACACTAAATCTTTCTATTTGTCAAGATAATATACAAATTTTCGTAGGAAAATGCTTATTTAAGTTTATTTAAATCTCTCTAACCATAAACTACAAATGCATAAAAAAACCGCCTTTCAGCGGGTACTTTCAACTTTGCATTCAAACTTTTACTTTAGTACATTCCACCCATACCACCGGGCATGCCTCCTGGCATTCCACCAGCTGGTGAATCTTTTTCAGGAATATCTGCAATCAAACACTCAGTTGTGAGCACCATCGTCCCGACACTTGCTGCATTTTGGACTGCGCTTCGGGTAACTTTTGCAGGATCAACGATTCCTGCTTTAAGCATTGATTCAAATTTACCGGTAATTGCATTAAATCCTTGATCCGAATCCTTCGCTGCTTTTGTAGAAGCCTGTTCTTCAATTGATTTGATAACCCATCCGTCATCCTCTCCTGCATTTTTGACAATCCATCGAATTGGCTGCTCAAGAGCGTTATAAAGAATATCAACACCAAGCTTCTGATCTTCAACAGTCAGACTATCACGAAGAGCAGCAAGTACTTTTCGAGCTTTAAGCAGTGTAACGCCACCACCAGGAACGATGCCTTCTTCAAGAGCAGCTTTGGTTGCGGCAACAGCATCATTGACACGCTCTTTCTTTTCTTTCATTTCAACTTCGGTTGCTGCGCCGACATTAATAACTGCGACACCACCGGCCAACTTGGCAAGTCTTTCCTGTAATTTCTCCCGATCAAAATCAGAAGTTGTGCCTTCAATTGCTCTTCTAATCTGTGAGATTCTTGCAGTAAGCGCTTTCTTGTCACCTTTACCACCGATAATCCGGGTATTATCTTTGTCAGCCCAGACTTTATCAGCCCGTCCACAATCTTCAACAGTTACACTCTCAAGGGTACGTCCGGTATCTTCTGAAATAACCGTAGCGCCAGTAAGAATTGCGATATCTTGAAGCATTTCTTTACGTCGATCACCAAATCCTGGAGCTTTGATGGCAACTGAATTGAACGTGCCTTTCAATCGGTTAACGATAAGCGCCGCGAGGGCTTCGCCTTCAATATCATCAGCGATGATAACGAAATTTTTGGTAACTTTAACGAGATTTTCAAGGAAAGGAAGGAATTCATTAAGTGCTGAGATTTTTTTGTCAGTGATAAGAATGTATGGATCTTCAATTTCAGCTTCCATTTTGTCAGTGTTGGTTGCGAAGTAGGCTGAGACATAGCCTTTGTCAAATTCCATACCTTCTTTGTAGTCAACATCCAATTCCATCGTACGCCCCTCTTCAACGGTAACGACTCCATCTTTGCCGACTTTATTCAATGCTTCTGCAATCTTGGAACCTATTGTTTCGTCTTGTGCGGAAATTGTAGCGACGCGGACAACATCTTCATCTTTAACAGGACGTGCCATCTTCTGAATTTCAGCAATAACGGCAATAACAGCTTTATTAACTCCTTCTCGAAGAATCATTGGATTCGCACCTGCAGTAACATACCTCATGCCATCATTAACAATTGCCTGTGCAAGAACAGTTGCGGTTGTGGTGCCATCTCCTGCGTTGTCGTTGGTCTTGCTTGCAGCTTCTTTTGCAAGCTGGACGCCCATATTTTCAAACGGATCTTTGAGTTCAATTTCTTTTGCAACGGTGACGCCATCGTGGACAACAGTAGGTGCTCCCCATTTCTTTTCAAGCGCGACATTGCGTCCTTTTGGACCGAGTGTGGTAATAACAGCTTTTGCCAAAACATTAACACCCTTTACGAGTGATTGTCGTGCTTCTTCTCCAAATTGTAATTGTTTTGCCATAGTTTTAGTTATCAGGGACCAGGTAATAGGGATCAGGTTAAAGAAACCAGTAAATCATATTTTCTAGTCCCTTGTCCCTGTTGCCAGATCCCTTATTCTACGATTGCGAGTATATCATGTTGACTCACAATTTTCCATTCTTCATGACCTACTTTAATAGTATCGCCGCCCCATTGTTTGACATATACCTTTTGCCCGACTTTAACGACCATTACTTCCTGTTCACCTTTGGGGTGTACTTTTCCTGGACCAACAGCAATGATTTCGCACAATTGTGGCTTCTCTTTTGCTGATTCAGGGAGATAAATGCCGCTTACAGTTTGAGTATCAGCCGCGACCGGCTTGACGAGGACGTTATCAAATAATGGTTTAATGTTTGATTTTGTTGCCATATCAATATAAATAGTAACGAGTTATCACTCTATTTCTAAGTATGCTAAAGTATACAATACAATTTTCCCCCCGTCAATAGCCTATAAAAAAATTAATTTACACCCTCGCTATTGACACAGCCTTTGTTCTTCTATACGATAAAATTACCGTATCTTTTTGCGGCTGTCTGGGTATGAATTTAAATATAAGCGCGAAAAAACTTTTCCTAATCGGCTTTATCGTTGTCCTGCTTGTTGGTATTCCGTTGACTATTTATATACTCCAACAACAAACACAAACACAACAGAATGCGCAAGCTTCAACTACTCTTTCCTTCAGCCCGACTTCATCATCAGCAGCACCTATCCAAAAAAGTGTCGGCGACTCAATCCCACTTGTTATTTCTGTTGATCCTGGGACAAATCTTGTATCTTTTGTGAAGGTCGAAATTCAATATGATCCTTCTATTTTGGCAACTGCTTCCGCAAATGCGTTCCAGCCAAATACTTCAGTATTTCCTTCAACACTTGAAGGACCGGTGTACTCTCCCGGCAAGATAGCAGTCACCCTTTCAGTTGGTCCCGATCCGACAAAGGCAATTCAGTCAAAAGTAACTGCCGCTACTGTTAACTTCACAGCGCTGAAGAATACCCCTCCAGGTACACCAACGTTAGTTACCTTTACCAGCAGCACGCAAGTCCTTTCAATCGGATCCAGTGACCAGGCAAGTGAGAATGTTCTATCCAGTGCAATACCGGCAACGATTACTGTTGGCGGTGCTGGCCCAACAGAGTCAATTCCTCCAGGCACACCGACTCCAGGAGTTTCCATAACACCATCAGCCGCGCCAACCACAGCTCAGGCAACACCAACAGCAATACCTCCTTCTGCTGCTCCCACAGCAGTACCGACAATAGCACCATCATCTGCACCAACATCAAGTGGTAGTGGGACAACAGGAGCTGCACCAACATGTCAAAGTCTCACGCTTGACAGAAGCGCAACAGGAAATGCGCCCTACTCAATCACCTTTACAGCAAACGGTAATTCCAGCGCAGGAACAATTAATAAGGTATCATTCAATTTCGGAGATGGACAAGTGAGTGATGTCACACAAGCAGGCGGCATTGGGACAGCAAATGTGAATGTTCAAGCATCTCATACCTACAATAATCCCGGCACCTATAATGCAACGGCAATACTTACAGACAACAATAATCAAGTTAGTAATTCAAGCACAAGTTGCCAACAAACTATTACCATAAACGCTGCAAGCAGTAGCGCAAGCACCGGTGGCGGGACAAACCCATCACCAACTATGCCACCAACAGGATCAACAGGACTCGCACTTGGGCTTGGTCTTGGAGCCATGCTCTTGATCGTCGGGGGAGGATTACTATTCGTCATCCTCTAGGAAAAGGTATCAGGATACCTTGGTAGGGTGTAACGGGTACCACAAGTATCACGGGTATCACGAGCTAATTTTTGAGCGATATCTATAAACAAAGTACGAAGCTTCAGAACGTTTTTTATCAAAGGCTTGATAATCTTTTTCACTCCAATAAAGAAGTATTAAACAAATTTCACTTTGTGCTTCTAATTCTAATAATGAGGTTTCTGCTATCTCCATAAAATGAAGTTTTTCTTTTGAACTTTTCTTTAAATAACCCTCTACAAAATTTGATAAAGCAGAAACTGCAGCTCTTCTCATTTGAGATTGTAATCCAAATTTTTCTGAAGATGGGAGACTTTCTGTCAACTTATATGTCGAAATAAGCAATTCACGAAGTTTTTGCCAAACAATAAGTTTATGATAGCTTTTCTCACTTTTATCCATAAATCTATCATAGCATGTATTGATGAGTTAAATATTTTTTGCAAAAGCCCTTGGTACCTGTGGTACGCGTGCTACTCGTGGTGCTTTTATTTATTATCTGAGATCATTGAGAACAGCGCTTCCTGTGGTAAATCAACTTTCCCCTGCCGGACCATTCGCTTCTTTCCTTTTTTCTGTGCCTCGAGAAGTTTATCTTTTCTTGTTCTATCACCGCCGGACATCTTGGCTAAAACATCTTTCCTGAATGGCGGGATTTCTTCACGTGCGACAATCTGATTATTGATCGTTGCCTGGATAATCTGACGAAACTGCTGACGGTCCAAAGATTCTTTTAATTTTTCCGCTTTCCCCCGAGCAACATATGTTGACTCGTCTTTATACACCAACTCTGATAGCACATCAATCGGATTGGTGTTGATTAAAATTTCAAGTTTTACCAAATCTGCGAGCTTATAATCAGTCAATTCGTAATCAATACTGCCATAACCAGCAGTAACTGATTTTATCTCTCCCGCCAACCCCCGGATAAACATGGAATACGGCATTTCATAAGATAAAACAACAAACGCCTCATGATATTGCATATCAAGAAGCTGCCCTTTTTTCTTCTGGCAAACGGACATCACATTACCAACATAATCAGCAGGAACAAAAACTTGCAGCAACATATATGGTTCATAAATCTCACCATCTGCTTTTTCTTCATAGAGCACTTGCGGCATTGTCAGAAGGAGATCTAAATCAAATTCCTCCTTCAACCGTTCTTTAACAATATCAGCATGCAAAAGTCCTAAGAATCCTACACGAAATCCACTACCCAGATATGCAGAGTACTCATCAGTATAGGTGAGTGAGGTATCGTTGAGAGCAAGTTTGCCAAGCGCTTCTTTAAGCTCCAGATAATCATCTGATGCTTTGGGATACATGCCAAAAAAGACCATAGGCAACGGAGTTTTGTAGCCAGGTAATGGAGCGATGATAGACTGTGCATCTGCTGTGGTAATGGTGTCACCAACTCTGCATTGTCTAATATCTTTAATACCTCCGACCAAATAGCCAATCTCGCCTGTCTCGAGCCCTTCTGTCTCTTTCAAAAATGGCGTAAAAACGCCTACTTCGACAAGACTCGTTTTGAGATTATTTTGGAAAAATTGCAGCTGATCACCTTTTTTGACGCTGCCATCAACAATCCGCACATAGGCAATAACTCCCCGATACTCGTCATACACTGCATCAAAGATAAGTGCTCGCAGCTGACCTTTTTCATCGCCAGCAGGTGGAGGAACTTTCTCGATAATTTTCTCAAGAAGATCTTTTACGTTCTCACCAGTTTTTGCTGAGATAAATAAAATTTCTTCTTTGGCAAAGCCCAACCCCATCAATTCTTTCACTACTGCATCAGTTTGCGCATTGGGCAAATCGATTTTATTAAGAACCGGAATCATGACGAGCCCTTCTTTTTTGGCAACTTGATAATGTGCGATAGTTTGCGCCTGAATACCTTGTGTAGCATCAACAAGAAGTACAGCTCCTTCACAGGCAGCAAGAGTACGAGAAACTTCATAGGAGAAATCAACATGCCCGGGCGTATCGATTAAGTTAAGTATATAAGACTTATCGTTTATGCTATAGTTCATACGAACCGGTGCCAATTTAATCGTTATTCCCCGCTTCCTGCTGATCACATTTTGATCAAGAAATTGCTCTTGCAGTTTATCTTTGGCAATAGTATGCGTTAACTCAAGCAAGCGATCAGAAAGAGTTGACTTCCCATGATCAATATGGGCAATGATTGCAAAGTTTCGAATGTGATCTTGTTTCATGACGTAATTGTAGCAAAGAACCTGATATAAAGCGACTTTCGAAAGAAGTTGATTAACTTGAATTTTTTGTTACAATAGCTACATGAATATGAGTAAGTTCCATATCGGACTTTTCATTATCATTATTGCAGTCTTTTTTGGTATCATTGTGGTTACCGAAGAAGGAGTATCTGGAAACAAAGCAAAAACTGCACCGACACTTCCGCCCGATGCCAGTACGTTTCAATTGATTTCACCAACCGTTTCAGCAAATATGCAAAAATTGGGAGAACAATCACAACAGCAACAAACACAGCAACAGCAACAAGCTCAACCTAACTCTGCAGCATACCAGCAGGCAGAAAGTATCGTGCAGGGACCGCTTGATGCATCAATCTCCGCAACGATTAAAACCTCAAGAGGTGATATTGATCTCACCCTTTTTGGTAGTCAAGCACCAAATACGGTAAAAAATTTTATTTTGAAAGCTGATACAGGATTTTATAATGGACTCACCTTCCATCGGGTTGAAGACTGGGTAATCCAAGGAGGAGATCCCAAAGGTGACGGCACAGGTGGTGGACAAATGGCAGCAGAACAAACGCAACAACCCTTTGTCACAGGCTCTCTTGGAGTCGCACGCGGCAGCAATCCACAGATCAACAATGACTCGCAGTTTTTTATTACGAAGTCTGATGCTTCCTGGCTTAATGGTCAATATACAAACTTTGGCATCGTCACAAGCGGAATGGATGTGGTGAATAATATCCAAAAGGGAGATAAAATTCTAGGTATAACAATTAATCAGTAACCTCGTCTCAGCTATTAACTTCAGACATTTTAAAAAAAAGAAATCTTTTCAAAAAATACTATGGGTTTGACAATAGAACAAAATTACCCTATAATACCAAATTGTTATGAACAGACGAGAATTTCTAGCAAGAGTAGGTGGAGGAGCAGCTGCAACAGCAGCAGTAATGGCAGCAGAGCCTTTCATTGGTGGAGCTGCAGGCTTAGCCGTTAGAGCAACAAGGCCCGAGGTACTCCCGCCTGGAAGTAGAGGTATTAATGTCAATGTATTAACAGGAGGCAGTCTAAAAGATCAACAACAATACCTTACAAATCTTTATACCGATGCAAAAGTAGTGGCACAAAAAATGACTCTCGTAGGACCAACTCAACCCCAAGGGACTTCGAAACATCCTGAGGTATCTGTTGTTAGTTTTAGAAATTTTGCAGCAGCGGCTTTACTCCTAACTGAGATAGAATGGGGAACTGATGCGCGAAATAGTCTAAGAGATCAAATTATAGGAAATGGCAAAAGCGGAGGAAGGGAAGTAAGAGTCAGATATGACGATACACCGGAGCCTAATAGAGTAGAAGGAGAAACGCAACCTTTTGAGATTCTCCTCCCTGCAATACTGCGAGGGGCAAATATAGGATTTACTGGTCGGGAAGCATCACAAAATACTGATGATTTCCCAGCTTTGGTAGCGATAAATAATTTTGTGAATACAACGATAACTCAAGAAAAGACTTCAGTCGATAGAGACAGTGTCGATGGATCAATAGCAAATATTGCAGCACCGGTTGTAGTGGGAGTTGGAGCAGGAATGCTTCTTGCAAGGAGAGCATTGACTTCTGCCGCAACGCATCCATTAACAACTAACGAAAAGGCTGCTTATATAGCAGGTGGGGCAGCCATTGCAGGACTAGCAGCAGGGGAAGCTATTTTGTCACAAAGAGAAAACTGGGGAGGACGAGCTGAAGAAATATATACCTCCATAGGTGTTAATGGATCCGACTTAGGATCTGGCTATGATCACTTATCTCCTACCTTTAAACCATACACCAAAGCTATCGGCAGGTTTAAAAAGAACCTTATGCTTGCTTCTTAAAATTTATAATCTCCCACCGCAAAAATTGCTAATTTACCCTTGACGTTCTTATACACCTTTGCTCTCAATTTATAAAAAGTATAATACCTAACGAAGCAATCATATTAAAATTTCACTTTCTTTGTAAAATGATTGCGAAGTGGTATATAATAAATCTTATGA
>Ga0265338_10004617_pt1 | contig 18517 bp, 21 predicted proteins | sample 42126metaG_FD_193579 | JGI IMG/M metagenome (GOLD analysis project Ga0265338, IMG submission 193579) | Rhizosphere microbial communities from Carex aquatilis grown in University of Washington, Seatle, WA, United States - 4-21-26 metaG | ecosystem: Host-associated > Plants > Roots > Rhizosphere... | reverse complement strand
TTGGTGTTTGTCGTCGTCGCCTGGTGGCTGGTTTTTAAGTTCACTGAGGCCGACAAATACTGGTTGACGGGCGCTTTGGTCGTTACATATACTGCGCCGCTCTTGGTTCAACTGAAGCAGATGATTTTTCCCAAGAGGTGAGATTCAGGCAATGGGCGAGCATCACGTATTCGTACATTTACCAATCGAATTGTTCGGTCTCAATTTGAGCATCACCAATTTCGTGGTCATGCTCTTCGTGGCCGCCGGGTTGACGTTTCTGTTCCTGGTAAGTGCCGCCCGGGCGTTCCGTCCGTCAGGGGAAGGACGCTTTCCCAACCTGGTGGAAGCGCTCCTCGGTTTCGTGCAGGAGAATGTGACCGATGCCTGTATGGGGCATCATCATGGCGCGGCATGGTTTCCGTTTGTCGCGACGGTATTCTTCTTCATTCTCTTCGGCAACCTCATCGGCCTGATTCCTGTCCCGGGCTACTTCCACGCAGCCACCAGCAACCTGAACGTCACCGCCATGATGGCCGTCGTGGTGTTCGTGATCGTTCAGGCGGTGGCGATCAAGACTCACGGCCCAAAGTATTATCTGGCCCTGCTCTTCCCCAAGAGCGCGCCGGCGATTCTGCGGTATACGCTCATGCCGCCCATCGAGTTCATTGGAATCCTTGCGCGCCCGTTCTCGTTGGCGATTCGTCTGTTTGCCAATATGACCGCCGGTCATCAGATCATCCTCGTATTGCTGACAGGCGACCTGATTGGCGTCACCTATTTGCTCCATCAGGGCGTCCTGGTGAAAATCCTCGCGCCCGTGCCGTTGATCGTCGTCATCGTGATGGACGCTTTTGAAATTTTCGTGGCCTTCATTCAGGCCTTTATTTTCGCGCTATTGACCGCTTTGTACCTGAGCGAAGCACTGGAAGAATCACACTAGAAGAATCACACCAAACAGTTGGAGAGAATGGAATGGACACAAATACCGTAGCGCAAGCAGCGCAAATCATCAGCACCGCGGCGCTGGCCAAGTTGGGAGCTGGATTGGCCGTGGGTCTCGGCACTCTCGGTTCCGGCGTTGGCATTGGCGTCATTTTCGGCAAGAGCATCGAGTCGGCCGCTCGCCAGCCAGAAGCCGCGCCGTTGATTAACCGCATGATGTACACAGGCTTCGCGCTCGTCGAAGCGCAGGCGTTGTACGCCCTGCTCATCACGTTCCTCTTGCTCGCCGCGAAGTAACGGCCCCATGAAGACTCTACCTCGCATAATCCGTGCGTCCATCGCCACCTTCGGAGTTCTCGCCCTTACCGGCGCGGTGGCTTGGGCGGAAGAAGGCGCACCGCCACCGGGCGAAGGCAGTCAGCTCCCGCCCACCGACTGGGGTCTGCAAATTTGGACGTTGGTTACCTTTGTCGTGCTGCTGGTTTTGCTGGCCAAATTCGCGTTCAAACCCATCGCGCAAGCGCTCGACCGCCGTGGTGAGAGCATCAAAAAATCCATCGACGATGCCGAGAAACAGCGCGCCGAAGCGAAGAAGTTGATGGACGACTACCAAAAACAGCTCGCGGATGCCCGCAACGAGGCCGGCAAGATTATCGAGGAAGCCCGCCAACTTGGCGAACGCGTTCGCAAGGAAGTTGTCGAGAAAGCCAATACCGAGGCGTCCGCCGTGGTCCAGCGCGCCCAGGAGGAAATCAACCGCCAGAAGGACAAGGGCATCCAGGAAATGAAGGACACCGTCGCCGCCCTTTCCGTGCAGATCGCCTCCAAGGTCATCGAGAAGGAAGTCAACGAAGCCACCCATCGCCAGCTGGTTGACAACCTCATCAAGGACCTCGGCAAGGTCAAACGCGCCTGAGCAACTGACTGACCCTTATGCCGCACGATCCGATCAATACCGCTTACGCCCGAGCCCTCTTCGAGATGGCGCAGGCCGAAGGCATCATCACCCGCGTCGAAGAGGAGTTGTTCCGTCTCCGGGAGTTGCTCCAGAAGAATCCCGACCTGCTGGAATTTCTCAAAGACCCCAACACGAAGCACGAGGGCAAGCGCCAGGCGCTCGGCGACCTGTTCCAGGGCCGACTGCATCCGCTCGTGCTCGATACGTTGATCACGCTCAGCGACCAGGACCGCGCCGGACGCGTGTTGCATGTCATCGAGGAGTTCAGCGCGTGCGCCGCCGGTGCCACCCAGAAAATTAGCGGCGAAGTCACCACCGCCATCCCGATTGACGACGCGACCTTGAACCGTCTCGCGACCGAGTTGTCGCGCATTACCGGCAAGACCGTGCAGCTTTTCCAGAAGGTTGATGCGTCGATTCTTGGCGGGGCAATTATCCAGGTCGGCGAACAAATCATCGACGGCAGTCTTCGCCGCAAGTTGGACCAGATTAAGGAACGCTTGGCGCAGTAACGAGGAACACCATGGCAGATACTCTCACGTTCGACCCGAAACAGATTTCCGACGTATTGAAACGTAGCATCTCGGAGTACAAATCCGAAGTCACCGTCCAGGAAGTCGGCGAAGTCATCGACTGCGGCGACGGCATCGCCCGTATCAAAGGGTTGCCCAATTGCATGGCCGAGGAAATGTTGGAGTTCCCCAACAATATCTTCGGTATGGCGCTCAACCTCGAAAAAGAGGAGGTCGGCGTGATGATCCTCGGCGATTACACGGAGATTTCCGAGGGCAACCTCGTCAAGCGCACCGGGCGGCCGCTGTCGGTTCCTGTCGGCGACGAATTGCTCGGTCGCGTGGTCAATGCCATCGGCCAGCCCATCGACGGCAAGGGCCCGATCAATACCAAGACGCTTCGTCCCATTGAGTCGCGTGCGCCCAGCGTCATCGAGCGCGAACCCGTCAAGCAGCCACTGCAGACCGGGTTGAAAGCCATCGATTCCATGATCCCGATTGGCCGTGGTCAACGCGAGTTGATCATCGGCGACCGCCAGACGGGTAAGACCGCCATCTGCCTCGACACCATCATCAACCAGAAAGGCGCCGACGTCGTCTGCATCTACGTGGCCATCGGCCAGAAGAAGTCCACGGTTGTCAGTGTCGTCGAAACGCTGGAGAAATACGGTGCGATGGATTACACCATCGTCGTCAGCGCGACTGCCGACAATCCGGCGCCGATGCAGTTCGTCGCTCCCTACTCCGGTTGCGCCATGGGCGAGTATTTCCGTGACCTCGGTCGCCACGCGCTGGTGATTTACGACGATCTTTCCAAGCACGCCGTCGCCTACCGCCAGGTTTCCCTGCTATTGCGCCGTCCTCCGGGTCGCGAAGCGTTTCCCGGCGACATTTTCAATCTGCACAGCCGGTTGCTGGAACGCGCCGCCAAACTTAATGCCGACGCGCCAAAGCTCAATCCAGTTTATCCAAAAGGTGGCGGCTCGCTCACGGCTCTGCCGATCATTGAGACGCAGGAGGGCGATTATTCCGCCTACATTCCGACCAACGTCATTTCCATCACTGACGGGCAGATTTATCTCGAGGCCGACTTGTTCTACGCCGGCGTTCGCCCCGCTGTGTCGGTCGGGTTGTCGGTCAGCCGCGTCGGCGGCAACGCCCAGACCAAGGCGATGAAGAAGATCGCCGGCACGCTCCGCCTGAGTCTCGCGCAGTACCGCGAACTCGCGGCCTTCGCTCAGCTTTCCAGCGACCTCGATAAGACGACCAAGGCCCAGTTGGACCGCGGCCAGCGCATGGTCGAGTTGCTGAAGCAGCCGCAGTATCAGCCAATGACCACGGAAGACCAGGTCGCCGTGATCTGGGTCGCTACGAACGGCTATCTTGATGGCATCGCCGTTTCGGCCATCCGTCAATACGAAGTCGAGTTCCTGCAATTCCTCAAGAGCAAGTATGCCAACGTGGTCACCGGGTTGCGCGATCGCAAGGAACTCACCGAGGAAATCGTTTCGGGCCTCAAGAAGGCCGCCGACGAGTTTAAGGGGCTCTTCTCGGCGAAGTAAGTCGTCATGGCCTCGCTCCGCGATATCCGCCGCCGTATCAAGGGCGTCAAGAACATCCGCCAGGTTACGCGCGCGATGAACATGATCGCCGCGGCCCGGTTGCGGCGCGCGCAGGCCAAGGCGGAATCGGCGCGACCCTACGCGGAGCGCCTGTCCGAAATCCTGCGGGACGTGGTCGCCTCCAGCGGCGGCGCGGGACGGCATCCGTTGATGGCGCAACGCGAAGTGAAAAGCGTGGCGTTGGTGTTGGTCACCGCTGACCGCGGGTTGTGCGGCGCGTTCAACGCCGGCATCATCCGCGAAGCGCAGCGGTTCTTGATCGACCAGACCGTGCCGGTCGAAATCATCACCGTGGGCCGCAAGGGACGCGAACATTTTCAACGTCTCGGGTACAAGATCGCGCAGCACTTTCCGCAGCCGTCACGCGAAGTGAAGTTGGAGGAAGTTGGTAATATCAGTAAGCAGATCATCACGGATTATGGCGCGGCCCGGTATGACCAGGTGTACCTGGCGTATGCGAAATTCGTCAGCGTACTGCGGTCGCAGCCGGTCGTGGTCCGTTTGTTGCCACTCGGCCAGACCGATGATGCCGCGAAAACGGCGACGAAGACCGCCTATCAATTTGAGCCCGATGCGGAAGAACTGTTGAACACGTTGTTACCCCAGTACATCGAGGTTCTGGTCTACCGCGCGCTCGTCGAGGCGCTCGCCAGCGAGCAGGCCGCGCGCATGGTCGCCATGAAAGCCGCCACCGACAGCGCGTCCGACATGATCAATAGTCTGACTCGCGAGTACAACAGCGCGCGCCAGGGCTCCATCACCACGGCCTTGCTGGAGGTCGTCGCGGGAGCCGACGCGTTGGCCAAAAAGGAATAATTTTCACGCAGGAGACAAATTATCATGAGCACCATCGAACTCCAACGGGGCAAGGTCGCACAGGTCATCGGGCCTGTGGTGGACATCGAATTCTTCACCGAGAAACTGCCGCCGATCAACAACGCCATCACGATCCAGGACAAGGAGCACGGCATCAACCTGACGTGCGAGGTCGCCAGTCACCTCGGCGACAACACAGTCCGCACCGTCGCCATGAATCTGACGCAAGGTCTCGTGCGAGGCATGGAAGCCGTCGATACGGGCGGGCCAATCACGGTGCCCGTCGGCGCGGCGTCCCTCGGACGGATCCTCGACCTGCTCGGTAATCCCATCGACGGCAAAGGCCCCATCAATGCCAAGATGAGATTGCCGATTCATCGTCTGTCCCCGCCGTTCGAGGAGCAGGTGCCCGCCACCAAGCAGTTTGAGACTGGTTTGAAGTCTATCGACCTGCTCGCCCCGTTCGCCAAAGGCGGCAAGATCGGCTTGTTCGGCGGCGCGGGCGTCGGCAAAACGGTGCTCATCCAGGAATTGATCCGCAACATCGCCAAGGAACACAGCGGCTACTCCGCGTTCGGCGGCGTCGGGGAACGCACCCGCGAGGGCAACGATCTGTACCTGGAAATGACCGAATCGGGCGTCATCGCCAACACGGTGATGGTGTTCGGCCAGATGAACGAGCCGCCCGGCGCGCGTCTGCGCGTGGCGCTCTCCGCCCTCACCGAGGCCGAATATTTCCGCGACTACGAGAACAAGGATGTGCTCTTGTTCATCGACAATATCTTTCGTTTCACCCAGGCCGGCTCGGAAGTGTCCGCGTTGCTCGGGCGCATGCCCAGCGCGGTCGGCTACCAGCCCACCCTCGGCACGGAAATGGGCGACCTCCAGGAACGCATCACCTCGACCAAGCGCGGTTCGATCACCTCGGTGCAGGCCGTGTACGTGCCGGCCGACGACATTACCGATCCTGCGCCCGCCACGACGTTCACACATCTCGACGGTTCCATCGTTCTCTCGCGCCAGATCGCCGAGCTGGGCATTTACCCCGCTGTGGATCCGCTGGCTTCGACCTCCCGCATTCTCGATCCGCTGGTGGTCGGCGAAGACCACTACAAGGTCGCGCGCGGCGTGCAACAGGTGTTGCAACGCTACAAGGATTTGCAGGACATCATCGCGATCCTCGGCATGGAAGAACTGAGCGAAGAAGACAAACTCACCGTCGCGCGTGCGCGCAAAATCCAGCGGTTCTTGTCGCAGCCGTTTTTCGTCGCACAGCAGTTCACGGGTTTCGAAGGCAAGTACGTGCGCGTGGCCGAGACCATCCGCAGCTTCAAGGAAATCCTCGACGGCAAACATGACGACCTGTCCGAACAGGCGTTCTACATGGTCGGTACCATCGAAGAAGCGCGCGCCAAAGCCGAGAAGATGAAGGCCTGACCGCATTCCCGCCATGGCTGACGAAAAAACATTCCCGTTTGAAATTCTCACGTTGCAGAAGCTCTTCCTGTCTGAAGACATACGCTTCGTCATCGCGCCGGGACAGGAAGGCGTGTTCGAGATCCTGGTCAACCACGCGCCATTCGTGTTCGCGCTCAAGCCCGGGCCCCTGCGGATGCGGATGCCCGATGGCCAGGACCAACACCTCGTCGTCGGCACCGGCTTTCTGGTCGTGCAAAAGGATCGCACGACCGTGCTGACGCGCAGCGCCGAGCGCCCCGAGGACATCGACGTGGAACGAGCCCGCCGCGCCAAGGAACGCGCGGAGGAGCGGCTGCGAAAAGCTTCCGATGTCGACATGGCCAGGGCCCAGGCCTCCCTGCAACGCGCGCTTGCACGTTTGAAGGTTGCGGACTATGCTGTAAACGCCAAATGACCCAGATCTCTCAAGGTTGGGTGGGGGCGGACGTGGAAGTGCGCATGGCAGCCCACGTCAACGCTTGGGAAAAGGTCAAGCCCCTTGGCGACAAACACCGCCTGGAAACCTTCCCCTTCGTCGCGATTTCCCGTGAGTTCGGCTGTGAAGCCCTCGCCCTCGCCCAGCAATTGGTCGTGACCCTCAACGAACGCTGCCGTCCGTCCATCCCCTGGGTGTCCTACGACCGCGAACTCCTCGACAAAGTCGCCGAGGATCCAAAGATGCAGCAAGCGATTCTCGACATGCTCGACGCCAAACGCCGCACCGCGATGGGCAAGCTCTTCGACAACATCATCAATCGTCAGGGTGCCGACGCCCTCGCCGTCCGCCAGCTCGCGGAGATCATCCGCACACTGGCCTTTCACGGGCACGCCGTGCTCGTCGGTCGCGGCAGCGCGTTGGTCACGCAAGACCTCCGCAACGGCGTCCACATCCGGCTCGTCGCGCCTCGCCCCTGGCGCGTGCACGCGATCGCCACCAACCGCAACCTCTCGCTGTCCAAAGCCGAGAAGACCGTCACCGAAGGCGAGCGGCAACGCCAGCATTACATCAACACCTTCTTCGTGCTCGATCCGCATTACCCGTTTCCCCACGACCTCGTCATCGACAATTCCCGATTCAATCTCATGCAAATCGTCGAGATCGTGTTCACCGCCCTCAGCGCGCGCTTCGGCGACACGCTCGTCAGCGCGTAGCGGGCGGCGGTTGTCTCTTCCAATACGTTTCCTTCACTCCCGCCTTCTGGTTGCGCCATCGCGCCAACGTAAACAACGCGTCGCTCAGCCGGTTCAGGTAGGGCACCACCCATTCCCCGATCTTCTCCTCCTTGCCCAACCGCACGCAAAACCGTTCCGCCCGCCGGCAGATCGTCCGCGCCACGTGCAACTGCGCGGCCACCGGGTCGCCGCCCGGCAGGATGAACTCCACCAGCGGTCCAAGTTCCCGATTAAAATCTTCCACCAGCTTCTCCAACTCGGCGACATGGCCCTGCTCGGTGCACGGCATGCCTTCCCGAAAATCTTCCGCCAGCGTCGCCAGCTCCGCGCCGAGATTGAATAAGTCGTTCTGGATGGTTCGCAGCCGCGCGTCAAGCTCCGCATCTTTATTGATCGACCGCGCCACCCCGATGGCCGAGCTCAACTCGTCCACCGTCCCGTTCGCCCACACCCGCGGCGAATCCTTGCTGACCCGCTCGCCGCCGGCCAACCCCGTCGTTCCGTTGTCACCCGTGCGGGTGACGATCTTCGTCAGTCGCGCCATCTCAACTCAACATTTCTGGAATTTCGCCGGGATCAGACACATGAACTTGAATGGCTGGTCCGCCGCGTTCTTGAACTGGTGTTGTTCGTCCGCCGGGATATACAACACATCGCCGGGCTTGATCGCCACTTCCTTCCCCTCCCGCCAGACCGTGCCCTGCCCCTCCATCACGTAAATCTCGTGTTCGTACGGATGATGATGCAACGGCGTGTTGCCGCCGGGCGCGACCTCGAACACCCGCATCGCAAAATTCGGCGCGCCATCTCGCGCCGTCACCGCCAGTTTCACCTGGCAATCTTTCGCGCCGTCCATCTCCACCTTCTCCGCCGGTATCTGCGTCAAACTGGCAATCTTCATTAGATGCTATTCTCCATCCACTTTTCTTATCACAACCGCTATTCTGGGTGCCATGAAAAGCTACCGCAAAGAACTCTGGTTCAATATCCCCACCCGACGCGCTTTCGTCAACATCACGCCGAACGTGGAAGCCTGTTTGCGGGAAAGCGGGATCAAAGAGGGGCTGGTGCTCTGCAACGCCATGCACATCACCGCGAGCGTTTTCATCAACGACAACGAATCCGGGCTGCACCAGGATTTTGAAAAGTGGCTGGAGCAACTCGCCCCCGAGAAACCCCATTCCCAATACGCTCACAACGGGTCCGAGGACAACGCCGATGCCCATCTCAAACGCTCCATCATGGGCCGCGAAGTCGTCGCCGCCGTGACAGCGGGACGCCTGGACTTTGGTCCCTGGGAACAAATCTTCTACGGCGAATTCGACGGCAAACGCCTCAAGCGCGTCCTCGTCAAAATCATCGGCGAGTAATCGCGCGCCCATAATTAATCGCGGCGGCTCGATTTCCATTCCCGCCAGTCCTTTGCGGTCGCGTTCGTCATCGCCCGCGCCGCCTCGTGCAACCAATTCGCCGGCCGCTTCCTCAAATCCCGCACGATCATCTTCACCGCCTTCCTCGTCCCGCAGTGGATGTTGGCTGTTTCCCACCCCATCTCATAAAGCAATCGTGATTCATCCCATTGCTTCGGCAGGGTAGACAGCTCGATCCGCGAACAATCCGGGGCCAATCGTCGGACAATCCACCGACCGCGCACGCGCACAAACGGGTCACAACACCGAACCGCCTGGTCCAGCGCTTCCTGGTAGAGAACCTCGCGCCTGATCTTCCCACCCGCCGCCCAGGCGTAGGCCGATGTCGCCAACGCTTTCGCTTCGCGCGCAATCTTGCCGCCATGCCAATCGGCGATGGCCGTGTACCGTTCTCGCCCTAAACTCCCGATACCAGCCGTGCGTTGCGCCACCCGGTATTTCACGTCCGACTCCGGCATCAGGCTTTCCATGGCTTTGATGGCGCTTCGTGGGACGCGCCGCCTCGGCGTGGGCAACCGGCCCATCTTGTCCCAGAACCTGGATGGATCACGGGACTCGCTATTCGCCAGTTCGCGCAACCAGTGATGGTGTTCACCAAGCACAATCGGGCGTCCACCCGCCTTCAACCCATCCCGGTACCCTGTTAAAATGCAATCACAGGAGTCCTTGGCACCGGTGCGGAGACGGTCCGCTTCAATCGCCACACGGGCGCTCGCTGCCAGCCGGACCAAATCGATCGTGTACGGCATCACGGCCACTTCATCGAAGTCATTGATGCCCCACACCAGACGCCCCTCACGGTCACGCCAGGTCCCGTAATTCTCCACGTGCAGATCGCCTACAGCCAGCACCCTCGGCGCCCTGGCAACATCTCGACAAACCTCCGGCCAGAGTTGACACCACCGGTAGAATGTCCCCCGCAGGAACGGAAACACTGCCTGCCTCATCAACTTGTGCTTGAGACGCACATCCTGTGGGATCAACGTGATCTGACCTCCCAGCCAGCCTTCGTATTTCCGAGTTGCCTTGTCGATGTTCACAGCACTGACCAATCTATCATTATTCCGCCATTCCGCTTACCGCTGTTGTAGCCGCGCCCGGTCAACGCAGGCCGTTCCCGCCTCTTCCGTCTCCTCGCCCTTGAGGGAGAGGATCAAGGTGAGGGGGAATGCCGTTGCGAGTACCCCAACTTGACTTCTTTTCTTCCTCAAAATCACCCTCTTTTCCTGTCTTTTGTCACCATTTCCTGCCATTTTTTCGTCGCTTTTTGCATAACGAACCCAACTCGTTTTTTTCTCATCTCATTCATCCCAAAACACATCCGCATTTTTTCGGTGGGTTCGTTTGGCAGAAATACTCTTCTCTATAAATGAGTCCCCCGCCAATCGCAGGTCCGGTGTAGCCGCGGGCGCCGACCGCGGTTCCGTTCCAGCCGTATATCCTGTCCAAACTTGGCTTCGCTCCTCTAATTTCACCCGAAAACCACCCCGTTTCGCCTCTTCCGGCACTTCTGCTCCCCTTCAATTTGGGTTCGCTTCGTCGACCGAACCCATCTTCCATTTTGCACAACCCATTCATGCCAAAACACATCCGCATTATTTATTTGGGTTCGGTTTGGAGAAATGCACTTTTATAGAGATGCCCCGCGCCAACCGTAGCCATATGCCGTGTAGTAGCGGCCGTCCCGGCCGCCTCCGCAATCCGGATTTGTAGGGCCAGATGCCCGAGTTCCGCGAGGGTATCCGGCCGAATCCCAATCCCTTTCCCTTGCCGCTTTCCGCTCTTCATATTTCAATCAACCGCCCCCACCGTACCCTCACCACTCCACCCTGTCCAGTAATAATATCGATTTACGATAACCGCACGCCTTTGGCGAGGCGCGATCCCCTCCTCGGAGGGCAACAAGGGGTGGGTACTCCGCACGCCATATTCCACCGGCAATCGCCATCCCCGCCGCCACGACAATTTTCTTACTGCCGTAGAGCGGTTATTTTGGTAGTAATACCCTATAGCGAGTTCGGCATTTATTGCATGAGGCGACTACCACGAGTTCTCAATTTTCCGCCGCCTTCCACCTCTGGCGAATGGTGGAAGGACAAGATCATTTGTGGCGATTCGCGAGCGGCGTTACACGCAATGCCAGATGAATGCGTGCACCTCGCAATTACTTCGCCCCCCTACAACGTCGGCCTCCAATACGACTCACACGATGATAAGATGCCGTATGAGGAATATCTGCAGTGGCTCACGTTGTTCTGGAGCGAACTGTACCGTGTCCTTGTGCCGGGTGGCCGATTTGCCCTCAACATCGCCCCTACCAGCATCAAGGACTTTCGCCCAATCCATTATCACATGGCGCGAGACCTGATGCGTCTCGGCTTCATTATGCGCACGGAGATACTTTGGTACAAGCAGACCATGCGCCGACGAACTGCTTGGGGATCGTGGAAAAGCCCGCGCAACCCCCACATGGTGCCGAGCTGGGAGTACGTCCTTGTCTTCTCGAAAGGGACGTGGGCGTTAGAGGGCAACAAAGCCGATGCCGACATTACCGGCGAGGAATTCATCAAGTATTCCGACGCATTCTGGCCAATTCAACCCGAGACACGTGGCCGACAACCGTTCCTGAACAGCCTCTACCCACCGCGTCGTGGGCGCAAAACACCACAACAGAAACTAAACGGCCATCCTGCACCGTTTCCTGAAGAGTTGATCAAACGACTAATCAAATTCTACAGCTACCGCAATAATGTCATTCTCGACCCGTTCGGTGGTATCGGCACGGTCGCCACCGTGGCCCACAGGACCGGACGGCACTTCGTCCACATCGATCTCTCCAAGAAATATTGTGCAGTCGCAGCGAAACGTGTGGGAGCAGAAATGAAACAGATGCGATTCGATGAACTCCCGCCCAGTAAGGTGATTCAAGCGCTCGTTGCCGAGAGCAAGAAGCCGTACACACCGCGCAAGAAAGCCCTGCAAAAATGACCGATAACCGGACCGCGCAGGCAGCTCGCGCCCAAGCGGGAACCAACTTGGAGTCGGTTGTCGCACAGATTCTCAACCTCCTCCTCAACGAGCAGAACATCTTCGTTATTAAGGGCAGTTTCAAGGAATTGCGACGCGTCTTGCAGGATAACGACCTCGCCGCTCAAATCATCGAGTACAGCAAACTCCCCGTTAAGCGACCTTGCGACCAGAAACAGATCGAGGATTATCCCGATACTGATCTCTTCGTCATCTACAAGGATGCCGCCAAATGGCGTGTGCTCGGTATCATCAGTTGCAAAGTGTCATTCCACGCCCGCCACACGGAAGTCGCCTTCTGGGGGCTGGCCATCCGTACCAGTTCCAACATGAAGTATGTTTGTGTCACCGAAGACGCAAACATCCATTCTGGCGGGACATCGGAACTCGGCGTCTCCTGCTCCAAGTCGAAGGCGACCCGACGGATCTTGGAAAGCTACACAGCCCGTGTCTATTTGATTAAGAAGTACGTCTCGACGGATGATCCGCATTTGGCTAAAGACGTGGACACCTTCAGACATGGATTACGGGAAACGAGGTCGTCCACCCGTCTTGAAAACCCAAGCTTCGACGATCTCGCGCTAAAGAACCACACGCAGTACTGTGCCAGCGTCTGCCCACTAGATGAGCTTTACTTCGACATCCTGCGGTGGCGGGACGAAGCTTTTCCGACCTGAAGCAAGCCGTCTATCAACTCTTTCGTCTACTCTTCTGAGAAGTAATCCGAATCCAAACGTTTGATCTCGTAGTGTCCCGCCTCAGTCACTCCAACATTGTGCTCGAACATCAATGCCGCGAGTCGAGGTCCATCAACCAATGTAATGTGTGCCTCGATTGACGATGCAAAATCAATGGCCTCTCTCGTGAACGTTGAGGTCGTAATCATCACGCCCTTCTTAGCCCGACGTCCCTGCAAGGCTCCAGCAAATCTCTGTACTTCCGGACGACCCACGGACCCTTGCCATCTCTTGGCCTGAATATAGATCACGTCTAAGCCCAAACGATCTTCGTTGATAATGCCATCAATTCCTTCATCACCAACCCGACCGATTGCCTGACCGGCATCCTCGCGGTTGCCGCCATATCCCATGCGTACCAGCAGATCAATTACAAGCCTTTCGAAGAAGGTGGGAGAACAGCGGAGTATTTCATCGAGAATCTGCCTTTCGACCTCTGAACGAAGTCTCCGGTATCCAGCAGCAAGCATGTCCTCCGGTGTGCCTTCGTTGCGCACACTACCCTCAAGTTGGTCTGACAAATGAGCTTGATCTTGCTTTTGGTCGGCTTCTTGAGTTCGCCGACGCCCTCTGAACTCGCGAAATTCAGCGAACCGTAGCAAGAGTTCAGTATCTACGTGCTTGGGATCCTCACCAAGAACATCTAACCCCCGTTGCGTAATCTTGAAAAAACCGCGTCGTGGCCTTTCGAGAAGACCGGCATTGGTGAGGTACGTCACGGCCCAACCGACCCGGTTGTCAAAAAGTAGTTGACTGCCGCTCGGTTGTAACTGCGCCCTTTCGTCCGGTGTAAGCTTGAATTCCAGACTTAGTTGCTCAATAGCATCTCTAAATTTATGCTCAATCCCGTCTGCGGCCAGACGCAAGAGTGGTAACATTGTTGATTCGTAGTCAGGAACCGACATAGATTCATCAGCCTTCTGAGCGGCAGTCTAACAAGCCGAGCGGCAGCGAGCAAGCGCCGGACGGACGTTTCCATTTAAGGACGACCTTTACACGCCGGTTAGGGAAAGACGTCCACAATCAGTGCGATATGCCCATACCGCTCTTGGGGGCTGTCCCCCTAACTTCCACTACCAGCCAGCGCGACCGTGCGCCCGAGAAGCGCTCAGCCCCGTATGACTGCATCGCCCCCCCGACGAGACAGCCGGATGCGTCGATGGCTTTCCGGCAAGGGCACGTGTTTTCCTGCTTACCTCTCACGACGCCAGACGGGGATACAATCGGGCGCCAAGGAACACCAGGATGGTCGTGGTCAGGAGGATGACCGCATAGTCGCGTCCCAGACCGAAGGTGCTCGTGCTGCCGGCCAGCATGAACGTGCGCAGGGCGTCGACCACGTACGTCAATGGATTCAGATGAGAAATTGTCTTCAGCCAGCCGGGCATGATGTCGGTCGGGTAAATCGCGTTGCTCGCGAAGAAGAGCGGCATGGTCAGCACCTGGCCGACCCCCATGAAGCGTTCGCGCGTCTTCACGATGCACGCGATGATGAGCGAAAACGTCGAGAACAACGTCGCGGCCAGAACCACGATGACCACCACATTCAGCAGCGCCAGCGGGCTCCAATTCAGCTTCACCCCGAGCAGCAGCGAGAGACCGTAAACGATCACCGCCTGCGACAGGGTGCGGATCCCGGCGGAGAACCCCTTCCCCAGCACCAGCGCCGTACGCGGAGTTGGGCTGGCGAGAAATTTCTGCACAATGCCGAGGTCGCGCTCCCAGATGACGTTGATGCCGTAAAATATGGCCACGAAGAGAACACTTTGCGCCAGGATGCCGGGGGCAATGAAATCCAGGTAGGGAATATTGCCCGTGTGCATCGCCCCGCTGCGGGCGAACACCTGCCCGAAGATCAGCAGCCACAGCGCGGGTTGGAGGGCGCGGGTGATGAGTTCCGTGAAATCGTGGCGCAGCTTGCGCAACTCAAACTCGGTGATGACAAACGTCTTCTCGATGAAGCCGATGAAGGGATGGATAAAGGTGGTCGTCATGGGTTGAGGCTAGCCAAGGCGTTGGGCCGTGGCGCGTTCGGCGGATACGTCGCGAAAGGTGCCGCCGCCATCCAGGGCGGTGCCGGCATAATGCACGAAGACCTCGTTCAGCGTGTGGCCGCCGCCGCCCAGCGAGGCTTCAAGTTCCTGGCAGGTGCCAAGCGCCGCCACCTTGCCGAGGTGCATGATCGCCATGCGATCGCAATGACTCTCCGCCTCTTCGAGGTAATGCGTCGTGAAGACCAGGGTCGTCCCGTAGTTGGCCCGCAGATCCACCAGATGTTTCCAAACCGCGTCGCGCGCAATCGGGTCCAGTCCGACGGTCGGCTCGTCGAGGAACAGCACCCGCGGCCGATGCAGCGTGGCCTGGGCGATTTCCAGGCGGCGCACCATGCCGCCGGAGTATTGGCCCACCAAGCGGTCGCCGACAGCTGTCAACTCCATGAACTCCAGGGCCTCCCGGATGCGCCCCTGCTGCTCGCGGTGCGGTAGGTCATAGAGTTTGGCGAAAATCAGCAGGTTCTCGTAGCCGGTAAGCGAACCGTCCACGGAAACCGCCTGCGGCACATAACCGATGGACCGGCGAACGCTGACCGCCTGGGTCGTGATGGAGAATCCCGCCACGCGCGCCTCGCCCGCGGACGGCGGCAACAGTGTCGTCAGCATCTTGATCGTGGTGGTCTTGCCCGCCCCGTTGGAGCCGAGCAAGCCGAAGACCTCGCCGGCATTGACCGAAAGGGTCAGCGCGTCCACCGCCGTAAACGCGCCGAAACGGCGGGTAAGGGCTTTGATTTCCACAACGATATCGCTCATGATCTATTCCCGAAAGTATATCTTTTGGCGCGCGGAGAAACAAATGGGGTCTACACCCCATAAAATTGCCGCCTCCGATATCCCGGTCCCTCATTCGCAATTGACATCATCGGCCCGGCATGTCAGTTCTCGCCATCAGCCTTATTAGGAGCGCAGCAACATGGATTTACAATTAGCAAACAAGGTCGCCATCGTCACCGGCGCTAGTCGTGGTATCGGACGCGCCATCGCCCAAGAATTGGCAAAAGAGCGAATGCGGCTTGTCTTGGTAGCCCGCTCTGCGGATCTGCTCGAGGAACTGGCCGCATCTATCGGTGGCGAATGCCTCGTTCATGTTGCCGATCTTCGCAATACCGACGCTGCCTCGCAGGTCATTGCGGCGACCATTAAACGATTCGGCAGCATCGATCTCTTGGTCAACAATGCCGGGGCAACCAAACGCGGCGATTTCCTGGAGTTGAGCGACGCGGACTGGTCTGACGGGTTTGCCTTGAAGTTTTTTGGGGCCATGCGCCTGTGCCGCTCGGCTTGGCCTCATTTGATCGCCAGCCATGGCTCCATCATCAACATCATCGGCATCGGCGGCCGCACCGCCAGCGCCGACTTCGCCATTGGTGGCTCAGTCAATTCAGCGCTCCTGAATCTCACCAAGGCACTCGCCAATCGTGGCCTCACCGACGGAGTTCGCGTGAATGCCATCAATCCGGGCACGATCGCGACCGACCGGTTGCAACGTCGTATTCAAGCTGTCGCCGCCGAGCAAGGATTGGACTACGACGCCGCTACGAAAGCGATGGTTCAAAAACAGGGAATCACACGATTCGGCACGCCGGTGGAAATCGCCCAAGCCGTGGCTTTTCTCGCTTCCTCCGCCGCCAGCTATTGTCAGGGCGCCATCCTCGATGTCGATGGCGGCGAAACCCGCACGCTCTGAATTCCCAGGGGCGGTCCGTCCTTTCGCCCCGCAGCGATCTCTAGCTGAGCGCCAGCGGCAGCGTTGCTTTGAAAACCGTTCCCTGCTGGGGGGAGGAAACGAAAGACACTTTCCCTTTCAGATAACGTTCGCACAGCAACTTGGCGCTGTACGTCCCCAGGCCGCGTCCCTTGCCCTTGGTCGAGAACGACCGATTGAATACCTGACGTTGCGCTTCGACTGGCATGACCTGGGAGTTCTGCACCCAGAAACTGATTTGCCTGTCACGGTCGCTGTCGAATCCTACGAGGACGCGCCCGCCTGACGGAGTGGCTTCCAACGCGTTCTTTACCATGTTCCCCAGAATCCGCATCAGTTGCGTCCTGTCCGTGCTGAACCGCACATCCGCCGACGGCGAGACGATCTGGATCGTTCTGGTGCGCGCAATCTCCAGGCCCCGATACAGCGCCACGACCTCCCGCAAAATGGAAAAGGGAGATATCGAGACGGGATGGATCGGCAAGTCGCCGCTCTCGGCCGCCAGCAACTCCTTGTGACCATTGACCCCGTCGATCATGATTTGGACGCCCAGATCGAGTTCCTTGATAAGGTCGTCATCTTTGAGCGAGCCGTTCATAGTCGCCAGATCCGCCACGCCGCGCAGTACCGTGAGGGTGTTCGAAATGTCATGAAGGAAGGTACGCTCCAGCACCTGCAACCTCTTTTCGTGGCTGATATCCGTAACCACAAAAATGACGAACTGTTGGTTCTCGAACGCAAACGGGGTGGAAACCACGCGCAGATCCAGCGCGTCCCCTCCAGGCTGGCGCAGCATATGACACTCTTCAGCCACCTTCTTCCCCCGTAATCCCGTCAGGATGGCCCTCACCGCTCCGCACTCACGGCAGAACTTTGTCGTTCCGCACCCTCCGGGCGTCTCGGCGCAGTGCTGGCAATTCAAAGCCTCGCCCGGCCGCAGTCCGTAGATGGCTTTCCGATCTTCGAGGTGGAACGCCTCTTCCAGGGCTTTGTTCGCGTAAACGATCTGCCGATATCGATTCAGGATCACCACAATGTCGGCAACCGCGTCATATAGCTCATTCACCTGGGGGATACGGGAAGCAATTGCGATGTCGCGTTGGAGTTCCTCACCATCGGCGCGCGCTGCCGGTGCAAACTCCGTGGGAAGTTGGGCCATTTGTGTTTCCACAATAGGTCCTTTTAAAGCATAACTCAGGCCATTGTTATGCTACAGGCAGTCGGCCAGCACTCGTTAGTGATTCGGCGTGAATGGCTTACGCCCGGGCTTCAGCCACAAGCCACTGCGAGCGTGCGCCGGAGGCATGCCGGGCCCAAACGGCCGACACCGCGAACAACGCCATGAACGCCCAGTCGCCGAGCATCGTTCCGCGCAGGAACGGCAGTCCCGCGGCATAGCATTCCACCAGGCCCGACAACGTCTTCGCGTACGGCGCGTTGGCCAGGCTCAGTCCGAAGGCCCACACCGCGAAATTGCTGATCAGGAAAAACACGAACGGCGTCGCGATGGCCGCGCCGACCTTGACGCCAATCTTCCGCTCGCGCGCCCACAGGCCAATCAGGCCCACCAGCAGGAACGCCGCATAGTCGAACCCGCGTGGCCAGTAAATGATCGGGTAGCCCATCCACACGTTGAGTACGATGTCCGTCGCGGCCAACACCGCCAACGGCACCCACAACGCGTAGCGCCGCCCCAGGTACATGCCTCCCAGCAATGCCATGGCGGCCACGGGCGCAATGTTCCACCAGTGGAACCCGTGCGCCATCAACCGGAAAATCCCCGCCCCCAAAACCATCAAGATCGCTAAAATCATGCCTCTATTCTGCGAGCGTGGCCTGCAGAAATCAACTGAAAACGCGGAATGTTTGAAGGCCTATCCCGGCGGCTCGTTAGCGCAACCCCTAAACTTGTGCTACCGTAACCCCATGTTTCCTAGCGAACAGGCCTTCAGTCGGTTCCAACGCCGTGTCGACCGCCTCAGTTTCCTCATCGTGGCGACCGATATCTCCGTGCGCGATATCAACATCGAACGCCTATTCCTGCGCACCGAGGCCGCCCGCCTGTCTCCTGAACGCTATCGGTTCTACAAGATGCTCCACG
>Ga0265338_10004616_pt1 | contig 18517 bp, 14 predicted proteins | sample 42126metaG_FD_193579 | JGI IMG/M metagenome (GOLD analysis project Ga0265338, IMG submission 193579) | Rhizosphere microbial communities from Carex aquatilis grown in University of Washington, Seatle, WA, United States - 4-21-26 metaG | ecosystem: Host-associated > Plants > Roots > Rhizosphere... | reverse complement strand
GCCCGGGTGGTGGCCGAGGGCGGCAACCTCGGGCTCACCCAGGCCGCGCGGATCGAGTACGCCCTCGGCGGCGGCCTGGTGAACACCGACTTCATCGACAACTCGGCCGGGGTGGACACCTCCGACCACGAGGTCAACATCAAGATCCTGCTGGCCGGCACCGAGACGCTGGACCGGAACCAGCTCCTGCACGCGATGACGGACGAGGTCGCAGCGCACGTGCTGCGGCACAACGACGGCCAGAACATGGCGCTGGCGGCGGGCCGTTACCAGGCCCCCCGGCTGCTGCACGTGCACGCCCGCTACCTGCGGGCACTGCTGCGCGACAACCGGGTGTCGCTGGAAACCGACGGGCTGCCGGACGAGAAGGAGATCGCGGCCAGGCGGTCGGCCGGGACCGGCCTGACCACGCCCGAGCTGGCGGTGCTGCTCGCGCACACCAAGATCGCGGCCGGTCAGCAGGTCCTCGCGTCCGACCTGCCGGACGACCCGTACCTGCGGTCCACGCTGGCGGGTTACTTCCCGGCGCCGCTGCGGGAGCGGTTCGCGGGCCAGCTCGGCGCGCACCGGCTGCGCCGGGAGATCATCACCACCTCGGTCATCAACGAGATGGTGGACACCGGCGGGTCCACGTTCCTGTTCCGGCTGGGCGAGGAGACCGGGATGGAGGTGCCCGCCATCACCCGCGCCTGGCTGGTGGCGGGCGAGGTGTTCGGCATGCGGACGTTCTGGCAGCAGGTGGAGGCGCTGGCGGGCACGGTCGAGGTAGACGCGAGGATCGCGGTGGTCCTCGAGGCGCGCAAGCTGGTGGAGCGGGCGACCCGCTGGCTGCTGATGAACCGGCGGCCGCCGTTCGGCATCGCCGAGACCGTCAGCTTCCTGTCGGCCGGCGTCAGCACCGTCCGGTCCGCCATCCCCAAGCTGCTGTCCGGCCGTGACCTGGCGGGCTTCGAGGAGCGGCGGGCCGCCTTCACCAGCCAGGGCATCCCGGCCGGGCTGGCCGACGAGGTGGCCGCGATGGTGCCGTCGTACTCCGCGTTCGACATCGTGACCAGCGCCGCCGCCGCCGAGCACGGCGTCGAGGAGACCACCGCGGTGTACTTCGCGCTGGCCGAGCGGCTGCAGCTCGGACGGCTGCGTGACCTGATCACCGCGCTGCCGCGTGACGACCGCTGGTCGTCGGCCGCCCGGTCGGCCCTGCGCGACGACCTCTACGCTGCCCATGCCGCGCTGACCAGGGATGTCCTGGCGGTCGGCGGGCCGGCGGCGGGCGCTACCGAGCGGGTGGCCGCCTGGGAGGGGCGGAACGCGGCGGCGGTGTCCCGGGCCGCGGCGACGCTAGCCGAGATCTGGGAGAGCAACCGCTTCACCTTCACCACCATGTCGGTGGCCGTCCGCGTGATCAAGAGCCTGGTCGCCCCCGGCTCGTAGCACGCCAGCCCCCTCACCCACCCGCCCCGCCCCGGCCCCCTCACCCGCCCCAGCGCCCTCACCCGCCCCGCCCCGGCCCCCTCACCCGCCCGAGCGCCCCACCAGCGTCCACCGGTCACCTGCACCCCCGGCACCCCACCCACCCCGTCGGCGCCTTCCATCTCGCCCGAGTCGCCCCCACCGATCCTTCACTCCCGTCAGCCTCATTCACCCACCCGCAATGCGTTCCCGGCCCCGGCGGCGATGGTTGGAGGAATGGGCCGGTCATAGGCGGCCCATTCCTCCAACCATCCAGTGGCGACCTGGCCAGGAGGCGCTGGCGGTGGTGCGGATGGGGCCGCTGGTGATGACCCGGACCTTGCCGTGCCTGCGGACGGGTCGACGGCGGCGAAGGCGGACGGGCCCGCGGCGAGAACCGCCGGCCCAGAGTGGCGAGAATATCCTTAGCAGAGCTAATATATTATAATGTCGGCGATTAACGAGGACAGGCGGTTGCATCCGGGGCGGGTCGTCTCATCCTTGCGGCACCGGAACTACCGGCTGTTCTTCTTCGGCCAGCTGATCTCGGTGATGGGCACCTGGATGCAGACCGTGGCCCAGTCCTTCCTGGTCCTCGACCTCACCCGCAGCGGGACCGACCTGGGCCTCGCCACCGCGGCCAGGTTCCTGCCGATCCTGCTGTTCGGCCCGATGGGCGGCCTGTTCGCGGACCGGCGGGACAAGCGGCGGATCCTGTACGTCACCCAGGCGCTGTCGGGGGCGCTGGCCGGGGTGTTCGCGCTGCTGACCGGCACGCACCTCATCCAGATGTGGTCGGTCTACCTGCTCGCGGTGGCGCTCGGATTCGTCAACGTGTTCGACAATCCGGCCCGGCAGAGCTTTATCGCCGAGATGGTCCCGTCCGAGGACCTGCCCAACGCCGTCACCCTCAACTCGGTGTCGATGAACCTGGCCCGGGTGTTCGGCGCGGCGGCGGGCGGGGTGCTGGTGGACACGCTCGGCCTCGCCCTGTGCTTCGCGCTCAACGCGGTCTCGTTCGTCGCGGTGCTGGCGTCGCTGGCCGCGATGAGCGCATCCCTGCTGTTCCCGGCCAAGCCGGTGCGGCGGATGCCCGGTCAGGTGCGGGCGGGGCTGCGCTACGTCAGGGATACCCCGCTGCTGCTCGTCCCGTTGCTGATGATCTTGCTGGTGGGCACGCTGGCCTGGGAGTTCAACGTGACGCTGCCGCTGATGGCGAGCAACGTGTTCGGCGGCGGGGCCGGCGCGTACGGCATCATGGCGTCGGTCATGGGCGCCGGGGCGGTGGCGGGCGGGCTGATCACCGCCGCCCGGTCCAGGCCCCGGGCGCGCTCGCTCTGCCTGGCCGCCATCGGCTGGGGCTTCGCGATCACGGTGGCGGCGGTCGCGCCGACGATGCCGTTCGAGCTGGCCGCCCTGGTCTTCGTCGGCTACGGCAGCATCACCTTCAACTCCTACGCCAAGACCACCCTGCAGCTCGCGGCGGAGCCGGCCATGCGCGGCCGGGTGATGGCGCTGTGGTTCCTCGCCTGGCAGGGATCGACCCCGATCGGCGGCCCGCTGGTCGGCTGGATCGCGCAGGAAGCGGGCGCCCGCTGGTCGCTGGTCGCGGGCGGGGTGCCCACCGTCGCCTGCGGGCTGCTCGCCCTCCCGGTGCTGGCCGGCATTGACCGGAAGGCCCGCGGCGCTCTTCCGGCGGACGGGGCCCCGCAGGCTGACGAGGCTAGTCAGCAGGGCCGGCCGTCCGCCGGGACTCCCGCGCCGTCCGCCGCTGACGCATCCTAAATACGCTGACGGGCGGGTATTCGCGTAGGCTTTCCGGCATGGCAGCTACCGATCCCGCCGATGAGATAACGGAACTGTCGTCCAAGCTCGACACGATCGAGGCCGTCGTCGATCCTGAGGCGATGCGCACCGAGGTCACCGACCTGCGCGAGCAGGCGGCCGACCCGTCACTCTGGGAAGACCAGGCACGCGCCCAGGAGGTCACCCGGCGGCTCTCCTTCCTCGAGGGGGAGCTTGGGCGGATGGACGGCCTGCGGCAGCGGCTCGCAGATATCAGCGTGCTGTTCGAGCTGGCCGACGACGAGCACGACGAGGACACCAGGGACGAGGCGGCGGCCGAGCTCGCCGGGGTGCGCAAGGACATGGACATCCTTGAGGTCCGCACCCTGCTGAACGGCGAGTACGACGCGCGCGAGGCACTGATCTCGATCAACTCGCAGGCGGGCGGCGCCGACGCGGAGGACTTCGCCGGGAACCTGCAGCGGATGTACCTGCGCTGGGCTGAGCGGCACAAGTACCCGACCGAGGTCTACGACGTCTCCTACGGCGAGGCGGGCATCAAGTCCACCACGTTCGCGGTGAAGGCGCCGTACGCCTACGGGACGCTGCGCGGCGAGCAGGGCACGCACCGGATGGTGCGCATCTCCAAGTACGACAACCAGGGCCGCCGCCAGACCAGCTTCGCCGGGGTGGACGTGGTGCCGGTGGTGGCGCAGACCGACCACGTGGACATCCCCGACGATGAGATCCGGGTGGACGTGTTCCGCTCGTCCGGGCCCGGCGGCCAGGGCGTCAACACCACCGACTCGGCCGTGCGGATTACCCACCTGCCCACCGGCATCGTGGTCTCCTGCCAGAACGAGCGGTCGCAGATCCAGAACAAGGCTTCCGCGATGGCGGTGCTGCAGGCCAAGCTGCTCGAGCGGCGCCGTGAGGAGGAGGCGAGCGAGCTGGCCGCGCTCAAGGGCGACGGCGGCCGGGCCTGGGGGTCGCAGATCCGCAACTACGTCCTCTACCCCTACCAGATGGTGAAGGACCAGCGCACCGGCTACGAGACCTCCCAGGCCGAGTCGGTGCTCGACGGTGAGATCGATGAGTTCATCGACGCCGAGGTCCGCTGGCTGCGGCGCTCCGAGCGGGAATCCGAGTAACGGCCGCCGGGCCGGGTGTCTCGCGACGGTTACCTGAGCGCGGCCTCTGCCTCCTCAAGGGCGCCGCGCAGCGTCTCGCGCAGCTCGGGTCCGGCGTCGTGCCCGTGCGCCGCGCTACGCCGACATCTCGGCCGAGCTGGGCATCACCAAGGCGGCGCTGCACTACCACCACGCGGCCAAGGCCGACCTCGGCCTGGCGCTGATCACGCGCTATGCACGAGGCGGTGACCAGCTTCTTCGACGCGAACGGGAGCTGGCCGGAGAAGGTCCTGGAGGAAGGGCGAGCGGACGGCACCCTGCGCATCGCCGGTAGTGCCAGGGACAGCGCCCGGGTGATCATCGCCTGCCTGGAGGGCGCCACGCTGGTGGCGCGGACTTATGCGGACGTCGAGCGGTTCTCTTCCGTCACCGCCAGCCTGCTGGCCGGCCTGGCCGGGTAGCCGGCCGCGCTACGGCAGTACGTGGGCCGCGATCAACAGGCCGAGAAGCAGCAGCAGGGCTACCGCGACGAGGAGCTGCGGGCTGACCACGGGACCGTGGTGGTGCACCTCGGCCCGGGCCGCGCGGCAGACAGGGCAGCGGCCCTCGACCACCGGGCCCGCACAGTGCGCGCAGATCAGATGCTCGCAGCTCATCTCGAACCCCTTCCGGTCGGTGCCCCCGCGCACTTGGCGTGATCTGGAGCCTTGGCAGCTAGTTTTCTCCTAGACTGTTCCCTGGCTAAGCCAGGTTACCCGCAAGTTGCCCAGCTAAGCCTGTTTTACCCCGTGCCGCGGCCGGGCAGGCGCGACCTGCGTTTTCCGGCCAGGGCATGCCAGTCCTTGAAAGAGGGCCGGTCCTTCCTCGAGAGATCCTGTGATGGTCCCGTGATCGAGTTTCAGAACGTCACCAAGATCTACCCGAATCAGAATCGGGCCGCGCTAGAGAACGTCGACATGACGATCAACAAGGGAGAGTTCGTCTTCCTGGTCGGTCCGTCCGGATCGGGTAAGTCCTCGTTCCTGCGGCTGATTCTCCGCGAGGAGCGGCCCAACGACGGCCGGATCCTCGTCGCCGGCAACGACCTGGCCCGGCTCACCAACTGGAAGGTTCCGGCGCTCCGGCGCAAGATCGGCTGCGTTTTCCAGGATTTCCGGCTGCTGCCGAACAAGACCGTCGACCAGAACGTCGCGTTCGCGCTCGAGGTGATCGGCAAGCCGCGCCGGTTCATCAAGCGGGTGGTGCCCGAGGTGCTCGACCTGGTGGGCCTGGAAGGCAAGCACGACCGGATGCCGGACGAGCTGTCAGGCGGCGAGCAGCAGCGGGTCGCGATGGCCCGCGCATTCGTCAACCGCCCGATGATCCTGCTGGCCGACGAGCCGACCGGGAACATCGACCCGGCCACCTCGATCGGCATCATGAAGGTCCTCGACCGGATTAACCGGACCGGGACGACGGTCGTCATGGCGACTCACGACGCCGCGATCGTCGACTCGATGCGCAAGCGCGTGATCGAGCTTGAGTACGGCAAGGTGGTCCGCGACCAGAACCGCGGTGTCTACGGCCAGAACTACTAGCCGCGGCCTATTACCACCTGCTTACCGGGTGCCTGGTTGCCGGGCACATGACTTACCAGGGATGAGATAAGGCCAGTATGCGTTCAAACTTCGTGTTCCAGGAGATCTGGGTCGGACTGCGCCGCAACCTCACCATGACCGTCGCGCTGGTCGTGGTGGTGGCGATCAGCCTGTCGCTGCTTGGCACCGGACTGCTGTTCGTCAAGCAGGTGAACAGCACGCGCTCGTACTGGCAGAGCAAGGTGGAGATCTCGGTCTACCTGTGCTACTCGGCCAGCGCCAACCCGAACTGCCACGGGGCGGTGACCGCGGCGCAGACGCAGACCCTCGAGCAGCGCCTGCAGGCCATGCCGCAGGTCCAGACCGTCGCCTACGTCTCGCAGGCGCAGGCGTGGACCCTGTACAAGCAGGCGTTCTCCAACGACCAGTCCTACGTGTCGATGCTCAAGCAGACGGACATGCCGCCGTCCCTTGAGGTCAAGCTGCGCGACCCGTCGGCCGACTACAACATCGTGGCCAGCGCGGTCACCGGCGCGCAGGGCGTGGACTCGGTCATCGACGAGATGAACATCCTCGACAAGTTCTACCGGCTGCTCGACGGACTGCGGAACGCGGTTGTCGTCGTGGCGCTCATCCTGGTGGTGGCGGCGGTGCTGCTTGTCGCTAACACCATCCGGTTGTCGGCCTTCAACCGGCGCCGCGAGACCGGCATCATGCGGCTGGTGGGGGCGTCCAACTTCTACATCCAGCTCCCGTTCCTGCTTGAGGGCGTGATCGCCGGCCTGCTCGGCTGGGTGCTGGCGGCGCTGCTGCTCGTCGGGGTGAAGTCGTTCCTGCTGAACAACCTGCAGCAGTACTTCAACTACAACGTCGGGCTGTCCGCGGCCGACCTGATCGAGGTCATCTTGCTGGCGATGGTGATCGGCGTGCTGCTGTGCGGCGTGACCTCGTTCCTGACGCTGCGCCGGTACCTTCGGGTATAGGCGCCGGGCCGGGCAAGGCCGAGGCGCACCCCGGAGTGTCCCGGGGTCCTTTGCCCGGTCGCCGGAGTAGCCTGAAAAGGGCGCGACAGGAGAAACGTGGCACGCGAGCAGGGCAACAAGGTCATCGCCTCGAACCGGCGGGCCAGGCACGATTACGCGATCGACGACACGATCGAGGCCGGGATCGCGCTCACCGGTACTGAGGTGAAATCACTGCGCGCCGGCCGCGCGTCACTAGCTGATGGGTTCGCGCTGGTCTCGGACGGGGAAGTCTGGCTGCATAACGTTCATATCCCGGAGTACACACAGGGGACGTGGACGAACCATTTGCCCAGAAGGACCAGGAAGCTCCTGCTGCACCGGAGGGAGATCGAGCGACTGGTCCGTAAGGCGTCGGAGCAGGGCCTGACGCTCATCCCGCTGTCCTTGTACTTCAAGGACGGCAAAGTCAAGGTGGAGCTCGCACTTGCCCGCGGTAAACGGACTTACGATAAGAGGCAGGACCTGGCCAAGCGCGACGCGGCCAGGGAGGTTGAGCGTGCCCTGCGGCGACGACGGTGACTCCGGAGGCGGAAGGTGACTGCGCGCTCACGTGAACGGGGGAGCCACGCCGGCCGGCCCCGCAGCCCTGGACTGCCGTTTAACGTACCCGGGCTGTCCGGCCTCGGGACGCTCGGCTCAGCCAGGAACGGCGCCCGTGCGGCCGCCCCAAACGCCATGGCCGGGCCGGCCGACACCGCCGCGCCCTTCGCGTCCGACGTCCCGGTGCTGCCCGCACCGGGCCCCGCGGTCTACCTGCCCACCCCGGACGGAGCCCAGCCCGCCGCCGGAGCCCAGCCGGCCGCCCCGCCGCCCCCGCCCCCGCCCGTCGCCCCGCCCCCGCGCAGCCGCCCCAGGCGGCACCGCAAGCCGCCCGAGCGGCGGTTCCTCGGGTCCAGGAAGCTCCGGCTGGCCGCGGCGGTGGTGGTGGTCGCGGGCGTGCTCGCGGCCGGCTTCGCGAACGGCTTCGGCAGCGAGGCGTCCGCGGCACCGACGGTGCAGGCCTTCCTGCTCGACTGGCAGCAGGGACGGTACGCCGCCGCCGCTGCCCTCACCGACGGCGGCCAGCGGGTAAGCACCCAGCTCGCGGCGTCCTACGCCGACCTTGACGCGAGCAACGCGTTCTTCGCCCTTGACCACGTGACCCAGCACAGCGGCACCGCGGTCGCGACCTTCCGGGCGACCGTGAACCTGGCGCAGGCGGGCAAGCAGTGGACCTACACCGGGAAGTTCGGGCTGACCGCGCAGGGCGGCCACTGGGTGGTCAACTGGACGCCCGCGGTGATCAACCCGCGGCTGGCGGCCGGCCAGCGGCTAGCCGTGGTGACCTCGTTCGCGCCCCGGGCCGCGGTTGAGGACGCGGCCGGCCAGCCGCTGCTCAGCGAGTCGACCGACTACCGGATCGGCGTCTACCCGGGCAAGCTGAAAAACCCGGTGGCGACGGCGGACGACTTCAGCGACCGCACCGGGCTGGACAGCCTGCAGGTGCTTGGCCAGATTCAGGCCGCGCCGCCCGGTGTCTTCCTGCCGCTGCTGACAGTTGACCCGGCCGGCTACCGCGCGCTGTGGCCGAAGCTGGACAAGGTGGCCGGGCTCGAGGCCAAGCAGCAGAGCGAGCGGCTGTTCGCCTCCTCCGCCCAGGAGGTGGTCGGCTCGGTCGGTACCGAGAACTCTGCCCAGCTACGCGACGAGGGCGCGGCTTACCAGCCGGGCATGACCGTCGGGCAGACCGGGCTCGAGCAGGTCTACCAGGATCAGCTGGTGGGCACGCCGACCACCTCGGTGGTGGTGGTGAACGCGGCCGGCCGCAGCGTGCAGACGCTGTGGAGCTCACGCGACGGGCAGCCGGGCACCCCGGTCAAGACCACGCTCGACGCCAAGACGCAGGACGCCGCCGTGGACGCCCTGGCCGGGCAGGCCAGCTCGGCCGAGATCGTGGCGGTCGACACCGGCACCGGGGCGATCCGCGCGCTGGCGACGCACGAGGCAGGCAGCGTGCTATTGCCAGCCGGCGGCGCGCTCAGCGCCAAGGTGGAGCCGGGCATGGCGCTCAGCATCGTGTCGGCGGCGGCGCTACTGTCCACCGGGATCGGGCTGGACCACCCGCTGCCGTGCGAGCCGGTCGCCAACGTGGGCGGGGTGACGTTCACCTATCAGCCCGCCGCGTCGAGCACGGCCACGCTCGCCTCCGACTTCGCCGACGGGTGCGGCACCGCGTTCGCCAACATGTCCCGGACGCTCACCGCGCAGCAGCTCACCAGCGCGGAGCGGTCGTTCGGGATCGGCGCCCAGTGGCAGCTGCGGCTGCCCGCGTTCTCCGGCTCGGCTCCCGCGGTATCCGGCGAGGCCCAGGTGGCGGCGCAGGCGACCGGCACCGGTGGCGTGCTGATGAGCCCGCTCGGCATGGCCACGGTGGCGGCCGAGGTGGCGTCGGGGACCGGGCACACGCCCACGCTGCTGTCGACCGACTCGTCCGCCGCTCGCTCGCTGCCGCTTTCGGCCGCGCAGCTCAGTGAGCTGCGGCAGCTGATGCGGCTGGCGGTTACCAAGGGATCGGCCCGGGCGGCCGACCTGTCCGGCCCGCCCGTGTACGGCCAGGCGGGCGTGGTCCAGTCGGGCAAGCACTCCTACCTGAGCTGGTTCGTCGGCTACCGCGGCGGCCTGGCGGTGGCGGTGCTGCAGACCGGCAGCAGCCCGTCGGCCGCGGCCGCCGCGCTGGCCGGGACCTTCCTCAAGGCAGTCGGCTGACGATCGATTGGCATCAAGCCGCCAACCTGTGGCACACTAGCCAGCGTGACGTCCGGCCTGATTATTATCGGCGGGCGCGTCGGCAGCTAGGGCAGTAAGTCCTAGTCGCGGTCAGCGGGTACCCGTTAGGCCACGATGCCGGCGCGCAGACCTCTCGCGTACTCGCGAGGGGTCTTTTTTGTTTCCGCAAGCACAGTGTTTGCCCGGGCAACACTCCACGACACGGAGAAACGGAAGCGACGATGCTCGACGACCAGTTCCACGTCTACGACACCACCCTGCGCGACGGCGCGCAGCAGGAGGGGCTCAACCTCACGGTTGCCGACAAGCTGGTGATCGCCCGGCACCTGGACCGGCTGGGCGTCGGGTTCATCGAGGGCGGCTGGCCGGGCGCGATCCCGAAGGACACCGAGTTCTTCCGCCGCGCCCAGACCGAGCTTGACCTGCGGCACGCCACGCTGGCGGCGTTCGGCTCGACCCGCAAGGCGGGGGTGCGCGCGGCCGACGACCCCCAGGTGGCGGCACTCCGCGAGTCGCGCGCCCCGGTCGTCACTCTGGTCGCCAAGAGCCACGAGCGGCACGTGGAGCTGGCACTGCGGACCACGCTCGCCGAGAACCTGGCGATGATCGCCGACACGGTGCGGCACCTGCGGGCCGAGGGGCAGCGGGTGTTCCTCGACGCCGAGCACTTCTTCGACGGCTACCGGTCGAACCCGGATTACGCGCTGGAATGCGTGCGGGCGGCGGCCGAAGCGGGCGCGGACGTGATCGCGCTGTGCGACACCAACGGCGGCATGATGCCGACCGAGCTGGGCGACATCGTCCGGCGGGTGGCCGAGGCGACCCAGGCCCGGCTCGGCGTCCACTGCCACGACGACACCGGCTGCGGCGTCGCCAACACGCTGGTCGCGGTGGAGGCGGGGGTGACCCACGTGCAGGGCACCGCCAACGGCTACGGCGAGCGCTCCGGCAACGCCAACCTGTTCAGCGTGGTGGCCGGGCTGCAGCTGAAGAAGGGGCAGCGGGTACTGGACGGAGAGGGCATCCAGGAGATGACCCGGATCGCGCACGCGATCAGCGAGGTCACCAACGTCACCCCGGACACCCACCAGCCCTACGTCGGGCTGTCCGCCTTCGCCCACAAGGCCGGGCTGCACGCGTCCGCGATCCGCGTTGACCCGATGCTTTACCAGCACATCGACCCCGCCGCGGTCGGCAACGACATGCGGATGCTGGTGTCCGACATGGCGGGCCGGGCGTCGGTCGAGCTGAAGGGGCGCGAGCTGGGCTTCGACCTGTCCGGTGACAAGGAGGTCATCGGCCGGGTCACCGACCGGGTCAAGGAGCTGGAGGCGAAGGGCTACTCGTTCGAGGCGGCCGACGCCAGCTTCGAGCTGCTGCTGCGCGATGAGCTGGCCGGGGAGCGCCGGCGGCACTTCACGGTGGAGTCCTGGCGGGTGATCGTGGAGCAGCGCGGGGACGGCACGGTGACCAGCGAGGCCACGGTCCGGCTGGAGGCCAAGGGCGAGCGCGTGGTCGCCGTCGGCGAGGGCAACGGACCGGTGAACGCGCTCGACCGCGCGCTCCGCTCCGCCCTCGAGCAGACCTTCCCCGAGCTGGCCAGCCTCGAGCTGACCGACTACAAGGTGCGCATCCTCGAGGGCTCGGCCGGCACCGGCGCCATCACCCGGGTGCTCATCGAGTCGAGCGACGCCGAAGGCGGCTCCTGGTCCACCGTCGGCGTGGACGAGAACGTCATCTCCGCCTCCTGGCACGCGCTGGAAGAAGCGGTCAGCTACGGCCTGCTGCGGGCCGGCCGCGCCCCCGACTAACCGTCCGCCGACACACCGGGAAGCTGACCCACCAATGCAGCTGACCCGCCCGGAAGCGGCACCACCTCCGCCGCTTCCGGCCCGTCGTGCACCGGCTAGCCCACAAGGCACCCCGGCTCACGACGGCCGCTGCCACCGCGCCCCGCCCACAAGGCACAACGCGACGGCAGCGCGGCTTGCCTAGCCGATGACAGTGGATGTTTGGGCGCCGCCCGCGGTGCCCAAACATCCACTTCGTTGTTTCAGGCCGGTTCGCAACAGGTTGTTCGCGGCTATCGTGGCCGGGTGCGAAGTTCCGGGCGGGCCCCTGCTGCGGGACTAGTCGGCCCGGGCCCGGCCCGCTGGGCGACCTCCGCCTTCTTCCTGGTGATGGGGCTGACCAACGGCGTGTGGAACGCGCGCATCCCGGCCGCGAAGTCACAGGCGCACCTGACGGACGGGACGCTCGGGGTGGCGCTGTTCGCGGTGCCGGCCGGGCTGGTGATCGGCGCGGTGCTGGCCGAGCGGCTGGTCGACCGGGTCGGCAGCGCCCTGGTGGCCCGGGTCAGCGGGCTCGGCGTCTGCGCCGCCTTGGTGACCCCGGGCCTGGCAGGCAACCTGCCCGGGCTTATGGCGGGCCTGTTCACCCTCGGCGTCTGCAGCGGCACGGTGGACGTGGCGTCCAACGCGCAAGGCGTCCGGGTCGAGGCCGCCTACCGGCGCCCGGTGATGTCATCGATGCACGCCTTCTACAGCCTCGGCGCGATCCTCGGGTCGCTGTCCGGGGCCGGGTTCGCCGCCGCCGGGGTCGCCCTGCTGCCCTCGCTGGCCGCGGCGGCCGGGGTGAGCGCGGTCATCGTCGCCGTCGCGGGCCGCTGGCTGCTCCCCGAGGCACCCGTCCCGGGCAGTCCCGTCCCGGGCAGGCCCGATCCAGGCCAGGACCCAGCCGAGCCGAATGGCCAGGCGAGCCGCGACCAGGCCAGCCGGCGCCAGGTACGGCGGCTGGTCATCGCGCTCGGCCTGCTCGGCATCTGCGGCCTGGTCGGCGAGGGCGCGGCGGGTGACTGGTCCGCCGTCTACCTGCGGGACAACCTGGGCACCAGCGCGGGCGTGGCCGCCCTGGCCTACGCCGCCTTCTCGGTCACGATGACCGTCGGCCGCGCGGTCGGTGACCCCCTCATCCACCGCTTCGGGGTAGTCCGCGTCATCCGCGGTGGCGGCGCCGCCGCCACCGCGGGCTTCGCGCTGGCCCTGGCCACGCCCAGCCCGGCCGCCACCATCGCCGGGTTCCTGGCGGTCGGCGCGGGCCTGTCGGTGGTCGTCCCGCAGGTGTTTGCGGCGGGCGGCCGGGCCGACCCCGGCCGGCCCGGGTCGGGGCTGGCCAAGGTGGTGGGCCTGGGCTACACCGGCCTGACTGCGGGCCCGGCCGTCATCGGCCTGGCCGCCAGCCGGATCGGGCTGCGCCTGGCCCTGCTCATCCCGCTCGTCCTGGCCGGCTGGATCGTGGCGGTGGCCCCGGTGCTGCGGGCCCGCCCCCCCGGGCCGGCCGAGGCCCCGGGTGTCACCGGGGCGTCCGGGAGTACCACCCCGCCGTTCGGATAACTCATATCCGGATCGCGGAGCTGAGCGCCGCGGGCATACCTTTAGGGCATGGACGATAAAGAAATCATGGCGCGGATCAGCGGCCTGATCGACACCGAGCACCAGCTGCGCAGCCAGCTGGCGGCGGGCGAGCTCAGCTCGGAACAGGAACACGAGCGCCTTCGTTCTGCTGAAGAGGCGCTCGACCAGTGCTGGGACCTGCTGCGCCAGCGCCGGGCAAGGCGGCAGTACGGGGAGAACCCGGACGGCGCCGAGGCTCGCCCGGTGCCTGAGGTGGAGGGGTACCAGCAGTTATGTCCCGGCGGCAGGGCCGGGTATAAAGAAGCGAGCCGCGGCCCGAGGGGCACCAGGGGCGCCCCTGAAGACGACTGCGAAGGAGCATCGTGCGTATCGCGAGGTTCGCCAAGGGCGACGGCGTTGCCTACGGCGTCGTTGAGGGTGAGAGCGAGCAGCCGCAGGTCATCGCGGAGCTGTACGGTCACCCGTTCGGTGTCGACCCGGCGGGCGTGCGGTACACCGGGAACCGCTACCCGCTGGCCGAGGTGCGGCTGCTCGCGCCGGTGCTGCCGTCCAAGGTGGTGGCGGTAGGCAAGAACTACGCCGAGCACGTCAGGGAAATGGGCGGATCGGAGCTGCCGGGCGAGCCGGTGCTGTTCCTCAAGCCGTCCACCTCGGTGACCGGCCCCGGCGACCGGATCGCCTACCCGGTGAAGATCACCGACCGGGTGGATTACGAGGGCGAGCTGGCGGTGATCATCGGCCGGCTCTGCCGGGACGTGCCACGGGAGCGCGCGGCCGACGTCATCTTCGGCTACACCTGCGCCAACGACGTGACCGCGCGGGACCTGCAGGCCAGGGACGGGCAGTGGACGCGGGCGAAGGGCTTCGACACGTTCTGCCCGCTCGGGCCGTGGATGGAGACCGGCACCGACCCGGCCGACCTGGGCATCACCACCGCCGTCAACGGGTCGGTCCGGCAGCACGCGCGCACCTCGGAGCTGCTGTGGAGCGTGCCCGCGCTGATCGAGTACGTTTCCTCGGTGATGACCCTGCTGCCGGGAGACGTGCTGCTGACCGGCACGCCGGAAGGGGTCGGCCCGATGACCGACGGGGACGAGGTGTCGGTGACGATCGAGTCGATCGGCACGCTGACCAACCGGGTGGTGATCCGGGACTTACGGATTGCCAACGCGGAGTTACATTCGGTCCCGGATTGCCTACCCTCGCGCATACTCTTAGGGGATGGCAGACGACTGGGCGGACGACTCGACCCGCCGGGCGAAAGCCGAGCTGATCAGCACCACCGAGCCGAACGCGGCCCGGGTGGTCGATTACCTCTACGGGGGCCAGGCGAACTTCGAGGCTGATCGCCGGGCGGCGCGGGCGCTGTCGGCCGCGGCATCGGTGGTGCCCGCCATCGGGCCCGCGGTGCGCGCGTTCCAGCAGCGGGTGCTGCGCTTCCTGGTCTCCGAGGCGGGGATCACCCAGTTCGTGGACATCGGCACCAGCCTGCCGCTGGTGGGCAGCACCCATGAGGTCACCCAGGCGCTGGTGCCGGAGTCGCGCATCGTTTACGTGGACAACGACCCGATGGTGCTGTCGCACGCGCGGGCGCTGATGAAGTCCGCCCCCGGCGGCGCTGTCGGCTACGTGGACGCCGACGTCCGCGAGCCGGAGGCGGTCATGGCGGGGGCCCGGGCGATCCTGGACTTCAGCCGCCCGCTGGCGGTCATGCTGCTGTTCACGCTGGCCTACATCCCGGACTCAGCCGAGGCCAACGCGGTGATGTCCTCGCTGGCGGCGGCGGTGCCTGCGGGCAGTTACGTGGCGATCTGGCACCTGGCGAGCGACATCGACCCGGCGCTCGAGGAGGCGGCCAGGCAGTGGAACAAGCTGATGCCCGCCCAGTCGATCGCACTGCGCTCCCGCGAGGAGATAGCCGACTTCACGGCCGGGCTTGACCCCGTTCCGCCGGGCCTGGTGCCGGTCACCGACTGGCGCCCGGCCCCGGATGACCCGAAGGCCGACCAGAAGGTCCCGGTCTACGGCGTGGTGGCGCGCAAGCCCTAGCCAGCGGGCTGCCCGGCGGGCAGGTGGTCGCGCAGGTGCGCTAGCTGCCGCTCGGCGTGGGACAGCGGGTAGCTGTGGCCGCTGTAGGGAAAGACCGCGATCTCCTTGTCCGCGCTGATCTCGTTGTAGGCGGCGAACACGGTGGACGGCGGGCAGACGTCGTCCATCAGCCCCACGCTCATCAGCGTGGCCGCGGTGACCCGGCGGGCGAGTAGCGCGCAGTCGACGTACCGCAGCGTGTCCAGCGCCGCCCCGGCCAGCGCGGTGTTCTCCGCCAGGAACTCCGGCACCTCGGTGTACGGCGGCCGCGGGGCGAGGGTGACCGCCCGCTGGATGTCGCACAGGAACGGTACGTCGGCGTGGCATACCCGGACCACGTCGGCCCGCAGTGCGGCCGTGGCCAGCGCGAGCGCGCCGCCCTGGCTGCCGCCGGTCACCGCCACCGGCCGGGTCCCGCCCCCGGCCAGCGCGAGCACGGCGTCCACCGCGAGCACCGCGTCGGTGATCATCCGGGTGTAGTAGTAACGCTCCGGGCTGGTGATCCCCCTGGTCATCACCAGCGAGTTCTCCGGCCCGGTGGCGTCCGGCCCGTCCGGGGTGGCGCCTGAGGTCCACCGGCCGCCCTGGCCGCGGCTGTCCATCACCAGCAGCGCGTAGCCGAGCGCGGGCAGCAGCACGTGCTCGGTCGGGGTACCCCGGCCGCCGCCGTAGCCGATGAACTTGACCACCAGCGGCGCCTCCGGCGAGTCGCGCGGCCGCAGGTACCAGGCCCGCACCCGGTCCCCGCCGGCCCCGGAGAACTCGACGTCGCACACCTCGACCGGCCCGTACAGCCGGGGCTGGTGCGGCGCGGCGGTAACCGGCGCGGCCAGCGCCCGCGCCCGCTCGATGCGCTCGGCCCACCACCGGTCGAGCCCGTCCGGTTCCGGCGTCGCGGTGCGGTACTGGCGGAGCTGCTCAAGCGGCAGGTCGTACCACGGCATGGGCGCATACCCTACCAGCCGCCTCCGGTGGTGCGGCTTGCCCGCTGCTCACCGTTCAGCGATCGTGAACACCCGGATCCCGAACGGGGGCAGCGTGACCCGGTCCGCCACCTCGGTCTCGCCGAGCGGGGTCAGCCCCCGGGGCGGCACCTGGCCGCCCGTCGCGGCCAGGGCCGGCTTGACCGTCAGCGGCCCGGCGGCGTGACTGGCGAGCACCGCGAACCGGGTGCCGTCGCGGTGCACCAGGACGTCGCAGGCGACCTCCGGGTCCTCGACCGTGACCGGCCGCCGGACCCCGGCGTGGGTGGCGAGCGCCCCGTAGAGGGTGACGGCCGCGTCCGGGTTGACCCGGGGGACGGCGGAGGCCATGTACTCCAGCGGGTAGGTGCACAGGATCAGCGAGCCGCGGCCGGCCTGGCGGCGCAGCAGGGCCGGGCGGCCGTGGGCGTCGGTCGCGACGACCTCGGCCGTGACCGGGGTGACCGGCAGGTAGGCGCGGGCGTGCTCGTTGCCGGCCACCGGGAAGGTGAGCGTGGTGCCCCGGCTGAGCCCGCCGAAGTCCCTGGTCATGGTGAGCTCGGCCAGGTCGTCGGTGATCGGGTCGACCAGGCCGACGTCGAGCTGGTGCCTGATGCCGAACAGCTCGTTCATGGCGCCGTAGGACGGTCCGCGGTGCCAGGACACGTCACCCGCGCAGTAGGAGACGTAGACGGTGGCGCCGTCGCGGGCCAGTTGCTCGAGCTCTTCGGCGGTGCTGGCAAGCAACTGCTTGACGGACGGGGCGAGGTAGAGCCGGGCGCCGCCCTCGATCCCGTCGGTTTCCCTGGTCAGCCGGGGTGCCAGGTCGGCCAGCCGGGCGGCCGTGTAGGCCTGGTGCAGCGACGCGGCGATGGCGGCGGAGCCGTCCGGAGTGGTGAACGGGTACCGGGTGTCCAGGTAGCCGGACACGATCAGCGCGGTGTCGGTGTCGGCCCGCTCGCAGTTGGGGTAGTCGACCGCGGCCAGGGTCTGCCCGAACCGCTGCATCTCGCGCAGCGTCTCCTTGGGGGTGCCGTGGGCGTCGGTCAGCCCGAAGTTCTGCTCGAAGGCGTGGTGCCGGTACGGGTCCTGGCGGGGCAGCGCGAAGTCGGTGTTGTTCCACCCGATCCAGCCGGTCGCGCCGGCCAGCAGCGTGCTGTGCAGCAGGTGCCGGTAGTAGGTGGCGGCGTTCTCGGCCGAGGCGAAGTCGGAGCTGACGCCGAACTCCTCCATGATCACCGGCTGGCCGAAGGTGCCCGCCAGCTCGCAGGCGACGGCGGCGGCGTAGCGCTGCCGGACCGGGTCGTCCCCGAGCGGGTAGACGTGCGGGCCGAGGAAGTCGGCCAGCGGGGCGATCTCGGCTAGCCGGAATCCGTTGTCGCGGCCGGTCACCTCGATTCCCCAGGCCCCGTCGCCGAGGGAGAACGGCTGGTGCCCGCCGGCCGCCCGGACCGCGTCCTTGATGATGCGCGCCCAGCTGGCGACGATCTCGTGGCTGGTGTCGGAGCCGCCGTAGATCGGCATCTCGTTGGAGACCAGCCAGCCGGCCACGGCCGGGTGGGCGGAGAAGCGGCGGACCATCTCGGCCGCGAACCAGGCCTGGCGGCCGACCATCCAGACGTCGCTGTAGAGGTCCCGGCCGCCGCGCCAGGCCGGGTCCCAGTTCTCGCCCGACATGTGGCCGACGATGAAGGTCGGGATGGTGCTGAGGCCGTGGGCGAGGTGCTGGTCGAGGAAGTCGGCGAACCGGGCCGTCATCGTCTGGTCGATTTCCCGCGGGCCGGGCATGAAGTCCGGCCAGTAGAAGAACGACCTGGTCACGGTGAGGCCGTGGCGCTTCAGTACCGCCAGTTCGGTGCTGATCAGGGCCGGGTCGTAGCTGCGCCACATCAGCGGGCCGCCCGCCCGGGACCAGAAGTTGGCACCGAGCCAGTCGGCCGGCCCGCCGCCCGGGCCGCCGGTGGGGAGCCGCGGTGTGTTCCTGCGCAAGTGGCCTCCTCCGCTGAGCCTACTGCCCAGCTTACGGCATCACTTTACCGGTTAAGTAGCCCGTTTAGTAAGATCGCGCAGGTCGGAACGAGGGCGGCCCCGTGTCCGGGACGCGTCCCGGACTTTCCGCGGACTTTCCCGGGATGCGTCCGGGACGCGTCCCGGACGCATCCCGGTTATGCTTAACCGGGATAGTGCCAGCGCGCACGGATCTTGCGAGGGGGCCGGATGAAACGCCCGACGATCAGCGACATCGCGCAGCGGGCCGGGGTGACCAAGGCGGCGGTCTCCTTCGCGCTCAACGGGCAGCCGGGCGTGTCCGCCGCGACCAGG
>Ga0265338_10004613_pt1 | contig 18521 bp, 47 predicted proteins | sample 42126metaG_FD_193579 | JGI IMG/M metagenome (GOLD analysis project Ga0265338, IMG submission 193579) | Rhizosphere microbial communities from Carex aquatilis grown in University of Washington, Seatle, WA, United States - 4-21-26 metaG | ecosystem: Host-associated > Plants > Roots > Rhizosphere... | reverse complement strand
GCCCACCGGCACCGCCGCCGCCCGCGCCACCATAACGGGTATTAGTCAGCCCGCCGTTGCCGCCAGAGTTGGTGACACCACCGGTATTCGTCTGCGAACGATTATTCGGAGTGTTGAGCGTTGCGCTTCCGCCATAATCGCCTTGGACGCAGATTGTGCCGGTGTTGTTCTTAAGCCATGTTGGGTTTGCCGATCCGCCAGCGCCGATCTGGATTGAGAGCGTGTCGCCGACATTGATGTTCGACGGCGACGTGACCTTGCCATAACCGCCGCCTTGACCGCCTGCACCGGCAAAGTTGGCGCTTGCTCTTCCATCTCCGCCCCTTCCACCCGGCCCAATGGCCTCGATGGTCGCGCCTGTGGCGTTCCAATCGCTTGGAACGGTCCACGATGTGCCGGAGGTGAGGAGGATGGTTTTCGTGGTCATCTAGACCACCTAAGCGACGGTCAGGACGCCGTTGGGTCGGAACCTACGTTTCCAAGCCCACGCGCGATAAAGGCAATTTCTTGGTCGATCTCGAAGAGGCCAATTTCTGCTTCCTTGGCTTGAGCAGCGAAGCCTCTGCGGCGCGCAGCAGCCTCGTGCTCGGCCTGGGCCGCCTGCTCCATCTGATCGCGAAATGGCGCAGCCTTTGAATGGATCTCGGCTTTTGACCTTTGCAGCTCGAAAAACCGAGCTCGCATCGCCTCTCTATCGAAGGACATCGAGAATCCTAAGCTACGGTCAGGACGCCCGCAGAGGCGTCCATATCGACCGTGAAAGTGTCGCCATTTGCCAATGTGATGGATGAGCCATAGTCCCACCAATCAATGAGATCGTCGCTCGCAGCCGTATCGTCATAGAGGACTGCGTACCGGAACGGCCCAACCGCCCCTGTGGCAGTGAAGGTCACGTCAGCAAGAACCAGCTTGTAAGTGCCGCTCGACTGCGCCGAAGACGATTGCGTAGCCTGCGATCCGCCTGCCGTATAACCGTTTCCAGCCGAGATTTCGGTGAGATCGGATTTTACCGAATTGGTCGCGATTGGCGCCGTGTTCGTGAGCAAGACCTTGAGAGTGTCCGACCCTAGGTCGAACTTCTTCTCGGCCATCGACTCCACGAAGGCGTTGAACTTATTGAAGGTCGCCATTCAGGGCGCTCCAAACGAAAAACGGCGCCGCTCGGGATTGAGGGGCACCGTTGGGGAATTTTGGGGCGGCGAAGCACTACAGAGTGCAAATCACCACAATGAGCTTTTTATGCGTCCCAGCTTTCCACCTGTCAAGAGTCCCAGCGGAAGTCTCCCTTCGCGTCAAAATGGCCCGCATGATGCGCCACCGCATCTCCCATCCATTTTGCACTGGCTATCTCATAGCCAACAACGCCACCCAACACCGACCCGATGATAAAAAGAATCGATACAACAGCCGTTATAATGCGGTCTACAAATGGCTCGCCTGTGAACATCTATCCAATCCTGTAATGAGCCGCCAGCACGTCCAGCGCCACCAATAGCATACCCTGTGCGCGCTGCTGATGCACCCGCATTGCCGCCGCCGCCTTCTGCACGCTCATGGCTTGGAGGGCGACTAAGTCTATGATCCTGAATCCTTTTGGCCCGACAGCGCGCTTTGCATCGCCAAACCTCTCCATCGCATCCATCTTGGCGTGAGCGGGAGTGAAATCAGGCTTGCCCGAATTTCCAGCCACAACGCCCATCTGTGCATATGGCATGATGAGGCCTATTTCCCAGTCTCGTTGTAGCCTGCGGGCGGCTTGGTGATGGCGCTGCTCGATTACCCCGTGTGTGAACAGCCATTCGATGCGGTCCACGTTGATGTTCATGGGGCTGTCGGGGGTTTCCCGGCGCTTCTTGCCCGTCCAGCGATCTATACTTTCGATGTCGCGTGCAGGGACGTGAACCGGCGGCTCCCCATCGTGCCCAGGCTGCAATTTTGGTTGGATGGTCATGGGCGCGCCCTCCGTGCCCGGAACATGGCCCTGATAGGCCAGGGCAAAGGGACCACGCGAAACGCTCCACGCTTCCGCTCGACCTCCGCAAAGGCTTTGAACTGCATCTCATGCACAAGCCCACAATCGCAGCATTTGAAGAAATAGTTTTTCGTGGGATTGGGATAAACCCAATTTGACCATCCGCCTCGGTTATTTTCCGTATGTTGCTTGAATCGCTTCGGGATCATGCGGCCCTCTTCCTCTTTTTCTTGAGTCGGAGCAGGCGGTTGTATTCGGTGCGGATTGCCAGCTCTGACGAATTCGACACCAGTAAGGGCAACCGCGCGCCGGTAAATATCTCCGTCCCCACTATCCATGCCCACCCCCGCGTATTCCTGCACGCTTGGTCGAGGACCTGTAGATCGGTGGTCATGCGGCGCCTGCATTTTCCCGGTCATCGCGGACGTAGCAGCGCGGATATCTTCGATTGTCGCCGCCGGAAAAGTATTGGTAGGTCTGGACGTTGAAGTGCAGCTTGACCTTGCCCTCGAAATCCCCATTGCGTTGCTTGGCGATGTTGAGCGTCACTCCCGGCTCTTCCGTCATTGTCGGTCTGCCACCTTCCGACGAGGTGATTTCCTCCAGCTTCCGATTTCGCCAAATCGTTATGATATTGAAGGCGTTAGCCCCGATTTCCATTGCGCCCTTGATGTCACCAGTTTCCGGCACGCCAGCATCGCGGCCACCTTTGCGGCTGTGGGCGACAAGGTGCAGGTGAATATTGTTCGCAATGGCCCAATCGACCAACTTGAACACCGCCTGTTCCTGGCCGGTGTAATCGTCCGCGGCGATCCCAAGACGCATCAGGGAGTCGATGACAAACTGATCGCAGCCATATTTGGCGCGGGCATAGTCGAAGATTTCCAGCAGGCCTTCGACGTCAGACTTGCCGACCTTCTCGTAAAGCAGCAGCCCAGCATCAAGGAACGCCAACGTCTCGCGAATGAAGGCCTCTACTGGGCGATCAACCCCACCGGTCTGTTTCACCATGCGCTTGAGCGTCCATTCCGGCTTCATCTCGAATGACGCGATGCAAACCCGGCTGCCCTCTTGGATCCATTTGGGCACACTGTCGCTGATGATCTGGGATTTTCCCGCGCCAGTATCGCCCGACCAAATCGTTACTTCGCCAGGGCGGAAGATGATCTTGCCATAAAGCGCGCTGTAAGGGACGGTGTACCCAATCCGCTCCTCGTTGGCGGGCCAGAACAGGCGCACAACGCGATCCGAGAATCCGCCCGCCCTTCGCAGCCCATCGGGATCAAGACCCTCGGCGGTCGCCACAGAGTCTCTGATCACATCTTCCGTCACGCCCGCGACGAGGCATTCGTTGCAATCCTTGCGCGGCAGTTTCACCCGGAAGCAGCGATGCCGGCCTAGCCGGGAAGCGATTTCCGCCGCGGCCTGTTCCCCAACTTCGTCCATGTCGGTGGCAAGATAGATTTTCTCGAACCGCTCCAGCCGGTCGAACTCATTTTCGATCCAATTCTGCTTGCCCTTGCTGCCGCCGCCGTAGGGCACAGATACCGCCGGCAGGCCGTAAGCCGCGAACGACAGCGCGTCGATCTCGCCTTCGGTGATAATGATCTCGCGGCCGTTAGGGTTGATGGCCTGCCACCCGAACAACACAGGTTCACAGTTCGCCGCCGTTGGCCGCGGCGATGCGCCATCGACGGCCTCGCGTGTTTTCGCCATCGCAAGCGTGCCGTCGGGCAGCAGGAACGGAAACACGATGCGGTCGCCATCTTCCCCGATCTTGTAGGCAGCAAGCACACTCTGCGGGATGGCGCGCACCTCGCAGAGGTAATCCATCACACGGCCCCGCGGCGCATGGCATTGCGGCTTGGGCGGGCGGGCGTAGGAAGGCTTCGGATCGCGGTAAGGCTGCGGCCGTGAAATGCCGAGATAGGCTCGCGCCTGGTCCAAGGCCTCGACCAGCGAAACTCGCTTCACCGCGCACCACAGGTCGATCAAGTCGCCACTTTCCCCCGTGCTAAAATCCGACCAGACCCCAGCCTTGTTGCCCGTCAGGTGAACCCCAAGGCTTTGGCCCTTGTCACCGTCGATTGACCCAGCACGCCATTCGTGGCCTTCGCGCCTTCCCGCGGGAAGTAGCATCTTGGCAACGTCATCGGCGCGATCCGCCAGTTTGATTTTGATTTGCGTGATGTCTGTCATTGGTACGCGTGCCTTGGGTAAATATCGGACGGGGCGTTGATCGCCTCTCCACATCGAACCGCGGAAACAATTTTTTCCCACCAATCGGGCGGTTTTTCCTTTCGCCAAAGCAAAACTTCGGCGGCCTTGGTCGTCTGTCCACCAACCGCTCCAACCAAGTCCCTCACGAATTGGTCGCTGTCTGGCCCAACGACATCGCGACCAATCGCGAACAGGGTTTTGCCATCGACAAACCCGGAAAGGCGGCCATGGCTATCAGGATGCGGCCAGCTTGGCGGCTTCGCCTCACGCAAGCATGCCCCGAGAAATTCCCGAGGGGATGATTTTTCGCCAGCAAGCGCGAGCAACTGCAAAGTTTTGCCGTCATCGCCGATCTTGGCTCGCAATTTCGCAATGAAGCCGCCTGATTTTTCGCCCAGCAGCAATTTGCCGACATCGAAAACCTGTTTTTCGATCTCCGCGGCCGAACGAAGTTCGGAATTACCTCTTCCATCCTCCATCTTCCCTCCTCCCTCCTCCATCTGACCGGACTTTTCCGTATCGGTGGGGAACTGGTGGGGAACCGATTCCGACTTTTGCGGAACGTCATCCGCATCATCATCGCCGTGTTCGGAAGCTCTGGCCTTGTAGCCATGCCTGACGTAAGGCTTTATGGCTTCGGGAAGAGGATGAACCGTCTTCGGTTTCTTAGGCCGCTGGTATTTGCAGAAGTTCTTGCACGCGCCGTACACCCTGCCGGCCACTTCAAAGCGCCGCACCCACGCTGTTTCGAGCTCAGCCAGCAACGCGACAACGTCCACATTGTCAGCCGGAAATATCCTCATCTTGAGGGACAGAGGCTTCCACTCGAAAATGCCGTTGTCGTCGGAGTCCACCCACAAACCCTTAAGCAGCTCGCGTGCTGGAAACGAGAGAACGGCGTAGTTCTCATCCGTGAACAATCCAGGGTGAAGCGAGCGGATGCGTGCCATCTATTGAGTCCCCGCCGCGGGATATTGATGGCCATTTAGCGCCCAGTGGGTCGTGGCAACGTTCGACGGTGAGTTACTGGGATCGCCGCCCGACCGTACAAAAATCGCAAAAGAGGCGAATTCTCTATATGCCCGCACCAGGTCTGCACCGAACCACTCGCCTTTAGCTGCGTGAGTCGCGAAATTTGCGTGCATCGCTCGTTCGACTGTGCGAGCCATTTGACGAGTCGGAAACCATTCTATGTGGCCAATCTCAAGTTGACGTGGATTGCCAGTTTGGAGCTCTTTGATCCGACGCTTAGGGTCAGCGGCGACACCAATCTTGAAGAAAGGCCGGCCATCTTCCGTTACCAAATAAACAGCGGTCTCCATCATGCCCTCCCACTTTCATGCAGGAGTCCGACCGGCATGTCGGTTAAGCCTAATGCCTTCCTGGCTTTGGCAACCTCAGTGTAAAGTTTGAGGCAGCGCGCTTTGATTTGAACGTCATGGGATTGGTCCGCGAGTTCGTAAATCTCTCGGATGATCGGTGACAGGTTTCCCAGTGGGTCGGTCAGCACCTTCATAGACGCACCTGAATCTTGCGAAGGCCGAGATAGATGTCGCGCGCCAAGGCTCTCAGCTTTTCGTCCTGTTGGCGATCCGCGATTTCATAGATGGCGTCGGCTATTTTCCGCACCTCGGCTATAGCCTTGCGAACGTCATCGCTCATGCTGCCTCCATCGAATTTGAGACACACGCCCGTTCTATCCGCAGTTTCCAATCGCTCGATGCTGGAACGGGAATAGCGTAAGACGAGGCGGGCTTCTCGAATAGCTTCTGAATCGTCGTGAAGGCGTGCCCAAGCTCTTGGGCAATCTGCGTGTATCCCCAGCCCCGACGTGCAAGTTCGAAGGCGATTAGTTTGTGTTCGTCGCTCATGCCGCGATCCTCCCCGCCACAGGAATCCCAAATTCCCGCAATCGTTCTATTGCTTCGGGAAAGGACCGGGCGACTTCGACGCGAACACCTGCATTGCGAAGCAGGTCGTGAACGCCACGCTGGGAAACCGTTAGCGATCCTTTTTCGGACTTCATTTCGAGCGCGAACATCTTGCCCTGATAGGCAAAGATGAGGTCGGGAACGCCAGCTTTGACACCTTGGCCTTTGAAAATAGCGGCCTCTATGGGCGAGCGCCAGCCGCCGTTCGGGCAGGCAAAGTAAAAGCAATCGTCTGGCAGCGTGCGATCCAGAAACCGGCAAAGGCCAGCCTGCAAGTCCTGTTCTGGACGTGCGATCTTACGCTTTCGAGGCCGAATATGATCGACCGTAAACTTCGTGCCCATTCGCCCTATACCGCCTTCTGCGGTTCGACAGTTACGCCAAGAAAATCAGGTGACAGCCCAACCCAAGATCATCCAGAACAAAGCTCCCAATCCAAAGGCAAGGACCAGCATTCTTCCGCTGCCTGACGGATCGGAGGTGAAATCGTTTGCAGGTTCGGGAATGCTCAATTCGTTGCGAAGCTCGCGATGAACGCGGGCGTGACGAATTGCGTATTCACGGGCCGGTAAGCGCTCGTAGGTGCGGAAGCTCATGATGCCACCTCGAATAGATCGGAGACAGGTTCGCCGTTGCGGATGGATGCCCGAGCCTTTGCATCGGCATATTTCTGTGCGGCGCGGATGAGGTCGGAACGGGCACGTTCGGCTTCTGGATCGCAATCGCGTTCCAATGCACAAAGGCGCATCACGCGAGATTGAAATTCTGGGATCGCCGCCAAACATTTCAGGAAGTAAACGCCAGATGGCGCGGTACGACCCTGGAGATAGTTTTCAAGTGTGCGGTCGTTACAACCGATCTTGATTGCCATTTCTTTTGCAGAAAGGCGCTCCGTTTCGGCGTGCTCGTTCAAGGCCGCCGCGCTGATCTTGTTCCATTCGTTGGTGCTTAAACCGAACGCCTCAGGCTGCGTACATTCTCCGCGAAAGTTTCCGCGCCGGTCTCCCTGAAAAGTACGGGGCGGATCGGCGCGAAAGTTTGAGTGCTGCGCCCCATGAACATTTCCAGCAATCGCGACGCGAGAATTGTTCACCGGAGTTCCCCTAAATGAACTTGCTGCTGGTTCTCGCAGCGACCAACTGGCTCCGGCGCAGCGTTCTTCGCGTCGGGGCCTTTTCCAAAATCAAGTTGGGGAAAGGCGCTCCATGCAGCACCTTCAAGAATTCCACCCTCGACGTTACGCAGGGGGGCTGCGAATACGCCGAGGGTTTCGCCGTGGGAGACGGCTCCCTGCACGGTTTCAAATTCGTGATTGCTGATATGCGAGTAGCCCCCGGTGTGCATTTAGGCGGCGCTCCGCTGATCGTCAGGCTTTGGGGGAACGTCAAAAAACCATGAGTCATCCCAATCCTTGCCTTGCCGCTTTGCTTCGTCCCGGATGCGCTCGAGTTGATCGCGGTCAGGCTCAAGTTCGCCCTGCTCCCAGCGCGAAACAGTTGCTTGGGTAGCCCCGGTGAGGCTGGCCATTTCCTGCTGGGTGATACCCAGAACTTGCTTTCGGACGTGAAGTAGCGGTCTCATGGAACGCATATATACGCATACGCATGAGGATACGCAATCGGATTTTATGCCTTCGCGTATTGGACTGCCGAAAATTCTTGGACGTATATCGCCGTCCATGAAAACGAGCGAAATAATCGAACAATTACTGCTTGTTGTGCCCGGAAAGCAGGCCGGGCTTGCAGCGGCATTGGACGCAAGCCAGCCCCAGGTTTCCCGCTGGAAGTCGGGCGCACAGCCCTATGGTGATACGCTACAACGAATTCACAAGGTGGCGCAGGATTACGGTATTCTCCCGGCAAGCGGCCAGAAAGTCACGAAAGCGGCTCCTGCAAGCAAGTTCATACAGGTGCCATTGATCTCTTGGGTAAGTGCCGGGAAGCTGATCGACAGCGACACCCAAATTCCACACTCGGAGTCGCGGGAAATTTCCTTGGCCGGTCTCGGGTCTGGGGAGTTTTTTGCGCTTACAGTATCCGGAACATCGATGGACCGCATTTCGCCCGACAAGTCGATTATCGTCGTAAATCGGCGTGAAAAGGTGTTGCAGGAAGGCAAACCATTCGTTTTTGCCGTTCGGGGAGAGGTCACATACAAACTTTGGCGATCCCATCCGCCGAGGCTGGAGCCTTATTCCACAGACCCTTCGCACGAGCCCATTTTCATTGATAAACGCAACTCTTTGATTGTAATTGGCCGTGTTCGCCGGAGCATTTACGATCTATAGTTGTTTTCGGGGGTGCTATGAAAAACCTGCTTATTGCTATGTTTAGCGTTGCCGCGCTCGGAATTTTTCCTTTCCCCGCAAGTGCAATGCTCTCTGCCGACCAACTGGAAAAGCTTTGTCTTAACCGCCACTTAAACGCTGGAACGCCTGAATTTAACGCTTGCGTGGCCCAATACTATTCGACCCCGGATGCTGTCTCGCCCCCTTCGCCGGCCTCCTATGTGGACTCGGCATTTGAGAGGCGGTCTGCCGAATGCCAGTCCTATGGGGCCAGGCCGGGGTCGCAGGTCTATGTAAATTGCATGGTGCAGCTATCTTCGCGGGATGCTGGCATTCAGCAGCAGCGGGAACAGGCCGAGCAAGCGGATGAGGCGCGACGGCAGGAGCTTGAATTCCAACGTCGAGCGGCGCTCGCGAATATGATTCGCAATAGCTTTAAACCTATCCCGCCGATCTCTATCCCGCCGCCAGCGCAGAGGCCGCTTAGCCCGTCGCTTAGCTGCACAAGCAACGCTATCGGGCAATACACCTACACAAATTGCCATTAGGACGGCTCTAAACTGGCCCTTTTTTGCTTTAGCGAAGCGACCGATGCCTATTGGAGAATAGTTTTGGAGAGCCAGAGCGGAGGCATAGGACGACCCAGCCCTCCGGTCTAGGAGAGGGTCGTTCCCAGCCTCTGCGATCATGCCCACCGGAGCCATAGTCCCGGAGCCGCCGTCGCTATCGGCCCAAGCCTGGTAAATAGTCCCGGCTTGGTTGCGAGCTACTAATACGGGTCTCTATTCCCGCTGCCACAGGGCTTCTCGCTTGCGGACTGCCCCTGCGCTTTGTGGCGCCCAACGGTAACGCTCCCCTGCCTTTCCAGGGTGGTAGCCGCCGCCGTCTTTCGAACCATACCGGCTACCTCGAACCGGAGAACAATGCCGGTCTGTTCCCATTGGTATTCCTGACGGAATGGGACCGCAAGAACTTTTTTATTCGGCAGCGTATTTTTCCGCTTGCACATTCGCATACGTATCCGTATATTCCCTCCCACACGATCATTGGAGGCGGAGATATGCAGGGCTTTATCGATGTTCGGAACGAAATGGTCCGCCACATTCGTGGCCGCATCAAACACATGGGCATCAGGGCCCGCGTTCGTCAGGTGCCGGGGTCTAAATTCGGTATCCAAGTCTTCACCACTGGCCCGCGCATTGAATTTACCGAAAGCGAGCAGCGCGCAATTCGCGAACTCGCGGTCATCAATGGTCTCACCGCCATTCGTGGCCTTCCTATCGACATCGAGCGAATGACTGACCCGTTCGGGATGAACTTCTACATCACCGAAAAGCACATTCAGAACGGACAGCGGCTGCTCGACAAATATCCGTCGATCTACAGCAAGTCAGCCGCCGCCTAACCCCAACAACAGCACCTTAACACCAACCACACGATCATTGGAGAGGTAAGGGAATATGGCGAAGGACAAGTTTGAAACGCCGGACGGTTTTGTCAAACGCCATTCCTATGGCTGGATGGTGACGCCAAATGGTCCGTCGAAAAAGGCCATACTTTTCAAGTTTAAGTCAGATGCGATAGCGGCAGCAAAAAAGCAGCGTAAAACGGACGCGAGCGTACTTCCTATCGCGATGACGGTTCTGTGTAAACCGAATGCGAAGCACATCGCCTCCCCCACCCAACACATGAAGGGGTGAGGGGGTGAGCTTGAACCGCACACATCACATGGCGCTAGCCGCAGCCGCATTGCTGGCTTCATCTGGAGCAGGCTTTGCCGTTCCGATTGAAGAACTTGATGTTCCAACACCTTTGCTCGATGAACCGCCAGCGCGCCGCTCACCGAGCCAATCGAAATACAAACCACACTTCGGCGCAAAGCAACGCGCGAAACTTGCTCGTCGCGCCTCCCAACCCACAAGCAAAGCGGAGCCCGCATAATGCGCGCAGACCTGCCTGTTGGCTTCCCCGAGAAAGTACTTCGTTTCTGCGGAGCTTCAAAAGCAAATCCTCTCGACAATATGTCGGCAGATGCTTTGAGAGATCGTATCCGTGCAGGTCACGATAGCAGGGCTCATTTCGAAGCACTGTTTAGATTGAACCGTGCTCGTCAGTTCAATTCTGTTCCGAACCCGTTTCTTGGCACGGAGAACTGACATGCGCGTGAACGTATACGCCGAGGAAATGACGGATCGACTGGAAATAATCAGCAAGGAAATCGACGGTCGCACGTTTACAGGGCTGCGATTCTATCTCGAACTTCCGGCCAGTTATTTCCATGACGGCAGCAAAATCGTTCGCCCAGCAACGATGAGCGACGATGTGCAGGCTTCACATCTGCAAGCGCCGTTCATTCATCGGCCAGGTGACGACGATTCTAGCGCGGTGACATTCTGGGGCAAGCGCGATCTTCGGAAGGTGCTTCGGGCAGCGCTGGAAATGCTCGACGCGCACTACGGCGATGAAAAGCCCCTCAATTCTGTTGGGGAGGTGGGGTGATGCCTGACAATCGCACACTAGCCTTACTGGCTCTCATTTCTCTGGCTTGTTTAGTGGTGAGGTGGTTATGAGCGTTTACACGGAAGAAGAGGCAAAGACGAAATGGTGTCCTTTTGGACGCGGCATGATTCGCGCTACTTCTCGTGAAGAAACGGCTACGGGTTTTAATCGCGGTCACAATGCCGAAGCGCGCATGGAAATACCGCTGACCTATTGCATTGGCTCCAAGTGCATGGCGTGGCAATGGTTCGACGGTATCGACGAAGAGGGGGTAGTACGAAAGTACGAGATCAAAACTAGGACGCATTCAAAATGGGTCTCAGCCACGCTTGGTGAACGTCGCGGATTCTGCGGCATGGCAGGCAAGCCATGAACCTTCCCCTCGCCCGTTTCAACGGAACACACATAACCACATCTGACAGTGAGGTTGGTATGAGCGCACGCGAAAATGCACTTCGTCTGGCGAAAGAATACCGCGCCGCGATGGACAAGCTTACGGCCCTCAGTTTCGCCAATATCCATGGGCTTTCCGAAGATGAGCGGGCCGAACGCGATCTCCAACACGAACTTGCCCTCCGTACTGCTGCCAAGCTGCGGGGCGAATGGGATGTGGCGTTGAAGGTTCTCGAAAACGAGCAGGCCGCAGCATGAGACGCTATTGCGATAACTGCCACCTCGAATGTTATTCCACGCAGCGCGTTGGAAACGATGACGTATGCGAGACGTGCTTCACGGAATTTCTCTGTGGAGATTTAGACGAACTCGCAATGGCCTTGAACTGGATATTCGACAAACCGGAAGCAATGGAGATTGCAGCGTGAGCGACAACGGGTGGTCGGATCGGATCAATGAAACTTATGACGAGAGGCGGAAATGATCGTCGGTCGCGCGAGCCTTCGTAACCCTGACAATTGTGTTCTGTCCGTCAGCATAGAAATGACGCTGGCAGAATGGAAACGGTTTCAGGAGCAAATCGATTCCTTGAAAACCGGCACGAAGTATGAGGTTCACCAAGTCAGGAGCTTGGTTTCAAACCTTATTATCAAGGCACACAAAGAATTCTACATCAACGAAAACGATGTGGTGGCGTCATGACCACCGACACCCGCCCCTGGAACATAGAGAGTTCATATTACAAGGCGACGACGACACAAGTTCGTTCGCAGTTTGATGGCCTAGCCTTCACGCCAAGCAAGCCAATCAAAGCATGGGGCCTAGCCGCCCTTTATTGGTTCGGCGTGCTGTCTCTTATCGGGGCAATCGTTGTTTGCCTCTTGGGGAGGTGGTGATGGCGAGCCTGACAAAAGACGGAGCGAGAAAATTCATCGCTACGAATGGCCGGTTATTGCCGGTTTTCGGCGTCCAGTCAGCGACAGGGCTTCCGACGTTTGGGTTTTGGATTGCCGCAGACGATGGCAAGGACTTCAAACTACAGCTTTCGCCGGATGAAATGATGTTCATTACGCGCTGCTGGCTTGAGCACGCGAGCAGAAATTGTTCGCTGGGGAAGAAAACCCCATGACCTCCCACCACATAGAAATCCTTGCCGATGAAGTATGGCGGTCTATCTCACGACTTCAAGAGGTTAAACAATGACTGCTCTGACAATTGAAAAAACCGGCACACGGGTCGTCTCGGAACCGCTCTCGGATGATGCATCATCCTTGATGGAGGTTATCGGCCGGGCCGCGCGCGATCCGAACACTGACGTTGACAAACTCGAACGCCTGATGGGCCTTTACGAGCGCGTCGAGGGCAGGAAGGCAGAACAAGCCTTCAACGATGCGATGAACGCGGCGCAGACCGATATTCGCCCAATCGCTGCCGATGCTTCCAATCCACAGACCAGAAGCACCTATGCAAGCTACCACGCCCTGGACCGCGCTGTCAGGCCAATCTACACGAAGCACGGCTTTTCATTGAGCTTCGACACAGGCGCGGCAGCGCACGACAGTCATATCAAGATCCTTTGCTACGTCTCGCACAAGGACGGCCATAGCCGCACATACCAGGCCGATGTTCCCGCCGACGGCAAGGGTGCCAAGGGCGGCGACGTTATGACAAAGACCCACGCGATGGGCTCTGCCATGTCCTACGGCCAACGCTACCTGCTCAAGCTGATTTTCAACATTGTGGTAGGCGACGATGACGATGGCAACCGTGCGGGCGGCGGGGACGGCCCCATAGATCAAATGCAGATGGACAAGCTGCGCGATCTCATCGAACGCACGGGCACGGATATCGAGAAGTTCTGCGCCTTTATGAAGGTGGAGGCTCTCAAGGATATCACCGTGAAATCCTTCCCACGGGCCATTGAGGCCCTGAACATGAAGGCCCGCAAAAAATGATCCAGGTTTTCGATTGTGAGCAGGGCTCGCCCGAGTGGTTCCAAAGCAGGCTTGGTATTCCCACATCCTCCGAGTTCGCCTCTATCTTGGCGAACGGCAAGGATGGCAAGGAAAGCAAAACCCGCAAAACCTACATGCTCAAGCTGGCGGGGGAAATCATTACCGGAGAAGTCACGGAAAGCTTCTCAAACATTCATACCGAGCGCGGGCACGTCTTGGAGCCAGAGGCGCGCGAGCTTTACGAGTTCGGCACGGATACCAAAACCCAGCAAGTCGGATTCATCCGAAACGGTGCCAAGGGATGCAGCCCGGATTCGCTCATAGGTGTGGATGGCTTGCTCGAAATCAAAACGAAACTGCCGCATCTGCTAATTGAGGCAATGCTGCGTGACGACTTCCCACCAGAGCACAAAGCGCAGTGTCAGGGTGCGCTATGGGTCTCGGAAAGAGAGTGGGTCGATATCGCGATCTACTGGCCGAAGCTGCCCCTGGTAACGCGGCGCGCATACAGAGACGAGAAATATATCGCAACCCTTTCGGACGCGGTGGACAAATTCAATGAGGAATTGGCCGCTGTTGTTGAACGCATCCGCGAATTTCAGATAGCGGCATAGGAGATATCAATGTCAGGAACAGTCAATCGCGCAATCATTGTCGGAAACCTTGGAAAAGACCCGGAGGTTCGCCGGACAACCAACGGTGACCCAATTGTCAACCTTAGCGTGGCAACCTCGGAAAGCTGGAGAGACAAAACTTCCGGCGAACGGAAGGAAAAATCTGAGTGGCATCGCATTACGATCTACAACGAACACCTTGCCAAAGTTGCGGAGCAATACCTTCGGAAGGGAACGAAGGTCTATCTTGAGGGCCAAATTCAAACCCGAAAGTGGACGGACAAGGACGGCAACGAAAAATACTCGACCGAAATCGTCCTCAATCGCTTCAAGGGTGAGCTGCAAATCCTGAGCGGTGGGGCCGAGCGCGGACAAGGCGGCACCTCAAGTCAATCCGACAACTTCGATGATGAGGCTCCGCCCTTCTGATGAGCCGCGCGCTTCTCATACTGCGTTCTGACGCGATTCGTGAACGGGCGATTGATTGGATTCGCCGGGCGCCGGATGGCTGCCGCGTCGAGTTCAAGGAGCCGCAACGGTCGCTCGATCAGAACGCAAAGATGTGGGCGGGTTTAACGGACATTGCGGCCCAAGCAACGCATGGTGGCCGCAAATACTCGACGGACCAGTGGAAAGTTTTATTTCTCCATGCCTTGGGTCGCGAGACGCAATTCATACCCGCGCTGGACGGCTCCGGCTTCATACCATTTGGACAATCGTCCTCCGATCTATCGAAAAAGGAAATGTCGGATTTGCTGGAGCTAATGCAAAGCTGGGGCGCAGAACACGGCGTCACGTTCCATGAGCCGGAAGCGAGGGCAGCGTGACCGTTCCGTACGAGGGCGCAACGACTGGTGGCAAGGCTCGCGATGAGATCGTGAAGCTACTGCGTCGGTTTGGTTGCGAGTCCGTTGGCTTCATGGACGATTTCGAGAACCATGAAGTTTTATTGGCATTCGTTCATCGCGGGAGACAGATTCAACTTAAGGCGTCCGCTCGCGGGTGGGCGGCGATGTACCTCAAAGAACATCCATACTCCAGTTACGTCAAGAAGTCACAGACGGCGCACGAGCGAGCTGCGCTCAACCAAGGCAGCATCGCGATAAACTCAATTCTACGGGATTGGGTCAAGGGCCAACTTACCGCCGTCGAAACCGGCATGCTGTCATTCGAGGCGGTGTTCATGCCTTACATGCTGACAGCGGATGGGACGCCACTGATCGACCGGTTACGAACGACTGATTTGTTACCGCCGCCAAGTGAGGTGTCGGCATGAGCCGCGCCGAGTTCTCCAAGCCCACGAAGCGCGAAGCCCTAAAGCGCTCTGGCGGCAAATGCGAGGCCGCTGGCGCGATGTACGGGCTTGCTCCCGGCCAACGCTGCAATGCCGATCTGGCCTATGGAGTCGAATACGATCACATCATTCTGGACGCGAACTCCAAAGACAATTCGCTGGAAAATTGCTGTGCGTGTTGCCCGTCATGTCACCGTTGGAAAACATCACACATAGATACGCCGACCGCTGCTAAGACGCTTCGCCAACAGGACAAGAACAACGGCATTCGTAAACGCAGCAGATTCCCAGGCTCAAGAGATTCAGGATGGAAGAAACGCATGGACGGCACAGTGGAGCGCAGATCATGAAGCTGCTTGACGAACTCTATTATTACTCAGCATTGCTCATGCCGCTCTGGTTTCAATGGCAATGGAATTACGTGATGACGACGAGGTTTCGAGGGGAAATATCCCGGCGCCCTCCAGTCAACCCACAACGGTTAGGAGAGAGTGATGGCGAAAAAAGGTGAGGCGCGACCAATTTACGGATGGGCGATCTGCATCGACTTTCCACGCAGTTCGTACCTGATTCACAACACGACGGCCCGCACTCGCAGGGAGTGCATAGCCGCCTTCGTCAAGGATGCGTCGATGACTTGGGACGAATGCCGCAAATCCGGTTACCGCGTTGTCCGCGTCATCATAAGCCCGGTCGCGTGACATTACCACCCCACACCGGAGAAGGTAGATAGATGAGCGATAAGCAAATTAAAATGTATGGCGGCTTCACAAAAGGCAAGCTGCACGTCCGTCTCGTGGACTCTGGGTTTGGCGGTTGGGGCAAGTCGTTCACGCATCAACCAGCCCTCTTCCTTCGCAAGAAGGATGCCCAAGCCGAGTACGAAGATGTGCGCACAGTCTACCTAAGCGTGAAAGACCTCGCGTGATGTCTACCACCACTCTACAGTTCAAAGGGACGAAGGGATGAGCGACGGCTTCGAACCAATAGATGTCAGCCGTGCCCCGCTCGAAGAAGTGCGTGACGTGCTTTCGGTGCTGTTCGTCCACCTCAACTTGCAGCTTTATCGCCGCGAGAGTTTCTATGACGGCGCGGAATATCAAATCCGGCCGCGTCCTCGCCCCGCGCATTGGGCGCCACCTGTCGGGGCCTGCATATTCTGCAACACATTACCCTGTTCGTGCGCCATCGCCCTTTCCCGCGCCTCAGATGGGGAGGGGTAGATGGCGCACCATTGTCATTGGCCGACATGCAACAAGGCTGTGCCGCCTGCGATGTGGGGCTGCAAACAGCATTGGTTCAAGCTACCGAAGACGCTGCGAGACGAAATCTGGCGCACGTACAAGCCGGGTCAGGAAATCAGCAAGACACCGTCGCAAGCGTATCTGATGGCCGCGAACGCCGTCCAGAAATGGATTGCTGACGAAATTAAAGCGGGGCGCGCTACATGAACATGACCTGCCCCTTCTGTGGCCACCATCCATTTGAGTATGTAGACATTGGCGTCGGGCAAGAGCCGGTGGCAGTGACCTGTTGTGTGCTTGGGGATTTGTATTTTCGCGGCGCGCGGCCTGTACCAGAAACGATAGAGATTGCATGGGAAGATTTCGAACACTTGGGAAACACACTCGCCCAACTTCGGCATGAGCGTCATGTGCGGGGCCTCAACAATGATTATTCCGGAATCGCAACCATGACACAAACCAACACAGAACTGGTAGAGGCGGCGATCAACGCCGTTCCCGGCAATTGGTGCGATCCATTGCTTAGCGGCGATGGCGTGCCTCCATTGCCATGGGGCTGCCCTGAGATCGAACGCCTGTTGAATGCTGTTCGTGACCGCGTTGTCACCGCCCTCCAATCCAACCCAGACAACATACAGGAAGGTGGGAAGTGAGCGACACAGACCATATAGCGAGGGAGTTGTTGGAGGCGGCGAAGGATTTGCACGAATTGATCCATGAATTTGCTGATAGAAACGGACGTGTCGTGTTCATGGCAAATGCAGATGCAGTGCGGAATTTAGACGCCGCCATCGCGCGGGCCGAGAAGGAATTACAGCCATGACCACATCCGACACACAGGAGGCGACGGCGAGGCGATGGGCTATGCCGCTCAAAGCAGAACGGCTTGGGAAAGTCGGTAAAAGTACTTGGCGTTGGGACGTTGTTGATGCGCGCGGCGTGTCGATCAAGCAGTTTAACGAGGAACAGGCCAGGGCCATCGTCACCGCAGTAAATTCCCATTCCACCCTCACAGAAGAAAACGCTCGCCTCTCTATCCGAGTGAAGGAGATGGAGGAACGTGAAACGCCTGGAGCCAGCGAAGCGTTCACGGCGCTCGATTTGGCTGACAACTTGATTGAGCGTTCCTACGGCACAGATGTTCCCGTCGAATGGAAACGGGCGATCAAGAAAGTTGTCCGCGCCCGTACAGCCTTGGAGCAATCGAAATGAGGCGCGGCGGTTTCGATCTCGCGGGGAAGTTCTGGTGGCCGTCAGAAGAATATAGCACGCCAGCGGATAATCTCTGCTGGGATAGTCCGCCATCACCGAATGCGGATTTCTTCTGCGTTCGTGCTGCCGGTCATCCCGGCAAACACGAGCATCACTATTCGCCTGATATCCGCGATTATTCGCACAAGGACGCTCGCCCATGACCCAAAACACCACAGACCCAAAACATACGGTAGATGCGCGGCCCGCCAACTATAAACCGCTTCTGAAAGGTGTTCGATGTCGCTGCCCTCGTCTGTGGCGGGATGCAGACGGATCATATTGGTGTTGCCTACCTTCCCTACAAACCTCCCAATCACAAGACCCAAGGGTGGAGAGTATACAGCGTCATATCAATGACATTGAAGAAAACGGTTTTTCAAATGGAGAGAAGGCAACACCAGAAGAAGTGCTGCAACGCGCGTGGAAGTCACATCACGATTGTATGCTCGCCCTCACCACGACAAATGATGGAGGGTGAAAGCAAGATGTTTAAGATATTTCACTGGCGCATTGCGACCGAAGCTGAGGTGCAGAAGCTTATCGACAATACGTTCAAAACCGCTGCTCGCCTAGCGCTGGCTCAGTCAGGCACAATAGAGCCGCCCACCCAGTATGGAATGGGCCGAAGAGACGCGGCGGCAGACATCATGCTTATGGTGCAGCCATGACCGACAAACTCTACACCCAATCCGACATGGAAGCCCTTCGTGAGAGATGCGCGAAGGTGGCGGAGGAATATCCATCTGCCTGCCTAGATTGTATCACTGAAAAACGCATCGCTGACGAAATCCGCGCCCTCCCCCTTCATCCAGAAGGTCAGAAGCCATGACACCAGACGAATTGAAGGGGGAGGGCGCG
>Ga0265338_10004612_pt1 | contig 18522 bp, 19 predicted proteins | sample 42126metaG_FD_193579 | JGI IMG/M metagenome (GOLD analysis project Ga0265338, IMG submission 193579) | Rhizosphere microbial communities from Carex aquatilis grown in University of Washington, Seatle, WA, United States - 4-21-26 metaG | ecosystem: Host-associated > Plants > Roots > Rhizosphere... | reverse complement strand
CGCCTGGAACGCGATCACAGCCATCGCGAGGAAGGCAAGCTGGTCGAAGATCGGCACCGCCCGGCCGCTCCGTCCCAACAACCAAAGGCCACCGAGCACGAGAATGAAGAGGGGAACCGTGACGAGGTCGAGGGTTGTCGGCGCCCACTCCGTGATGAGGTGCGAGAAGTCGCCCTCCACCAACACCTTTCTGTAGTACGCCGGAAGCTGCGCGGCGTACGGCGACGCGAACAGGCATGCCCACGGCAGGAAGACCAACGCGAGCCCCCGAGCGCTCGGCCGCCGCGCCCTTGCCAGCGTCACTAGCCCGGCGAGCGCGACGAGGCCCGCACCGAGCAACACCGAGCCGTGCAGGTTCGCCCAGACGACGAGCAGCGGCAGGGTCATGAACACGCGAGACGACGGCCGGCGCGCGTCGTCGAGCAGAAGCCACAGCGTTGCGGTGAAGAGAGGCAGCGCGAACGACTGAGTCCGCATGACGGCGGCGACCGGGTAATAGGCGATGAGAGCGGGGATCGCGACCCAGGTGACGGAGCGAGCCGTCGCGCCGTGCCGGCGGGCGATGAGGGCCGCGGCCGTCAGCGTTCCGGTCGCGAGGAGGGCGTGGACCAGAAGCGTGAGCTTGACGCCGCCGGCGCGCCACAGTCCGTACAGCCCGAGTTGGGCGAGCCACTGCTGGTCGGTCCAGCGCCGGCCGTGGGCCATGACCGTGAGGCTGTCGTGCGACGGAAGGCCGTGCTGCACGATCGAGCGGCCGGCGAGCAGTGCCAGCCATCCGTCTCCTGCGAGACCGCGGCGCAGAGTGACGAGAAGGACGATCGCGAAAGCGGCCATGGCTACGACCATTAGCCCGTCGTCCTCGAGCGCGGCGCCGAGCCTGGCAACCGTTCCGGTCCGCGCTGGTCTGGCCTGTTCGTCCCTCATTCGCGGTACCGAATATCAGCTACGTCGGTCAAGCCTCTATGCCCCGGTGCCGAAGGAAGCCTTGCCGGGACGGCGAACGACCGGTGGCGGAAAGGAGTCCGACCATGGACGCGAAGGGAGCCAGGGATCTGGCGCGCAGGATTGGATCGAACCCGGGGCTCGCGGCCCGGCCGGTGCCTGCCGACGTTCCCGCAGGCTCACTGCCGCTCTACCGCTGGGTTGGCGGAGGCGCGGCCGAGCGGACGGATGAGCCATCCCCGCCCGCGACGCGCCCGTCGCTCCGCCGATTCCGCTTCCGCGGCCGCTGACGCGACGGCTTCCGGCGGCGCCGCCCGGGGCGGGATGTTGATCGATGCGGCACCCTGCGTCAACATGGTCTTCATGGGGCTACCGATCGACGTGGTCGGCGGGCCGGCGGCAGCGTCGGCCCGCGAGGCAGTTCGCGTGTCGGTTGTCATCCCCTGCCTGAACGAAGCCGAGAGCATCGGCCAGTGCGTGAGCACGGCGCAGCGTGTTCTCGACGAGCACGGCCTCGACGGCGAAGTGATCGTCGTCGACAACGGCTCCGACGACGGCAGCGGCGATCTCGCCTCGCTCGCCGGCGCCCGAGTCGTCGACGAGCCACGCCGCGGCTACGGGAGCGCCTACCTCGCCGGCTTCGCCGAGGCTCGCGGCGACTACATCGTGATGATCGACGCCGACCTCACGTACGACTTCGAGGAGATCCCGCACTTCGTCCGTGAGCTTGACAGCGGCGGCGATGTCGTCATCGGCAACCGCATGCAGGCCGTCGATCCCGGAGCGATGTCGGCCCTGAGCCGGATCGGCAACCCGCTGCTCTCGGGATTCCTCAACATGCTCTTCCGCACCCCGGTCAGCGACGCCCACTGCGGGATGCGCGCGCTCCGGCGCGACGTGCTTCCCGTGCTCGCCCTGCAGGCGACCGGGATGGAGCTCGCGTCGGAGATGGTGATCCGGGCATCGAGGGGAGGTCTCGAGATTCGCGAGCTGCCGATCGCCCTCCATCCACGCGAGGGCGAGTCGAAGCTGTCGCCGTTCAGGGACGGCTGGCGTCACCTGCGGCTGATGCTCGTCTACCACCCGAACTTCCTCTTCCTGCTCCCCGGAGCGCTGATCGGCGGGATCGGCGTGCTTCTGATGACGCTCGCTCTCGCGCATGCGTCGCTCTTCGGACACGTGTTCCTCATCCACACGCTGATCGGCGGCTCGATGCTGGTCGTGGTAGGGACGCAGTTGATCGGCTTCGGCCTCTGCGGCCGGTCGTTCGCCGTCTACCAGCTCGGCGACCGTGACCCGTCGTTCGAGGGCTGGGGCCGTCGAGTCAGGCTCGAGCACGGACTCGTGCTCGGCCTAGCCCTTATTGCAGCGGGCCTCGCGGTCGGCGGCGTCGTGGTCGCGCACTGGATTGCCCACGGCTTCGGCAGCCTGGCCGAGGAGCGGATCACGATTCTCGCCGCCACCCTCGTCATCGTCGGCGTCCAAGTCTTCTTCACGTCGTTCCTGCTCTCGCTGCTCGGGTTGCGCCGACGCGCGCGCGGTGCCTAGCTCTAAGCCTCAGCCTCAGCCTCCGCAGCGCAAGGCCCCCGGGATTCTCAGCGTGTCGCGTGTAGGGGCGACGAGCACGAACTTGCCCGCTGGATCGCGTGCCAGTACACGCCCCGGGACGCTGAACGCCGCGGGCACGACGGCGTAGCGCGTCGTGATCTCGTCGCCCGCAACGAGCTTCTGCTCTCCGAAGTCCGTGCCAAACGCCGCGTTGCATGTGTAGTAGACGCGTGCGATCGAGGCGTTCCAGAATGCGGTCTCGTCAGCTGCAAGCGTCCGTCCCGTGCTTGGGCCGCTGACGAGGCTGACCTCGCTGTCGCGACCCACGACACGGTCGACCCAGTCCGACTGGAGCGGGAGGCCGAGTTTCTGGGCTGAAATCGGCGTGATCTGGCGATTGAGCTCGAGCGCCGACATTCCGAGAAACGCGATCACGGTCATCGAAACCGCAAGGGACGGAAGCGGGACCGCTGCGGCGCGGACGACGCCGAAGGCCAGCAGTGAGGCCACGAGCAGTATCAGGAGCGTCGCATGGTGGGTCGGCGCGAGGCCTCCGTTCTCGACCCGCGCGAACGCCTGCAGCGAGAACGTGTCGACCGCGCTCGTGTCGTTGATGACCGCGCCGAACGGGATCGCCAAGGGAAGCGCGGCGGCCACCGCCGCGAGCACCAGCACAACCCGGGTCGGGATCTTGCGTCGCAGCAGCGGCAGCGCTTTGACGAGCGCAACCAGGAAGAGCGGAACGAGGTAGATGAGGTAGCGCTCGTGAATGCGCGGCAGGTCCAGGACGCGGCCGTGCTGCGGGTTGTTGCTGGTCGCGTCAAAGGCCGCGGCGTCGAAGGCGACCTCCAGGACGAGCCAGACCGAGGTGGCGACCGCGACGGATGCGAAGACGAGCGGTTTGCGCGGGAAGCCGAGCTTGACCAGCGCGTAGCCGCAGAGCAGTGCGGCGGCGGCAGGGATCACGCCGACCGCGAAGTCGAGCTCGGCGAGGTGCTCGACCGCCAGCTCGAGCACGCGCCACACGCTCGCGTGGGCACTGCCGACGTTCGAGTACCGCCCGGCGAGCGGCAAACTCCCGCCGTTCACGGCCGTCTGTGCGAGACCGCCGACGAGGCTGGCACCGAACATGCCGAAGAGGAGCCAGTGCCGGCGGATCGCCTCGACGACGGCGCGACGACGGCTCGGCTCGGGCCCAGGGTGAAGGACCGCTACGAGCAGGATCGCCGTGAGCGCCGCCGGGAGAAGCGCCACCTGCTGCAGGCGGGCGCCCGAGGCGAGCACGATCGCCGCCAGCAGGAGCACGTCGTTCCACACACTCGGCCGGCGAACGGCTCGGAGCATCGCCCAGATCGCGATGAGGAAGAGCGGGTATGCAAGGCTTTCGCTCATCTCGAAGCTCGTGTAGAGCATGAGCGGCGCGAGCAGCGACAGGGCGGCGACGCCGACCGAGCGGCCGCGTGGGAGGACGAAACGCGCGATCGCGTAGACGGGGAAGACCGAGAGCGAGATCAGCGCGGCGTTCTCGACCTTCGCCCACTCATAGGCTGTGCGCGCGGAGGCCGTGAGCGCATAGATCGGGGAGAGCAGGAATGGGTAGAGCGGGGCATATCCCGTTCCGCTCTTGCCGAAGAGAGCGAAGTGGCCGGTACGGGCGAAGCTCTTGGCCATCTGCTCGTAGCCGAGCTCGTCCATGAAGACCTTCGGGCCGTGGACCCAGCCGACCAGGATCGAGTGGAGGTACGCCGAGACCGCGGCCAGTGCGATGAGGCTTACGGCCACTGCGAGCGTGGGATGGGTGCGCACGCCTGCGACCGGGCGGGAGTCGCGCGGCTCTGCTTCGTCAACTCGAGTACCGGCCTCTCCGTTCACAGGCGAAGTGTCACCAGCGCCTACCCTCCCTGCAATGCCGGACAGCTCCGGCAGGCGAACCGACATGAACGCGACATCCGTCGTTCCCGACGCCGAGGCTCCCCCGCGCCCCCTCACCGGCGGAGCGGTCATGTCTGCGGCGAGCCGGATCTGGGTCACGCTTACCGGAGGGATCGCGACGATCGTGCTGGCCCGCGTCCTGGGACCACACGATTGGGGCGCCTACTCGATCGCTGTCTCGCTAGCCGCGATCCTCGTTGCGGCAACGACGCTCGGCGTCGACCAGGGGATCGCGTACTTCGTCGGCGCACGAAAGTGGGATCCACGCGCGGCCCTTGGATCGGCGCTGCGGATGGCGGCAGTGGCAGGGACGATTGGAGCTTTCCTCGGTCTTGCGGCGCGCCTCGTCGTGCCGTCGGCGTTCGCCGGCCTTCCGGTCTGGCTGGTGGCCGTGGCCGTCGCCGGGGTTCCGTTCTCGCTGGCGCTTGCGTATGCGTCTTCCATCGCGCTCGCGTCCGACCGCTACGAGGTATCGATGGCGATGCCGGCGGTCCAGGCCGGGCTTCTGCTTGCCGTCTCTGTCCCCGCCGCCGTTTTGTTCGGCCGCACCGGTGCCGTCGTAGCGCCGACGCTGGCGGCCATGGTGACGTCGATCGGCGCGATCGCCTGGGCCCGGCGGCGGCTTCCGCAAGCTCGCTCGACCCAGGAAGGTCAGCTGCGTCGCGCGATCTCGTTCGGGATCAAGGGCTACGGAGCGAACGCTCTCCAGCTCGTCAACTACCAGCTCGACCTGTTCATCCTCGCCGGGGTCGCATCGGCCGCCGCCGTCGGCCAGTACGCCCTGGCGGTGAGTGCAACAACGCTGCTGATGGTGCTGCCAAGGTCGCTCTCCGCCGTGCTCTACCCGCGGGTGGCGCGCCTCAGCGCGAGCGGTGACGAGGGGGCGCGCCAGATGGTCGAGACAAAGAGCCTCCGTCACGTGAGCCTGATCGTCGTTGTCACCAGCCTTGGCATGGTTGCGGCGCTCGAGTTGCTCGTGGTCCCCGTATTCGGAGCGGACTACCGGCCCGCGATCAACCTGGGTCTGATCCTCGTGCCGGGCGCAGCGGCGATCGGTGTCTCGACAGTGCTGGCCGCGACAGTCGTAGGCCGCGGGAAGCCCATGTACTCGCTTTACGGCGCCTTCATCACAACGCCACTCACCGTCGGGATGTACGCGGTGATGATCCCGTGGCTTCATGCGACCGGGGCAGCGCTCGCCTCGACGCTCTCGTACCTCGGCACGTTCCTCCTCTCCTGCATCTTCTACCGCCGGGTAACCGAGCGGAGCGTGTTTCCCCTTCTCGTGCCGACTCGGTCGGAGCTCGCGGACCTGAGCGCGGTGGCCCGGCGAGCGTCTCGTCGCGCATGAGTCGTCTGCACGTACTGCTGGTGCCCAGTTCATACCCGGCGCCCGAGACCCCGGTTCGCGGCCTCTTCATGCGCGACCTCGCCCACGCCATCTCGCTGCAGAACCGCGTCACGGTGCTTGCTCCACCAAGCGCGACGTCCCCGAGCGACTCCCTCGTCGATGGGATCCGCACGATCCGAATGCGCGAGCCGTCGCGTCAGGGACGCGTTGCGACGACGCAACGACTCTTCTCGCTCAACGCGACGGTGTCGCGTCTTCGACGTGAAGGCACGCCTGTGGACATCTTGCACGCCCATCACTTCGGGACCGGCGTCCTCGCGGTGCTCGTGGGCCGCATGCGCAGCCTTCCCGTTGTGATCACGGAGAATTTGTCAAGCACCCTCGCCGGGAATCTCACGCCTTACGAACGCCGGCTTGCCCGCTTTACATACCGGGGGGCGGCGTGTGTCTGCCCCGTCAGCCCGCTGTCGGAGGAACAGGTCCGTGGTCTTGAGCCCAAGGGCCGCTATGAAGTAGTGCCCGATGTGGTCGACATCGACGCTTTCGCGGCCACGGAACGGAGACCGACGGCCGGGCCGGTTCGACAGTTACTGGCGGTATCGAACCTCGTTCCCCGGAAGGGTCTGGCCGATCTGATTGACGCTGTTCGCCTACTCATGTCGGACGGTCGCGAAGTCGCTCTCACCGTCGTCGGCGAAGGTCCGCAACGCGCTGCGCTCGAAGCTCGGGCCGACGGGCTGCCGGTCGCGCTCGTCGGCGCGCGAAGCAGGGGCGAGATCGTCGAGCTGCTGCGCGATGCAGACGTGTTCGCCATGCCAACGCTCGGAGACCCGTTCGGCATCGCAGCGGTCGAGGCATTCGCCGCGAGGGTTCCTGTCGTGGTGACGAGCGCGGCGGGGAGCGCCGCTCTGCTTGGCCCACTCGGGGCGACTGTCGTTGCGCCCGGGGATCCGGCGGCTCTTCACGATGCGCTCGCCGAGGCTCTCGTCGCGCGGGCGTCGGTTCGGATTGGCGCGATCGACGAGCTCCGCGAGTACTGCGGGGTTGCGGCAGTCGGCGCGCGGTTGGACTGCCTCTACCGTGAGGTCAGCGCCCGACGAAGAGCTCGGGGTGTCCATCAGGGGGCCCGCTGGACCGAGCGGTAGTGTGGCGCCCCTGGCGACAGTCCTGGTCATCTCGTTCAGCGACCTGGCAGCCGATCCGAGGGTCGACCGGCAGATTGCGGCGCTGCTCACACGGCACGAGGTCGTCGCGGCCGGGCTGGGGCCACCGAACCAAGCCGGCGTCGAGTTCGTCGATCTCACGATGCCGCCGCTCGGTCTTGTCGACGGCGGGATCGGAGTCGTCCGGCTCCTGGCCCATCGCTTCGAGACGGCGTACTGGCGGCACCCGAGATATCGGGCCGCCTTCGAGCGGCTCAGCGGTGTGGCCGCCGACGTCGTCGTCGCCAACGACGTCGATGCGCTGCCGATCGCGGCGCGCCTCGGCCCGCCCGTCGTGCTCGATGCCCACGAGTACGCCCCCGAGCAGTTCACCGACCAGTGGTGGTGGCGGCAGCTCTTTGCGCCCTACGTCCGCTGGCAATGTCGCCGCTACATACCCGAGGTCGCCGCGATGACGACCGTGAGTCCGGGCATCGCCGATGCGTACGACCGCGAATTCGGCGTCTGCGCGACCGTTGTGACGAACGCCCCGCCGTTCGCCCACCTCGAGCCCAAGCCCGTCGGCGATCCCGTGCGGCTCCTCCATCACGGCGGAGCGTCACCCGGGCGAGGCTTGGAAGAAATGATCCGGCTCGTGGATCTGCTGGACGAGAGGTTCGTGCTCGACCTCGTGCTCGTCGACGCAAAACCGGGGTTTCGGGATCGGTTGGCTCGTCAAGCCCGGGGGAATTCGCGGATTCGCTTTCCGTCGCCGGTGCCTATGCGCAAGTTGGTTTCGATGGCAAACGGCTACGACATCGGCCTCTTCCTGCTCCCGCCGACCAACGTCCATCGCACCTTCGCGCTGCCGAACAAGCTGTTCGAGTTCATCCAGGGCAGGCTCGCCGTCGCGATCGGGCCGTCCCCCGAGATGGCCGCGGTCGTGCGGCGCTATGGGTGCGGCGTGGTTGCGTCCGACTTCAGGCCGGAGTCGCTGGCCGAGACCTTGAACGGGCTGGACTCGGTTGCGATCGAGGGCTTCAAGCGCGCGTCGCACCTCGCCGCCCCCGAGCTCTGCGCGGAGCGGAACGCCGACCTGATCCTCGGTGCTGTGGACACGGCGCTTCGGAGCCGTGGTTGATGCGGTGGTGACATGCGCCTCGGTCTGAATCTCGTCTACCTCGTGCCCGGCGAGACGGGCGGAATGGAGACGTACGCCCGCGCGCTCATACCAGCCCTCCAGGCTGCACGCCCCGACCTCGAGATAACCACGTTCGTGAACCGGGAGACGTACGGCTCCGAGGGGCCTTGGCGCGACGTCGCGGCGCAGGTCTTGGTGCCGGTGCATTCGCGTCGACGTGTGGACTGGGTGCGCGGCGAGCAGCAACTCGTGCCGCGGCTCGCGGCCAAGGCTCGCGTCGAGCTCCTGCACAGCCTCGCGAGCACAGCGCCGGTTTGGGGCCGCTTCAAGCGAGTGACGACGATCCACGACCTGATCTACCGCATCTATCCCGAGGCTCACTCCGGTCGCCGGGCACGCGGAATGAGCGTGCTTGTGCCGCTTGCGGCGCGCCGCTCCGATCGTGTGATCGCACCGTCGAAGTGCACGCGCGACGACCTGATTCGCCTCTTGAAGGTGCCCGCCGGAAAGATCGACGTCATTCCGGAGGGGGTCGCCCTGGCGCCCGGAGAGGCGACCACGGAGGGAGACCTTCGCACGCGCCTTGATCTCGGAGATCGGCCGGTGGTGATGACGGCTTCCGCAAAACGCCCACATAAGAACCTCGCGCGCTTGCTCGACGCCTGGACACTTCTGAGTCCGGCTGACCGCCCGATTCTCGTGATGCCGGGGTACGAGACTGCCCACGAGCTCGAACTGCGCCGGCGTGCGTCGGAGCTCGGCCTCGAGCAAGACACGCGCTTCCCCGGGTGGATCCCAGCCGCCGATCTCGAAGGGTTGTACCGCCTCGCGTCGTGTCTTGTCTTTCCGTCGCTATACGAGGGATTCGGACTGCCGGTGCTCGAGGCGATGGCTCGAGGTGTCCCTGTGGCGTGCAGTCATCGCGGCGCTCTCGGAGAGGTCGCAGGGGACGCCGCCGGTGTCTTCGATGCCGAGAGCCCTCGCTCGATGGCAGATGCGATCGAGGCAATCCTGGGAAGCCCGGCATTGGGAGCGAGACTTCGATCGGCTGGACTGAAACAGGCGAGCAAGTTCACGTGGAGCGAGACCGCGCGCGCGACGCTGCTTAGCTACGAGGCCGCGCTCAGTTCAGCGGAGTAGCACGACAGAGATACTGGGCCGATGCCTGTCCCCACCCGCCGCGTTGTGCTCATTTCCGGGCACTACTTTGGGTCCAAGCGGCGCGCCGGCTTTCACCACCTCGCGGAGGCATACTGGAGAGCGGGCTGGGACGTCACATTCGTAACGGCCGGCATCAGCACGCTGTCGCGAGTAGGCGGCGACTACCGCTTCGAGTATCCGGTGCGGGAAGAAGCAGGCCGGCTTGTGGCGGTTCGCGAGCGCCTTACGAGCTTCGTGCTCATGGCGCGGGTGCATCCTCGGAACCTCTTCCTGCCGGCTGCGAACCGCATTGCGGCTCCGCTGTTTACGCGATACGCGCGTACGCCGCTCGGCCCTCTCGAACTGGTGCTGCGCCAGGCGCACCTCGTCATTTTCGAATCGACCCCTGGGTTGCTTCTCGTGGAACGCATCCGGCGGATCGCAGCCGGAGCTCGGCTCGTCTACCGAGCTTCGGACGATCTGCGGATGCTCGGTGTCCATCCGCTCATCGTCAAGGCTGAAGAGAAGGCGTTGCCGACCTTCGATTTCGTCAGCGCGCCGACGCCGGCAATCGCCGAGGTGCTGGCGTCGTTTGCGACGATTCACGTCAACCCTCCCGGTATCGACAAGACAGTGTTCGACCGGCCGACCACGTCGCCCTACCAAGGTGGGACAAACGCAGTCTTCGCGGGCGTCTCCCACTTCTTCGACTACGCGACTCTTGACGCCGCCGCGCGGATCGCGCCTAATGTCGCGTTTCATGTAATCGGCCCCTCTCCTCGGCGCTGCCGGGGCAACGTTGTCTTCCGTCCAGAGATGCATTTCGAGGAGGTCGTGCCCTACATGCAGCACGCGACTTTCGGACTGCTTGTGCTCCCGCCTCGGGATCCGCGACTGGGGTACGGCAACAAGGTCGCGCAATACTCGTATTGTCGGCTGCCGATCGTTGCACCGGCGCATCTCAAGGTCGAGCGGGCAAACATGTGTGTCTTCGAGCGTGGCGATCCGGACAGTCTCCGCCTCGCACTGATCGAGGCGGAACGGATGGAGCACTCGCCTTCGTTCGCGGAGGGAGTCCTGTCCGCGGATGAGTTGGCGGCCGTCCTCGCGGGCGAAGAACGCTAATACCTGGCAAGAAGCGTGTCGAGCGAGGTTTTCACGGCTAGTCGGTCATTCATCCTCATGAACTGATTCAGCGTGGATTCGCGGAGCGCTTGTCCGGCGTCGCGTACGTGGGCGATCGCCTCGGCGAGGCTCACTGCCGAGGCGTCTGCCGCTACGAATCCGTTCACGTCTTCCTCGATGAGCTCGGTCGCTGCGTTGTCCTCACCGCGGACGAGGATCGTCGGCGTCCCCTTCGAGAGCGCCTCGACGACGACGAGGCCGTAGCCCTCCCGTTGCGAGGGGAGGACGAGGCAGAGAGCGCGCGCCAGCGCTTCGTCGATCACCTGCTCGTCGACGAAGCCGGGCGCCACGACCACGCCCTCGAGCCGATGCTCCGCGATCGCGGCCAGCACCTTCGGGCGGTCGGGGCCGTCGCCGTAGATCGCGCCGCGCAGGTCCGGGATCGTCTCCCGCGCCTTCGCGACTGCGTGTACCACCGCAACCGGGTTCTTCCCCGGGACGTGGCGTCCCGCGAAGACGACCACCGGCTCGGCCGGAAGCGGTGCTGCGGCCGGCTCACCCTCGAACTGTCCCTCCAGCAGGATGACTCCGCCGTGGACTCCCTCGGCAACGAGCCGTCCCTCCACGAGCCGCGAGAAGCAGAAGGCGCGCTGGGGCACGCGGAGGCAGAGCCGTTGCACCTGCCAGCCGAGCCAGCCGCCGAGCCGGCCGAGGTACTCGCGCCAGTACCCGCGCGTCCAGAGCTCGTGCCAGTCGACGACGATTCGGTACCCGGCGAACGGTCGCGCGAGCGCCGCGGCCAGCAATGAGAAGTACGGGAACGAGGCCGTGTGGACGACGTCGTAGCGGCGACCGTGCCGGATCAGGTGCCACAAGACGCCGAGCCCGAACGTGAGCGGCGGCAGGATCCGACGACGGCCACCTGAGTAAAGGTGCGTCCGTCCGGCGACTGCGATGACGCGTACGCCAGGGAGATCGGGCGCTTCCGCGGCGTCCCACTGGCGCATCGTGAGATAGGTGACGTCGTGTCCTTCCGCCGCGAGGCGAAGGGCGACGTTCCGGTACCAGCGCTCGGCGCCCCCGACCGTCTGCGGGTAGAGGAGGTCGTAGACAAGGCAGATTCGCATCACCGGAACCTAATCGGTGGCATGCTCGACCGATGGCCCGGCAATCGCTCGCGCGCGTCCGCCGTACCGCGGACGGCGCCGTCGTGTGCGAACGCTGCGAGATCCCGGAGAGCGCGCTCGGGCGGACGCGCGGCCTCCTCGGTCGCGACGGGCTCGAGGCGGGTGGCGGGATGCTGATCGACCGCGCTCCCTCGGTGCACATGTTCTTCATGCGCTTTCCGATCGACGTGGTCTTCCTCGACCGCGACCGGAAGGTCGTCCGCGTCGTAGAGAGGCTGCGTCCCTGGCGTGTCGCCGGCGCGCGCCGGGCGGCCGCCGCGCTCGAGCTGCCGGCCGGCGCTGCAGCCGCGGCGGGCGTCGAGGTCGGCGAAATACTGATTCTCGAGGACATCGTGGAAAATGCGTGAATCGGTCGCATAATGGGACCGTGGACACTGACGCAGACCAGGCGCTCCTAAGCCCAGCAGCCGCCGCCGAGCGTCGCCTGGCGCGACTCTCCTACGACCTCCACGACGGCCCGCTCCAGGAGCTCGTTCTGCTCGCGGAGGATCTCCGGCTAGCTGCCGGCCAGATCGATGGTGTCGTGCCGGAGGCCGACAGGGCGCGAGTCCGCGGGCGGTTCCAGGACATCGAGGCGCGGCTCGCGGCGCTCGAGGAGTCGCTCCGTGAGATCGCGCACGGCGGCCGCACCGCGAGCTCGGTGGCGCGGGAGCCGCTCGAGGAGACCGTTCGCGTAGAGCTCGGGGTGCTCGCGGAGACCGGAATCGCGGTCGAGTTCAGCTCGGAGGGTGACCTCGACGAGCTGACCGATTCGCAGAAGATCGCGCTCCTCAGGGTCGTCCAGGAAGGCATTACGAACGTCCGTAAGCACAGCGGCGCGAATTCCGTGTCCGTCGTGCTGAGAGGAACCCCGGAGGCGACGGAGCTGACGATCCGTGACGACGGACGCGGCTTCGACGTCCGCACGCTCGGCCGGGACCGGCTCGGACTGGCCGGAGTCGGCGAGCGGATACGAATGCTCGGCGGGGACGTAAAAATCGAGAGTATTCCGGAAAAAGGCGCTACTCTTTGGGCCAGGCTGCCGCGATGGCGGCCTCCCCAAACCGACGAAAACTGAGTCCGACGAGAGCTGAGGTCTCCTGAAATGAAGCGTTTCGCCACACTCATTTTCCTCGCAGCCGCCATCGCTGCGATAGCTGCCGCCGCATCCGCTCATGCCGGAAGCTCCGCTACGCGTGCGGACGGCGTGGTGGTCGAGAAGACGTTCCCTGCCGCCGGACAGCTGACGGTGAACTCCGTCGCCGTGCGCCGCAGGCCCGCGACGACTGCCCGGAAGGTCAAGACGATGACCCAATTCCGGTCAGACTTTCGCCCCCAGGAGATTCTTGCCGTCGCGAGCGCGACAGGCCCGAACGGGACGCCGTGGTATCGCATCAGCGTGCCGGGGCGGCCGAACGGGAGGTACGGCTGGATCCCGGCCGCTGATGTGGCCCTGGCGCCGACCATCGCCCAGATCGTCGTCAACGTCGGGCACCGCACGATCGACGTCTACCGGCGCGGAAAGCACGCCCTCCATGCGACGGTCGCGGTCGGTGCGCCCGGCATGGAGACGCCGCTCGGCCATTACTACGTCGCTGCGGCATTCAAGCCCGTAAACGACCCGTTCCTTGGCGTCTGGGCCCTCGAGACGAGCGCCTACTCCAAGCTGTCCGACTGGCCGGGCGGGGGCGTCGTGGGGATCCACGGCACCAACATGCCGTGGCTCCTCGGTAAGGCGGTCTCGCACGGGTGCGTCAGGGTTTCGAACACGACGGCTTCGGCGCTCAAGCGGCTCGCGCCGCTCGGCACGCCGATCGTCATCAAGGCCTGAGCAGCAGCAGCGAGCGGAAGAGGAGCGTCCGGATGGAGGGGCTTGTGCCCTCCGCCGCGATGAAGGCCGTGCCGGTGCGCTGAAGCGTGGTCTTGGCGCTTGCGATTCTGTACCCACCGGTGAAGCTGTGGAACAGGCCACCGGGCCGGTGAGCGATCTTGACGCGCTGGAAGCTGTAGAGGAAGTTGTTGCAGGCACCGCCGGTGCCGCCGTCCCAGCTCTCGGCCGTCGCGATCGGCATGAACTGATCGTGGCTCTTCGGGAGATGGATCGACGGCGAGACGGGCTTGCCGTCGAGCCAGACGCGCCACCAGTTCGGCCGGTCTTCGCGGACGGCGACGCGGTACGGATGGTCCGCCGCCGGGTTGGCCACGACCTCGTGGTAGACGGGAGCCTGGTGCGGCCGTGCGACCTCGTAGTAGATGTCGGTATAGAAGCCGGGGAAGCCGCTCAGACCGATCTGCAGCCACTCGTCAGTCCCGCCAGGCCCTTCGCCGGGCCCACCGACGCCGACCCAGCCGGCGATGTGACCGTTGGGGATTGAAAAGGGGCCGAGTCCGGTAATGATCGCCGAGATCCCGGAGCCCGCTGTGGGGGCCCCGAGGCCGGCGTAGGAGTACCCGTTCTTGCCGCAAGCGTTGGCGGCGGCGACGCTGCCGACGAGCGCGAGAGCGGCTACGGCGGCAGTTGCGAGGAGGAGGCGCGGCGTTTTCATCTCGCGGTTCAGATCGGCCGTGCGCCGGTCGAATCGCTCCCTCGTATGAGGGATCGGTGTGCTAAAGCGACCGCGATGGACGCGGATTTCGTCGGGCGTTTGGCGAACACCCGGATCGGCGGGACGTTCAACCAGTACGCGGGCTCACAACTCCGGCGGGAACGGCTTCGCCTGTACCTCGAGGCGCGAGCCGGGGCGGAGGTCGTCCTCGTCGGCGAGGCGGCGGGCTACCGCGGAGCGCGGGTGAGTGGATTGGCGTTCACGTCCGAGCGGCAGCTCACGGGCTCCGGCCCGGCGGAGGCGAGCGCGACGATCGTCCACCGCATCCTCGCGCGGCTCGGCGTTGAGGAGGACGTCCTGCTGTGGAACGTCGTGCCGACGCATCCGGGCACCGAGAGCTCGAACCGCGCGCCGCGGCGCAACGAGGTCGAAGCCGCGGCGCCGTTTCTTGCCGAGGTGCTGCGCGGGCGCGCCGCGATCGCTGTCGGGCGGGTCGCAGCGGGCGCAACGGGCGCCGCGTACGTCCGGCATCCCTCGCACGGCGGCGCCGCTGCATTCGAGGAAGGATTGGAACGGGCATTCGCTACAATCCGCCGCCGGCGGGCCGGTGCCCGTCGCTTTCTATGAAGACGTATAGCGCCAAGCCCGGAGAGATCACGCGCGAGTGGTATCTCGTCGACGCCGAGGGGAAGACCCTGGGCCGTCTCGCGACGCAGATCGCCGACACCCTCCGCGGCAAGCGCAAGCCGCAGTTCACACCGCACGTCGACACGGGCGACTTTGTCATCGTGGTGAACGCGGAGAAGATCCACGTCACGGGCAACAAGCTCGACCAGAAGCGGTACTACCGGCACTCCGGCTATCCGGGTGGTCTCAAGAGCCGGACGCTCCGCGAGCAGCTCGATCGGCGCCCGACCGAGGTGCTCCGCACCGCGGTGAAGGGGATGCTCCCGAAGAACCGGCTCGCCCGGCAGCAGATCACGAAGCTCAAGATCTACGCCGGCCCCGAGCATCCGCACGGCCCGCAGAGCCCGAAGCCCATGGAGCTCGACTCATGAGCGTGATTTCATGAGTATGGGCGCGCAGTACCGCGGCACCGGCAAGCGTAAGACCTCGGTCGCGCGCGTCATCCTCAAGCCGGGCGACGGCACGACATGGGTCAACGGCCGGACGCTGCAGGAGTACTTCCCGCGCGCCGTCTGGCAGACGATCGCACTCTCACCCCTCAAGGTCGCGGGCGTCGAGGGTCAGTACGACCTGCGCGTGCGCGTGCACGGCGGCGGGCTCACGGGACAGTCCGGCGCCGTCCGGCACGGCATCGCCCGCGCCCTCGTCGAGGCCAATCCGGAACTGCGCGTGCCGCTCAAGCGCGAGGGCTTCCTTACGCGCGACGCGCGTAAGGTCGAGCGCAAGAAGGCCGGCCTGCACAAGGCGCGCAAGGCGCCGCAGTTCTCGAAGCGCTAACGCTTCTGCTCGAGACTCGCCAGCAGTAGGTCGAGCCCGTACTCAAAGGCGCTCGTGTCCTGCAGCGGCCCTGGCTCGAGGTGCTGGAGGCTATGCGCGTGGAGGTCGGGATACGTGTCCTCGGGCAGCATCCGGTCAAGGAAGCCGCGCATGTCCTCGGTGATCTCCTCTGGCAGGTCGAAGTCGTGCGTCGACTGCCAGAGCGAGAAGCCGATTATGTGCGCGTCGATCACGTGGTAGGCGTGGTACGTGGTCTCGGCCGAGAACCCGGCCCCGCGCAGCGCCCCGAGCAGCGCGTTCATGAACTCGAGCCGGGCCGGCCGCACACCCGCGGGCGCCATGAGCAGCCTCGCCGCCCACGGATGGCGCTTCAACGCAGCGTGCGCGGAGATCGCCGCCTTGCGAATCCCCTCGAGCCCTTCGTCGGGTCGCGGAGCCTCCATCTCCGCGAGGACGAGGTCGAGCATCCCGTCGAGAAGGTCGTCCTTGTTCGCGACGTGGTTGTAGAGCGACATCGCCTCGAACCCGAGCTGCTGGCCGAGCTTCCGCATCGACAGTGCGTCGATCCCCTGCTCGTCGGCCAGCGCGAGTCCCGCTTCGAGGACACGCTCCCGGGTGAGGGGCTTCCGTTTTGCCGCCATTGACATAGCTTACGCTGTATGTAATCTTACACCGTAAACTTACAGCGTATGGAGGAGAGGCGATGATGAAGGCACTCGTGCGGTATCGGTATGGCGGTCCTGAGGTGGTGCGCATCGAAGAAGTCGAGCCCCCGTCGCTCGAGGATGACTGTGTCCTCGTCCGGGTGCGGGCGAGTTCGATCAACAAGGCGGACTGGTACGGGCTGCTCGGTCGCCCGACGCTGGCCCGGCCGATGATGGGCGGGATCCGGCGGCCGAAATCCCGTGCGCTCGGCACGGACTTCGCAGGCGTGGTCGAGGCCGTCGGAAAGGACGTGAGCGGGTTCGCCGTCGGCGACGAGGTCTTTGGCGGCCGCGACGGCGCCTACGCCGAGTACGTCGCAGCCAAGACGCTCGCGCACAAGCCCGCGAACGTCAGCTTCGAGGCGGCCGGGACGCTGGGGATCGCAGGACTGACCGCACTCCAGGCCCTGCGCGACCGCGGCGAGCTCCAGGCCGGCGAACGAGTGCTCGTCAACGGCGCTTCCGGCGGCGTCGGGACGCTAACCGTCCAGATCGCGAAGGCGCTCGGTGCGCACGTGACGGCGGTGTGCAGCGCCCGCAACGTCGAGCAGGCGCGCGCGCTCGGAGCGGACCAGGTGATCGACTACACGCACGAGGACTTCACGCGCGCGGCCGACCGCTACGACCTTGTGCTCGACGTCGCCGGCAGTCGCTCATGGCGCAAGGTGCGACGGGTGCTCGCTCCCGGTGGCCGCGTCGTCGTGGTCGGCGCGCCGACCGGGACTCCCTTCCTCGGGCCGCTCGCCCATATCGCTGCGATGAAGATCGCGTCCCTGGGCAAGGCGCGCTTCTTCGTTGCGAAGTTCCTCGAGGCGGATCTGCGGACGCTCGCCGAGCTGCTCGAGAGCGGCGCGGTCACTCCGGTCATCGACCGGACGTACGACCTCGATCACGCGGCCGAGGCTCTGCGTGAGTTCGGGAAGGGTCATGTGAGCGGGAAGCTCGTCCTCACGATCTAGCTATCGTCCCGCGCCGTGGCGCGGCAGTACTTCGGCACGGATGGTGTTCGCGGCATCGTCGGCGAATCGCTGACGGTTGAGCTTGTCGAGCGGCTCGGCCGCGCGTCGGCGCTCTGGTGCGGCCGCGGCCGTGTCTTCATCGGCCGCGACACGCGGGCCTCGGGCGTCGAGCTCGAGGAGGCGTTCGCGCGGGGCGTCGCGTCTGCCGGAGGCGCCGCCGTGCTCGCGGGTGTGCTCCCGACCCCGGCGGTCGCGCTGCTCCGTCTCGATCTCGGCGTCGTCATCTCCGCCTCGCACAACCCGCCGGAGTACAACGGCGTGAAGTTCTTCGACCGCATGGGCGGCAAGCTCAGCGACGCTGCCGAGGAGGAGATCGAGGCGCTCCTCGACGAGCCGCCCCGCGGAGGCGGCGAGATCGACCGGGTCGGCGTCGCGTCCGACAGCTACCTCGAGCATGTCCTCGAGCGGTTCGGCACCGACCTCAGCGGCTTACGCATCGCCGTCGACTGCGCAAACGGCGCGTACGCCGGTCTCGCGCCGCAGGCGTTCGAGCAACTCGGCGCGGAGGTAACGGCGATCGGCAACGCGCCCGACGGGACAAACATCAACGTCGGCTGCGGCGCGACCGACCTCCGCGCGCTCACGGAGGTCGTCCGCGATGGAGGCCTCGACTTCGGGGTCGCCTTCGACGGGGACGGCGACCGGATGCTCGCCGTCGACGAGACGGGCGCGACCCTCGACGGAGACCAGATCATCGCGATCCTCGCGCTGGCGTTCGGCGTCGACACCGTCGCGGTCACGTCGATGACGAATCTCGGCTTCCACCGTTTGATGGAGGAGCACGGAATCCGCGTCGTCACGACCGACGTCGGCGACCGCTACGTGCTCGAGGCGTTGCGGCGCGCGGGCGCCATCCTCGGGGGCGAGCAGTCGGGTCACATCCTCTGGCTCGACGGGCACGTCACCGGCGACGGCCTCGTCGCCGCGCTCCTCCTCTGTCGCGCCCTCGATGGCCGGCGGCTATCGGAAGCAGCCGCGGTCATGCCGCGCTTCCCGCAGGTCGTGCGCAACCTGCCGCGCACCGGCCGCGGCCCGCTCCCCGACTCTCTCCTCGCGCAGGTCGCGGCCGTCAACGAGGAGCTCGCCGGGCGCGGCCGCGGTCTCGTCCGGCCTTCCGGAACGGAGCCGGTCGTGCGCGTCCTCGCCGAGGCCGAGACCGAGGAAGAGGCGCAAAGCCTCTGTGCTAGCCTTGCCGCGCTGGTAACACACGAGCTCGGCTGAACCTCCGCGACGCTGCGGCCGGGTTCCGAAGCCGGGCTCTTTGCTGTTCTTGGAGGGAAAATGTGCGGGATCATCGGATAC
>Ga0265338_10004610_pt1 | contig 18527 bp, 18 predicted proteins | sample 42126metaG_FD_193579 | JGI IMG/M metagenome (GOLD analysis project Ga0265338, IMG submission 193579) | Rhizosphere microbial communities from Carex aquatilis grown in University of Washington, Seatle, WA, United States - 4-21-26 metaG | ecosystem: Host-associated > Plants > Roots > Rhizosphere... | reverse complement strand
GGAGTTCTATCAGGCGTTGGTGGTCCCGCCCGAAGACCTCGGCACCGAGCGGCAGACCGCGATCTTGCGCGACGACGCCGCGCTCAAGTCCGTCGCGGGCGCGCCGGAGGCGCCGCGCAACGCGGCGCTCTTGCGCGCCAGCGCGCGCTGGATCGCCGCGCATCCGGCGGAGTACGTGTCGCGGGCGCTGGCCGGCATCGCGAAGTTCTGGCGCCTGTGGCCGTATGAGCGGCGCTACGGCCACGCGTACTGGAAGATCTTCTTGGCCAGCCTCGCCTTCGACGCCTGGATCGTCCCGCTGGGCCTTTGGGAGCTGCTGCGCCGGCGGCGCGGCCGGCGGCTGGCCCCCGCCGGGCCCATCGCCGTCGCCGCCACGACCCTGCTCTACGGCCTCATCCACGCCGTCATCCGGTACCGGCTGCCGCTGATGCCGTACGTCGCCGTGCTCGCCGTCGGATTTTTGATACCATCGCGCCGCATGGACAGGAGCGCCCGCTGATGGCCTTTTGGGACGGCAAGCGCGTCCTCGTCACCGGCGGCGCCGGCTTCATCGGCAGCCATCTGATCGAGGAGCTCTACCGCCGCAGCCCGACGGTCCAGGTGACCGTCGCGGGCCCGCCGTCCTCGCTGCACCGCCGCAACCTCGGCGAGATCGGCCGGGAGGTGCGCTGGCTCGACGCGGAGCTGACGCGCCTCGAGGACTGCGAGAAGGCGTGCCGGGGCCAGGAGATCGTGCTCAACCTCGCCGCGCACGTCGCGGGCGTGCGCTACAACTCCGAGCATCCGGCGACCATGTTCCGCGAGAACATGCTGCTCGCCACCAATATGATCGAGGCGGCCCGCCGCGCCCAGGCGGAGCGCTTCCTCGTCGTGAGCACGGCCTGCGTCTATCCGCGCCACTGCACGATCCCCACGCCCGAGGTCGAGGGCTTCAAGGACAGCCCCGAGCCGACCAACGAGGGCTACGGCTGGGCCAAGCGCATGGCGGAATACTTGGGCGGCGCCTACCACCAGGAGTTCGGCATGAAGGTGGCGATCGCGCGCCTCTACAACGCGTTCGGCCCGCGGGACCACTTCGAGTCCGCCGACTCGCACGTCATCGCGGCTCTCATCCGCCGCGTCGTCGGCGGCGAGGACCCGGTCCTCGTCTGGGGCGACGGCAAGAGCACGCGGGCCTTCTTGTACGTCGAGGACGCGGCGCGCGGCCTGCTCGAGACGGCCGAGAAATACGCCGTCTGCGATCCCGTCAACATCGGCTCCGACGAGGAAGTCACGATCGGAGACCTGGCCCGCACGATCCTGCGCGTCGCCGGCTCGAAAGCCGAGCTGCGCTTCGACACGAGCAAGCCGGCCGGCCAGCCGCGCCGCAACTGCGACACGCGCAAGGCGCGCGAGAAGCTCGGCTTCCAGGCGCGCGTCAGCCTCGAGGAAGGCTTGCGCCGCACCATCGCCTGGTATCAGGCTCGCGCCGAAAAATGACCGCCAAGCGCGCTCTCGTCATCCTGACGTTCAACGAGATCGAGGCCCTGCCGAAGATCTGGGACCGAATCCCGCGCGACGGCTGGGAGCTGGTCGCCGTGGACGGCGGCTCCAAGGACGGGACGCGGGAGTTCTTGGAGAGCAAGGGCGTGCGCGTCCTCGGCCAGCCGCGCCGCGGCCGCGGCGTGGCTTTCCGCGTCGCCGCGGAGGCCGTGGACGCCGAGCAGCTCTGCTACTTCAGCCCCGACGGCAACGAGGACCCGGCCGACATCCCCAAGCTGTTCGCCAAGCTCGACGAGGGCTTCGACCTGGCGATCGCCTCGCGCATGATGAAGGGCGCCTTCAACGAGGAGGACATCCACTGGTGGCGTCCGCGCAAGTGGGTCAACAACGGCTTCACGTTGATCGTCAACCTCTTGTGGAATCGCGGCCCGTACGTGACGGACACGATCAACGGCTTTCGGGCGGTCAAGCGCTCGGCCTTGCTGTCCCTCGGCTGCGACGCGGACGGCTTCGCCATCGAGTTCCAGATGTCCATCCGCGCTCTGAAGGCGGGCCTGAAGATCGCCGAGATCCCGACGTACGAGGGCCAGCGGCTGGGCGGCGTCAGCACGGCCGAGTCCTGGAAGACCGGGGTCGTCTTCCTCAAGGCGCTCTGGGCCGAGCTTTTCAAATGATAGAATCGCGCGTCATGAGAGCCAAGGCGCCTCGCGGCCGCCGCCGCGTCCTCGTCACCGGCATCACAGGCCAGGACGGCTCGTACATGGCCGAGCTGCTGCTCTCCAAGGGCTGCGAGGTCTGGGGGCTCATCCGCCGGGCCAGCCACGACCAGTTCCAGCGCCTGCGCGCCGTGCGCGACCGCATCCGCTTCATCGAGGCCGACCTGAGCGACCAGGCGTCCATCGAGCGCGTGATCCGGGAGGCGCGCCCGCAAGAGGTCTACAACCTGGCCGCCCAGTCGTTCGTGCCCGCGTCTTGGCAGCAGCCGGTGCTCACCGGCGACGTCACGGGCATCGGCGCGGCGCGGCTGCTCGAGGCCCTGCGCCGCCACTCGCCGCAGACGCGCTACTATCAGGCTTCTTCGTCGGAGATGTTCGGCGGCATCACCGAGGTGCCGCAGAAGGAGACGACGCGCTTTCATCCGCGCAGCCCCTACGGCGTCGCCAAGACCTACGCCCACTTCATCACCGTCAACTACCGCGAGTCCTTCGGGATGTACGCGGTGTCGGGCATCTGCTTCAACCACGAGTCGCCGCGCCGCGGCCTCGAGTTCGTGACCCGCAAGGTGAGTCACGGCGTGGCGCGCATCAAGCTCGGCCTGTCCAACGAGCTGCGCGTCGGCAACCTGAACGCCAAGCGCGATTGGGGCTTCGCCGGCGACTACGTCGAGGCGATGTGGCTCATGCTCCAGCAGCCCAAGCCGGACGATTACGTCATCGCCACCGGCGAGACGCACAGCGTCCGCGAGCTCATCGAGCTGGCATTCTCCACCGTGGGCCTGGATTGGCGGCGCTACGTCAAGATCGACAAGTCGCTCATCCGCCCCGCCGAGGTCGAGCTGCTCCTGGGCGATCCTTCCAAGGCCCGCCGCAAGCTCGGCTGGAAGCCGCGCGTGGACTTCCGCGGCCTCGTCGACATGATGGTGCGCGCCGATCTCGAGATGCTCGAGCGCGAGGAGCGCGCGCGTGCCGCGTAGCGGCTACGTCCCGAAAGAGCAGCTGGGCGTCGGGACGCTGACTCTCGGAGCCTCGGAGCGGCGCAACGTCATGGAGGCGCTGCGCAACAAGCGCCTCTCTTACGGTCCGTTCTCGCAGCGCTTCGAGCGGGAGTTCGCCGCGCTCCACGACAGCCGCTTCGCCGTCTTCTCGAACTCCGGCACGAGCGCCCTGCACATCGCCCTGGCCGCCCTCAAGGAGCGCCACGGCTGGAAGGACGGCGACGAGGTGCTCGTCCCCTCCGTCACCTTCGTCGCCACGGCCAACGTCGTCCTGCACAACGGGATGACGCCGGTCTTCGTCGACGTCGATCCGCTGACCTTTAACATCGATCCGCGGCTGATCGAAGCCAAGATCACCGAGCGCACGCGCGCCATCATCCCCGTCCACCTCCTCGGCCAGCCCTGCGACATGGACGAGATCCTCGCGATCGCCAAGCGCCGCAAGCTGCGCGTCATCGAGGACTCCTGCGAGACGACCTTCGCCCGCTACCGCGGCCGGAAGGTGGGCTCGTTCGGCGACATCGGCTGCTTCTCCACCTACGTCGCTCATTACATCGTCACGGGGGTCGGCGGGTTGTGCACGACCAGCGATCCCGATCTGGCCGTGCGCCTGCGCAGCCTCATGAACCACGGCCGCGACTCGATCTATCTCAAGATCGACGACGACCGCGGCGCCAAGGGCAAGCAGCTGCGCGAGATCGTGGCGCGGCGCTTCTCCTTCGTCTCTCTCGGCCACAGCTTCCGCTGCACGGAGATGGAGGCGGCGCTCGGGGTGGCCCAGCTCGAGAGGCGGGAAGCGATCTCTCGCGCGCGCCAAGCGAACGCGCGGCTGCTGATCGAAGGCCTGGCCGACGTGCCGCAGCTGCAGCTGCCGGCGGTGCCCGACGACCGCGACCACATGTTCATGATGTTCCCGCTCGTCGTGCGCGAGGGCGCCAAGACGGCGCTCGTCAATCACCTCGAAGAGCGCCGCATCGAGACGCGCGACCTGCTGCCGCTCGTCAATCAGCCCGTCTACCAGAAGCTGTTCGGCGCCGGTCTCGAGAAGCGCTATCCGGTGGCCCGGCGCCTCAACCGCAGCGCCTTCTACATCGGCTGCCACCAGGACCTGTCGCGCCGCGATCTCGCCTACATGATCGATACGATCCGGGAGTTCTTCCGCCGATGAAAGCGAAAGCGATCCCGAAGACCCGCGTCGAGGTCCACGAGAAGCCCTGGGGCCGCGAGCTCTGGTACGCCGTCGCCCCGGGCTATCTCGGCAAGATCATCGAGATCGAGAAGGGCCACCGCCTGAGCCTGCAGTTCCACAAGGTCAAGCACGAGACCGTCTACACGCTCAAGGGCCGCTTCTTCCTGCAGCTCGGCACGGAGAAGCGGGTCATGAACCAGGGGTCGGTGGCCGTGATCCCTCCCGGGACGGTGCATCGATTCGAGGCGCGCTACGGCAAGGTCGTCCTCCTCGAGGTCTCGACCCCCGAGGCCGAGGACGTCGTGCGCCTGGCCGACGACTACGGCCGCCAAGTCACGGACCGGCGCAAGAAGCCGCGGTAATCGAGGCCGAGTTATCCACCGACTATGCACGCGTGCATAGTTAGTGGAGAACTCGATCAGCCGCCCTTCGCCAGCTTCTCGTAGACTGCCACCGTCTCGGCGGCCGTCCTCTTCCACGAGAAGCGCGCCGCGTTCTCGATCGAGCGACGCGACAACTCCGCGGCCGGCCCCGGCTCGGCGAGGACCCGCGCCAGCTCCCTTTCGATGTCGGCGGGCTCCGTGCTGGCGACGAGAGCCGCCCCGCCCGCGATCTCCGTCAGCGCCGGCGCCTTGGAGATGATCGCCGGCGCGCCGCAGGCCATCGCCTCGAGCAGCTGCAGCGAGAAGCCGTCGTAGAACTCGGGGTGGAGGAAGGCCGCCGCGCCGGAGTAGATGAGGGGCAGGTCCTCGCGCGGGACGAAGCCGGTGAAGACGGCGTCCCGGCCGAAGCCGAGCTCGGCCGCGAGGGCCTTCAGCTTCTCGCCGTGGGCGTTCATCTTCCCGACGAGCACGGCGCCCTGGCCGGCCGCCGCGCCCGAGCGGCGCAAGGCGGCGAGTGCCCGCAGCCCGGCCTCGGCGTTGCGCCGGTATTCGAAGGGCCCGACGAACAGGACGTACTTCTCCGGCAGGCCGTACCGCCGCCGGACATCGGCCCGCTCGGCCGCAGGGCGAGGGAAGAACACGTCGTGGTCGACGCCGAGGTGGATCACGTCGATCTTCGCCGGGTCCACCCGGTAAAAGCGGACCAAGTCGTCGCGCGTGGCCGCCGAGATGGAGATGATGCGGTCGGCGCGGTCGGCGAACTGGACGGGGGACTTCTCGCCGCGCAGGACCTCGGGCAGCAGATCGTAGACGGTGACGACGCGCGGCACGTGGACGCCCGGCAGCGCGCCGCCCACGCCGTGGTACAGATCGATCCGCTCGCGGCGGGCGAAGAGCCAATCGATCGCGGGCACGCCCGCGGCCTCGAGGATCCGGATCGCGCGCTCCGGCCACCGGCGATACGCCACCTCGAAGCCCGGGCCCGAAGGACGCGGCAAGGCCGCCGCCTTGCGCTCGAAATCCTGGTAGAAGTACGAGAACAGCACGAACGTGTGCGGCGAGCCGAGCTGCTCCAAGCCTTTGACGAGGCCGTGGAAATAGACGTCCGCGCCGCGGGGCGCCTCCACGTTCAGGCCCAGCTCCAAGGCGATGCGCATGACGATTAGCTATGATGCTACTAGATGTGCGGCATCTGCGGCATCGTCTATAAAGATGGCACGGCGGTCGAGCGCGGCCGCCTGAAGGCCGCCAACGACCTGATCGCCCACCGCGGCCCGGACGACGAGGGCTACTTCGTGGAGGGGCCGGTCGGCCTGGCGATGCGGCGCCTCGCCATCATCGACCTCAACACCGGCCACCAGCCGATCACCTACGCGGACGGCGCGCTCGTGATCGTGTTCAACGGGGAGATCTACAACTTCCTCGAGCTGCGCGAGGAGCTGGAGCGCGCGGGAAAGAAGTTCAAGACGAAGAGCGACACCGAGGTGATCCTCGCGCTCTACGAGGACCTGGGCGCGGGCTGCGTGAAGAAGCTGCGCGGCATGTTCGCGTTCGCGATCTGGGATAAGAAAAAGAAGCGCCTCTTCATCGCGCGAGATCGGATCGGCAAGAAGCCGGTGTTTTATGCCGATACGCCGGGTTTCCTCGCCTTCGGCTCGGAGCTGCGCTGCGTCTACGCCTGGCCCGGGGTCTCCAAGGACCTCGACCCCGAGGCGCTCGACATGTACTTGTCGCTGCAGTACATCCCGTCGCCGCGCACGATCTACGCGCACGCCAAGAAGCTGCCGCCGGGCCACACGCTGACGCTGCAGGACGGCCGCGTCACCGTCGAGAAGTACTGGGACCTGCCGGTCGGCAAGGCCCCCGTCACGACGGACGTGGAGGAGGCCAAGCGCCTCATCGTCGACAAGCTGAAGGAATCGGTGCGCCTGCGCATGATCTCGGACGTGCCGCTCGGCGCGTTTTTGTCCGGCGGCGTCGACTCCTCCATCATCGTCGCCCTCATGGCCGAGCAGTCGCAGCGGCCGGTGAAGACGTTCTCGATCGGCTTCGAGGAGCAGGAGTTCTCGGAGCTGCACTACGCCAAGGAGGTCGCGCAGCGTTACGGCTGCGACCACACGGAGTTCGTGGTCAAGCCGGAGATGACGAGCGTCCTGCCCAAGCTCGCCTGGCACTACGGCGAGCCGTACGCGGACGCCTCCGCGCTGCCGTCCTATTACGTGGCGCGCGAGACGCGCAAGCACGTCACGGTGGCGCTCAACGGCGACGGCGGCGACGAGGACTTCGGCGGCTACGTGCGCTACTTCGCGATGAAGGCGTCCCGCTTCGCCGACGCGCTGCCGTCGCCGGCGTTGGCGGGCCTCAAGAGCGCGGCGGAGCTGCTGCCGGAGCGCAACGCCCCGTACGGTCTCGCCTGGCGGGCCAAGCGCTTCCTGCGCTCGGCCCTCCTCGCCGACCTGCCGCGCCGCCATCTGCGGATGATCTGCTACTTCCCGGAGGAGGACAAGGCCTCTCTTTACTCGGACGCCTTCAAGGCGCGCCTGGGAGACGGCCTGCACTCCGCGGAGCGCTACATGGAGCGGGCCTTCGCCGCCTGCGAGGGAGAGGACTTCCTCAACCGCCTGCTCTACGTCGACTTCAAGACGTACCTGCCCGAGTGCCTGATGGCGAAGGTCGACATCGCCACGATGGCGGCGTCGCTCGAGGGCCGCTCGCCGCTGCTCGATCACGAGTTCGTCGAGCTCGTCTACCCGATGCCCGGGCATTGGAAGCTGCGCGGGCTGCGCGGCCACAAGTGGATCATGAAGGAGGCGTTCAAGGACCGCCTGCCTCCGCTGATCCAGAACCGCAACAAGATGGGCTTCGGCATCCCGCTGCACGCCTGGTTTCGCGGGCCGCTCAAGAAGTTCTTCGAGGACACCGTCCTCTCGCCGAAGGCGCTGGCGCGCGGCTACTTCCGCGAGCAGGCGCTGCGCCAATACTGGGACGAGCACCAAGCCGGCAAGCGCGAGCACGGCTACCGCCTCTGGGCCCTGCTCATGCTCGAGCTCTGGCACCTCGAGGTCCTCGACAAGTAAACAAAGGGGTTGAACCCAATTGTTTACTCGTTCATATGGCCGATAAGATCGTCGAGGGGGAAGTCGTCGACGGGCCGCCGCCGGAGCCGGAGAAGCCGGCCAAGGCGAAGAGCTTCTTTCACCCGGCCAGCGGAGCGCTGATCCTCGGCGTCGACTGGCTGGCGTTCGGCCTGGATCTCGCCTCGGAGTTCGTGGCCCTGGCCGTGGTGTCGGTGCTCGCTTTCGTCGTGACGTTCTACGGCGTGCTGGCGATCCAGCGCCGCTGGCACGGCGACAAGCCGGGCGCGGCGGCGTTCAAGGCGTTCTTGGGGGCGCTGGCGGCGGGCGTGCCCTTCCCCGTCACCGGGACGATCGTGGGCGCGGCCATCCTCGCCCTCTCGGGCCTGCCTTCGCTCAAGCTCCGGCGCTAGCGGCCGGCGAGCTTGCGCGCGATGAGCAGCTGCGTGCCGCCGGCCTTGCGAGGCGCGACGAGCCTCAAGGCCAGGGCGAGCGGGCCGAAGACGGGCAGCGTGATCCAGCCCGCGGCCCGGCTGAGCCAGAGCTCGATCTTGCGCCGCGTGGCCGGCTCCGCGATCGCGCCTTTCACCCCGGAGCGGTCTTCCTGGAGCAGCTCGCTGAGCGTCTTGCCGGAATCCGCCTTGCGGCCGTAGAGCAGCCGCTTGGCCAAACGCACCGCCCCGCGGAAGGCCGGGTAAAAGAGCTGATCGGAGAACGCGCGCGCCCCGCCGGGGCTGAGAAACACGCCCTCGACCTCGAGGCCGTGCCGCTCGGCCAGGCCGCGCAGCGCCGCGACGGTCCAGCGCGTGTTGTGGTTGGGCGGGAAGTCCCACATCTCTCGCTCGAAGAGGCGCAGCCGCTCCTCGTTCGGCAGCGTGATGACGAGACGGCCGCCCGGCTTGAGCAGCCTCGTCACGCCTTGCATCGCCTGGCCCGGCTCCGCCAGGTGCTCCAGGACGTCGAAGATCGTGATGACGTCGTAGGCGGGCGCCGAATGCCTGGCCAGGAACTCGGGGATGGGCGCCAGCTCGAGGTCGAAGTCCGTCTGCCGGCGCCCGGCCATGTTCGGATTGAACTCCACGCCGTGCAGGCCGCCTTCCCAGCCCTCGCGCTTGGCCCTCGTGAGGAAGCGCCCGTCGCCGCAGCCGACGTCGAGCAGCTCGCCTTTGAGGCCGAGCTCGCGGCGCAGGCGGAAGAACGTGTTGAACCTCCAGTCCTGAGCCACCGGCACGTGGATCATCCACGCGGTCTCGCTGTAGAGGTGGTCGGCCTTGCGATACCAGTCGGCCAGGGGAAAATCCGCCGGGATCACCGAGAAGGTGACGCCGCAGCGGCGGCAGCGATACAGGCCGAACTCGCGGCCGAACAGCGGCTCGCGGTGCGCGGCGAAGGGCGGGTCTTCAGCCTCGGCGGAACAGGCGGTGCACGCCGGCATTGCGGGGGACTATACCAAATCCCCGACGGACGCTCGTCCGGCTAGCGGTCGCAGACGTCCGTCAGCCAGGGGTCGTCGGCGTAGCAGGCCGTGTGGTTGTACGCCTCGCAGGCCGCGATCGCCGCGTCCCTGGCTTGCTGCTTGGTCGCGTAGCACTGGTGGGTCCACTTGGGGACGGACCCGCGGTGCGTCATGCTCCGGACGTGAGCCATCGTCTGGTACCCGCGCCGCAGCCGGGAGACCTTGTAAGCGACCGCCTCCGCTTGCGCCGGCTGGCCGGAGGCGGCGGGAAGCGCGTACGCCTTCTTCTGCGCCTCGGCGAGGATCTGCTCCGGCGTCGGAGCCTCCAGATCCATCACGGCCATGGCGGGTGCGGAGGCGACGACGGCGAAAGCGACGAGGGCGAGGAGCTTCTTCATGCCCAAATGGTATTCCAGACGACGCGCGGGGGGAGTGAGGCGAAGGTCCTAAATCGGCCGCGGCAAGGGGCCTAGCCGATCTTGAGGGCCCGCATGATGAACTGCACGCCGATGGCGGCGAGCAGCAGGCCCATGAGGCGGGTGATGATGTTGAGCATCGTGGCCGGCAGGGCGCGGGCGCTGCGGGCGGCGATGGTGAGGATGAAGTACGTCAGCAGGGAGACGACGCCGATGACGAGGTAGAAGATGACGCGCCGCGGCCAGTCGGTGGCGTGGCCGGCCAGGACGATGGCCGTGGTGATGGCGCCCGGGCCGGAGAGCATCGGGATCGCCAGAGGCGTGATGGCGATGTTCTCCTTCTCCATGCCTTCCTCGGCTTCCTCCGGCGTCTCCTTCATGGCGGACTTCTTGGCGCGAAGCATGTCGAGCGCCGAGAGGAGCAGGACCAGGCCGCCGGCGATCTGGAACGCGGGCAGGGTGATGCCGAGCATGCGGAAGATGAACGGCCCGGTCGCCGCGAAGACGGACATCACCATCCAGCAGACCGTGCAGGCCGTGCGCGCCATCTTCTCGCGCTGCTCGCGCGTGTCGCGGGCCGTCATCGCCAGGAACGTCGGGACGGCGGCGAACGGGTCGACGATGGCGAAGATGGAGCCGAAGGTCAGCAGCGCGTACTCGAGCATGTCGAGGAGATTCTAGCAGTTAGACCTTGCCGACGAGCTTGCGCGCCGCCCGCCACAGGCGGCCGTGCGTCCAGGTCGGGTAGACGGACTCGTAGCGGGTGCAGCGCTTGCAGATCTCGGGGAAGTCCTCGCGCTCGTGGCGCTCGAGCAGCGTCCGCAGGGCGTCCCCGCGCAGGATCTCCCCGATCGGGGTCTCGTTGACGTCGCCGACGATGAGGGTCGCCTCGACGTCGCGGCAGGCGCAGGCGTTGACGCGGCCGTCGGCCAGCACCATCGGCCCGGTGAGCAGGCGGCGGCAGGGGCCGCGGTGGACGGGATCGGGCTTGGGGACGAGGCCGGCGCCGCGCAGGTCCTCTTCCTTGACCTTGCCGCCCCAGTTGTCGAAGTCGTCGATCTCGTCGAAGGTGATGAGGCGCTCGTCGCGCGCCGCGCGCAGATAGTCCCAGAACTCGCCGTGGGCGCTGCCCTTCGGGATGCGCAGGTTGACGCAGACGCCGATCGCCGAGCCGGTCCGGCGCTTGGCCTCGATGAGCGCCTTGATGTGGGCGACGGCGGCGCCGAATTGCGGCACGCCCATGACCTTGTGATAGGTCTCGGGATCGAAGCCCCCGAAGGAGCAGAAGACGCGCAGGCGGCCGTCGTAGCGCACCAGGCGCTCGACCAGCTCCGGCTTCATCAAGATGGCGTTGGTGTAGAAGTGGAACTTGCGGACCTTCGGATTGGCGGCCAGCCAGTCGAGCCGGTCGAAGAGCAGCTTGTCGACGAACGGATCGCCCACGATCGGCGTCAGGTCGATCTCGCCCGGACCGAGCTCGAGGTATTGCGTCACCGCCTTCTTGAAGAGCTCGAGCGGCATCGTCACCTTCGGCCGCTCCATCTGCGGGTACGCGCAAAAAACGCAGGCCGCGTTGCAGATGTTGGTGGCCTCGATGTAGAGGGCATGCGGCCAGGCGCCGGCGGCCTTGCGCCGCATGAGGGCGTAGTTGAGGAAGACCAGCGTCCACTCGCGCGCGTAGGTGACGCGGGCGCGCAGGGGCTCGGGGACGATGAGGCGGTAGAGTCTTTTCAGCACCAACTCTAAGGATACAAGATGGCTTGCCGCCCTGCCAGGCGGCTTACCGAGAGCCCGGCCCGTCTATACGCTCAATCTCGAGCCGTAGAGCTTCTCGATGCGCCCGAGCACCATGGCGGGCGTGAGCTTGGCCAGGCAGTCGTGATGCCCGCAGGTCGAGAAGTTGATGACGCCGGCGCCTTCATGGCGCAGGGACATGCGCACGCAGGGCGCGCAAGAGATGCCGAGCGAGACGTCGGCGTGCTTATGCGGCTCCCAGACGATGCCCTGATCGACGGGGCTCACCGGCCCCCAGACGGTCACCGTGGGGACGCCCAGCGCCATCGCCGCTTTGGAGGGGCCGGTGTCGCTCGAGAGGAAAAGATCGCAGCGGGCGATGGCGGCGAAGGACTCGAGCAGGCGGCCGCGGCCGACGAGGTCGACGAAATCGCCGCCGAAGGCGCCGCGGAAGGCCTCGAGCCGGCCGCGCTCGTCGGGACCGCCGATGACAGCGAGGCGGCAGCCGTGGCGAGAGACGAGCTCCCGCGCCGCCTCGGCCCAGCGCTCGGTGGGCCAGAGCTTCTCGAACTGCGCGCGGGGAGAGCCCAGGTGCAGGCCGATCGTCTTGCGCCCGTCGGCGGGCAGGGCGCGCTCGGCGAAGGCGCGGTCGGCGTCCGACAGCGGAAGCGCCGGCCGGGAGTCCGCGGGGGGCGGCACCGGCACGCCCACGGCGGCGGCGAGCTCGAGGTTGCGCGAGACGACGTGCTTCTCCTCTTCTCGAGCGGGGAGCTTCTCGGTCAGCGTCCAGCGCCGCTCCCACTCCCCGTGGATCGTCCCGCGGCGCAGCCGCCAGACGGCGTAGCGCGGCGCGGACCAGCCCTCGTGCGGCGCCTCGATCGGGCGCACGTGCCCGATGCGGCGCGGCACGCGCAGGAGGGCGCGCGCGAACGGCCGCAGGGGCGTGCCTTGGCTGACCACCGCGCAGTCGAAGCCCGCCGCGGCGACGCGGCGGCCGAGCTCGCGGCGGGTCTTCGCGGTCGCCAGCTGCTCGTGCGTGTAGCGCCAGATCTCGTCGACCAGACCTGTCGCCGGGAGCAGCTCGTTGGTCCCGGTGTCGTCGCCGCCGACGAAGACGAGGCGCGCCTCGGGCACGCCGCGGCGCAGCGCCGCGAGCGCCGGCAGCAGGAAGATCAGGTCGCCGACGGCCGCGTAGCCGAGGAACAAGATCTTGCGGGGCGGGCGAGCGGGCGGCGCGGTCGTCGCGAAGGGGAGGCTCAGCGCCAGCCGCGAATAGTCGCGCGCCAGCGCCAGCGCCTTGAGCAGCATACGCCGCAGTATACCAAAGGGGTATAATCCGCGGACCCCATGGCCGAGCCCCCGCTGTCGGTCGTGCTGCCCGCTCTCGACGAGGCGGAGAGCCTCCGGACTCTTCTGCCCGCCTTGCGGGCGCGTCTGGCCGGGATGGACGTCCGCGCCGAGCTCATCGTGGTCGACGGAGGCTCCCGGGACGCGACGGCGGCGGTGGCCGCGGAGCACGGCGCCGAGGTGATCGGGCAAGAAAAGCCCGGGTTGGGCGGCGCGCTGGCCGCCGGGTTCGCGCGCGCGCGCGGGGAGTTCGTGCTCGTCATGGACGCGGACGGCTCGCACTCTCCCGAGGATTTCCCGCCGCTCTGGGCGCGCCGGGCCGACGCCGACATCGTCATCGGCTCGCGGTTCGTGCCCGGCGGGGCCGCCGACATGCCGCGCGCGCGCTACTGGGCGAGCCGCTTGCTCAACGCCTTCACCCGGCTGACCCTCGGCCTGCCGGCGCGCGACGCCTCGAGCGGCTTTCGGCTCTACCGCCGCGCCGCGCTGAAGGGGCTGCCGATCGAGACGCGGGACTTCTCGGTCCAGCAGGAGGTCCTGGCGCGCGTCTTGGCCGCCGGCGGCCGCTGCGTGGAGGTCCCGTTCCGCTACCGGCCCCGCGTCGGCGGAGAGTCGAAGGCGAGCATCCTCCGCTTCGCGCGGTCCTACCTGCGGCTGTTCGCCCTCCTGCGTCGGCTGCGACGCTAGATTAGTATACTGGCGCTTGCGATGAAGGTCTCCGTCGTGATGCCGGTTTACAACGAATGCTGGACGATCCGCGAGATCGTCCGGCGCGTGCTGGCCCGGCCCGAGATCAGCGAGCTCGTCATGGTCGACGACGGCTCGACCGACGGCACCCGGCCCATGATCACGCGGCTGGTGGAGGAGCATCGCGGCGGGCGCGTCGCCGTGCGCGCCCTCTTCCGCGAGAAGAACGGCGGCAAGGGCGCCGCTCTCGTCGACGGCTTCCGGGCCGTGACGGGCGACGCCGTCATCGTCCAGGACGCCGACCTCGAGTACGATCCGGTCGACTACCCGGTCCTCATCGAGCCGATCCTGGACGGGCGCGCCGACGCCGTCTTCGGCTCGCGGTTCCTGGGCGGCAAGCGCAACGTGCTGATGTTCTGGCACACGCTGGCCAACCGCCTGCTCACGCTGTCTTGCAACGTGGTCAGCAACCTCAACCTGACCGACGTCTGGACCGGCTACAAGGTGTTCAAGACCGAGCTGATCCGCAAGATCCCGCTGTCGTCGCGCGGCTTCGACTTCGAGCCGGAGATCACGATCAAGCTCGCCAAGCTCGGCTGCCGCATCAGCGAGGTGCCGGTGAGCTACAACGGCCGCAGCTACGCGGAAGGCAAGAAGATCGGCCTCAAGGACGCCTTCATCGGCGTCTGGGCCACGGTGCGCACCGCCTTGGTCGGGGATCTCGGCAAGCTGACCCTCGGCGAGCGCACGCTGCGCATCATCGCCAAGGCCGGCCGCTACAACCGCTTCGTGTACGAGCAGTACAAGCGGCACCTCGGCGACGACGTGATCGAGATCGGCGCCGGCGTCGGCAACGTCTCCCGCTTCCTGCTCGACCGGAGGCGGCTCGTGCTCACGGAGACCGATCCGCGCTACCTCGAGAGCCTGCGCGCCGCCTACAAGGGCTGGGGCTACGTCGACGTGCGCCCCCTCGACATCGTCGAGCCGAAGGACGCCGACGAGCTGTGGGGCCGCTTCGACACCGCGGTCTGCTTGAACGTCGTCGAGCACTTGGCCGACGACGCCGCGGCGATGCGCCACATCGCGCGCTTGGTCAAGCCGGGCGGCCGGGTCGTCGTCATCGTCCCGGCGCACCGGTGGCTGTACGGAACGCTCGACGAGGGTCTCGATCACAAGAAGCGCTACGAGCGCGCCGAGCTGGAGGAGCTGCTGCGCGGCGCCGGCCTCGAGCCCTTGGAGGCGCGCTACCTCAACCCGGTGGCGATCCCCGGCTGGCTGTTCAACGGCCGGCTGCTTCGCCGCAGCACGATCCCGGGCCTCCAGATCGGCCTCTTCGACCGGTTGACGCCTCTCGTCAGGCTGTCGTCGTCCTGGAATCTCCCATTCGGGCTGTCGCTGCTCGCCGTCGCCCGCCGCCCCGGCGGGGCGCATGCCGCGTAGCGGCCTCTGGCTGGCCGCCGTCGCGCTGGGCGTCGGCACCGGCTTCTGCGGGTGGCGCGGCGGCCTGCCGAGCGCGCGCCGGCTGGAGGTGCTCCCGCCCGAGGCGCGCGGTCCGCGGGCGGCGCGCGCGCTGGCGGACGCTTGGAGGGCCCTCTACGAGCGCATCGAGCGCTCGCACGCCGAGATGAGCGCCGAGGAGCCCGTCACCTACATCCGCGGCGTCGAGCGCGCGCCCGCGGGCTGGACCGCGCCGCCGCCGCCGCTCGTCAATTCGGTCCGGTCCTTCCTGCTGCAATCCGTCAACCCCGACGAGAAGAAGGCCTTCATCATCCTCGCGCGGATGCGGCCGTGGAAGCTCGACTTCCAGCCGCTCTACGTCCAATACGGCGGGGGGATCATCTATCCGCTCGGCGCCTGGCTCTGGGCGGCGTCGAAAGCGGGCTTGGCGCGGCTGTCGCCTGACCCGGCGTATTACCTCGAGCATCCCGACGCGATGGGCCGCCTCTACGCCCTCGGCCGCCTCTTCATGCTCCTGTTCCAGACGGGCGCCATCGTGCTCGTGGCGGCCTTGGGCCGCAGGCTCGGCGGCGTCCGGGCGGGGCTCGTCGCCGCGGCGGTCTACGCTCTGCTGCCGCCGGTCCTGGAGAACGCCCACCTGATCAAGCCGCACGCCTACGCCGCGTTCTGGGCGCTGGCCAGCGTCTGGTTCCTGCTCTCGGCGCAGGGCGGCGCCAAGCGGCGCGCCCTGCTTTGGGCCGGGCTGCTCGCCGGCGTCGCGGCGGGCTCCAACCTCGCGCTCGCCCCGCTCTGCGCCGCGCCGCTGCTCGTCGGGCGCGACCGCGACGGCCTGCTCGGCTCGGCGGCCGGGGCGCTCGTCTTGGCCGCGCTCAACCCCTATCTCATCGTGGCGCCGCGCGCGTACGCCTGGGAGCTGACCGTCTACGCGGGCGCGCCGGCCTCGCCTTCCTTCGCGGCCTTGGGCCGGCTGGCCGTCTCGTCGGCGCGGCTGCTCGGCCCCGTCTTCTGCGCCGGCGCGGCCGCCGCCGCCGTCTGGGCGCTGCGGAGAGGCGGCCAGCCGCGGCTCGCCGCCCTCGTGGCCGTCGGCCTGTCGGCGATCGTGTGGGCCCGCTTCCCGGCGCTCGTCGACGCCGGAGCCTTCCGGCTCTATCTTCCCATGCTCGCGCTGGCCGCCGTGCTGCTCGGCGCCGCCGTCGAGGCGCTGCCGCGGGCGGCCCGGGCCGCCGCTTTGGCGCTGCTGGTCGTCGACGTCGGAGCCCGCGGCGGCCTCTGGCTGGCGCGCCTGCGCGAGGGCGCCGGCGACGGCTCGACGCGCGCGCGCGCGGCCGCTTGGATCGAGGCGAGCGTCCCCGCCGGCTCGGAGCTGGGCTTCACGCGCTTCCCCGCGCCGTCGAGCTCGCCCACCCTGCCCTTCTATCGCTACGCGGTCACGGTCTTCGATCCGGCCGCGCCGGCGCCGCCGCAACCCGCCTGGCTCGTCGTCGACCAGGCCGGGCTCGGCTCGTTAGACAAGGACCTGGCAAACCGGTATGATCAGGCGGCGTCGTTCCTGCCCGTTGGAGCGCGCTGGCTGCCCCCGGACGAAGCCGCCTCGTTCGCCGACGCGGCCGTCTACGTGCTCAAGCGGCGCTCGCCGACCCGATCATGAGAGGACGACTGACCCTCGAGCCGCTCGACGGACAGCCCCGCCTGCGGTCCATCGACGAGGGCGATCTCGAGGACCTGCGGACGTGGAAGAACGCCAATCGGCAGTGGTTCTTCCACAAGGCCGAGATCGCTCCCGAAGGCCAGCGGCGCTGGTTCGAGGGCTACCTGAGCCGGCCCGACGACGTGATGTTCGTGGCCGAGTCGGGCGCGTTGCGCGCCGGCTGCCTGGGCTTTCGCGTGGAGAACGGCTACGCGGACTGCTACAACATCATCGCCTCTCCCGAGGGGCGGGGCAAGGGGCTGCTCAAGGCGGCGATGCGCCTGATGTGCAGCTACATCCTGGCGGAGCGCGCGCCGCGCGCGGGCTTGCAGGTGCTCGTCGGCAATCCGGCCGCGCGCTTTTACGAGGCGTGCGGCTTCGCCGTGACCGAGACGCGCGAGGGCTATCATCAGATGATCCTGCGCGCGGATTTCCAGCCGGCGCGCTACCGCGCCGCGACAACGTGAGAGGCAGACCATGATCAACGTCTTCGGTTCCCTGGTCGGACGCGAGGAGCTCGAGGAGATCCGCACGAGCCTCGAGGCGCAGTGGATGGGCATCGGCCCGAAGACGGCCGCGTTCGAGAAGCAGTTCGCGCAGCGCCTGGGTCTGCGGGATTTCGCCCTGCTCGATTCGGGCTCCAACAGCCTCTACCTCGCCATGAAGCTGCTGGACCTGCCGCCGGGCTCGGGCGTGGTGCTGCCCTCGTTCACGTGGATCGCTTGCGCCCACGCCGTGGTGCTGGCCGGCTGCCGGCCGATCTTCTGCGACGTCGACCTCGAGACGCAGAACGTCACGCCGGAGACGGTGGAGCGCGCGATGACGCCGGACACCCGCGCCGTCATGGTCGTGCACTACGGCGGCCTGCCCGTGCCCGTCGAGGCGTTCGAGCGCTTCCGCGTGCCCATCGTCGAGGACGCGGCGCACGCCGTCGACTCCAAACACAACGGCCGCTACTGCGGCTCGATGGGCGACGTCGGCATCTACAGCTTCGACGCCATCAAGAACCTGGCGATGGGCGAGGGCGGCGGCCTGACGGCGAAGGACCCGGCGCGCGTGACGCGCGCGCGCCAGCTGCGCTACTGCGGCATCGGCAAGTCCGGCTTCGAGGCGTCCGCCAACAAGGATCGCTGGTGGGAGTACAACATCTCGGACTTCTTCCCGAAGATGCTGCCGTCGGACATCGCGGCGTCGATCGGCCTGGCGCAGCTGCGCAAGCTCGACGCCATGCAGGCGGTGCGCAAGAAGTATTGGGAGATCTACCAGAAGGAGCTCGCCCCGGTCTCGTGGCTCTCCCGGCCCGTCGACGCGCCCGCCGGCGACACGCACTCCTACTTCACGTACTGCATCCGCGTGGCGGGCGGCAAGCGCTACGCCTTGGCCAAGCACCTCTACCAGAAGGGCGTGTACACGACGCTGCGCTACCACCCGCTGCACATGAACCCGATCTACAAGTCGACGGCCAAGCTGCCGGTCACCGAGCGCCTCAACGAGGAGGCGCTGAGCATCCCGCTGCACCCGGGCTTGAGCGAGGCCGACATCGCCAAGGTCATCGCCGAGATCAAGGCCTTCCGCGCATGAGCGAGCCGGTCGCGATCCTCGGCGGCGGCTGCGCCGGGCTGGCGGCGGCCTACCGTCTGCGCAGCCGCGGACGCTCCGTCGTCATCGTGGAGGCGGAGGACCATCCCGGGGGCCTGGCCGGCGGCGTGCGCATCGGCGGCAGCGTCTACGAGTACGGCCCGCACATCTTCCACACGACCGATCCCGAGCTCATGGCGGACATCAAGGCGCTCATGGGCACGGACCTGCTGCCGTACCACCGCACGATCAAGATCAAGTTCCTGGGCAACTACTTCCAGTTCCCGCTCTCGATGCGCGACGTGCTGCTGAAGCTGCCGCT
>Ga0265338_10004608_pt1 | contig 18530 bp, 32 predicted proteins | sample 42126metaG_FD_193579 | JGI IMG/M metagenome (GOLD analysis project Ga0265338, IMG submission 193579) | Rhizosphere microbial communities from Carex aquatilis grown in University of Washington, Seatle, WA, United States - 4-21-26 metaG | ecosystem: Host-associated > Plants > Roots > Rhizosphere... | reverse complement strand
GGGCGACAACGTGTCGATCACGGTGAAGCTGATCGCTCCGATCGCGATGGAAGAAGGTCTGCGCTTCGCAATCCGCGAAGGCGGCCGTACCGTCGGCGCCGGTGTCGTTGCCAAGATCATCGAGTAAAATCGCTGGTTTGCTGTAGGCCGTAGAAGTTGATGTATCTGGGACTGGCGCGTGGCTCTCCGCCGCGTGCCAGTCCCGTGCTCTTTATCTAGTCTGGCGGCGCAAGTCCGCCTCGCTCTTTTCAAGGAATCGTCATGCAGAACCAGAAAATCCGTATTCGCCTGAAGGCTTTCGACTATCGTCTGATCGACCAGTCGGCTGCCGAAATCGTCGACACGGCGAAGCGGACCGGTGCAATCGTCCGCGGCCCGGTGCCGCTGCCGACGCGCATCCAGCGTTTCGACATCCTGCGCTCGCCGCACGTCAACAAGACGTCGCGCGACCAGCTGGAAATTCGCACCCACCTGCGCCTGATGGACATCGTCGACCCGACGGATAAGACCGTCGACGCGCTGATGAAGCTGGACCTGCCGGCCGGCGTGGACGTCGAAATCAAGCTGCAGTAAGGCTCTCAAGCGCTTCCCGGATGTTCGGGCGGCGCTAAGTCTTTGATTGCTTGCGGAAAACGAGAATGGACGTTATACTTGACGTCTTTTCGCGCATTTGCGCAAAAAGCTGGTGTGTCCCTTTCACGCTTTTCATGTGAAAAGCGCCGTGAAAGCGGGCGAAAAAGCACCGGCACTTTGTAAATTAGCCCCGACCAATCGCAGTCGGGAATGGAGAAAACGATGAGCCTTGGACTCGTAGGTCGCAAGGTTGGCATGACCCGTATCTTCACGGCCGATGGGGACTCGATTCCCGTTACCGTGCTGGACGTGTCCGACAACCGCGTGACGCAGATCAAGACTGTTGAAACCGACGGCTACACGGCCGTTCAGGTTGCGTTCGGTACGCGCCGTGCATCGCGCGTCACGAAGCCGCTCGCAGGTCATCTCGCCAAAGCTGGCGTTCAAGCCGGTGAAATCCTCAAGGAATTCCAGATCGACGCCGCCAAGGCTGCCGAACTGTCCGCTGGCGCTGTGATCGATGTGGATCTCTTCGCAGAAGGCCAACTGGTCGACGTGCAAGGCACCTCGATCGGTAAGGGCTACGCCGGTACCATCAAGCGTTACAACTTCGCCTCGGGTCGTGCTTCGCACGGTAACTCGCGCTCGCACAACGTGCCGGGCTCGATCGGTATGGCGCAGGATCCGGGTCGCGTGTTCCCCGGCAAGCGCATGACCGGTCACATGGGTGACGATACCGTGACGGTGCAAAACCTCGAAATCGCCCGTATCGACGCAGAGCGCAAGCTGCTGCTCGTGAAGGGTGCCGTTCCGGGCGCGAAGGGCGGCAAGGTTTTCGTGACGCCGGCGGTCAAGGCCCGCGTGAAGAAAGGAGCGCAATAATGGAACTGAAGCTCCTGAACGCTAATGGTCAGGAAGGTGCTGCAGTCAACGCGTCGGACGTCGTGTTCGGCCGTGACTACAACGAAGCCCTGATTCACCAGATCGTCGTCGCCTACCAGGCGAACGCACGTAGCGGCAACCGCGCGCAGAAAGACCGCGAGCAGGTCAAGCACACCACCAAGAAGCCGTGGCGCCAGAAGGGTACGGGCCGTGCTCGTGCCGGTATGTCGTCGAGCCCGCTGTGGCGCGGCGGTGGTCGCATTTTCCCGAACTCGCCGGAAGAAAACTTCTCGCACAAGGTCAACAAGAAGATGCATCGCGCAGGTCTCTGCTCGATCTTCTCGCAGCTGGCCCGCGAAGGCCGCATCTCGGTCGTCGAGGATCTCTCTCTCGAAGCGCCGAAGACGAAGCTGCTGGCCGACAAGTTCAAGGCCATGGGTCTCGATTCCGTGCTGGTCATCACCGACACGGTCGACGAGAACCTGTATCTCGCGTCGCGCAACCTGCCCTACGTGGCAGTCGTTGAGCCGCGTTTCGCCGACCCGCTCTCGCTGATCTTCTTCAAGAAGATTCTGATCACGAAGGCTGCGGTCGCCCAGATCGAGGAGTTGCTGTCATGAGCGAGATTCGCAAGAACGATCATCGTTTGATGCAGGTCCTGCTCGCGCCGGTGATCTCCGAAAAGGCGACGCTGGTGGCGGAGAAGAACGAACAAGTCGTCTTCGAAGTCGCGCCGGACGCGACCAAGCAGGAAGTCAAGGCAGCCGTCGAGCTGATGTTCAAGGTGGAAGTCGATTCCGTCAACGTGCTGGTCCAGAAGGGTAAGGCCAAGCGCTTTGGCCGCTTCAATGGCAAGCGCAAGGACGTGAAGAAGGCGTATGTCTGCCTGAAGCCCGGCCAGGAAATCAACTTTGAAGCGGAGGCCAAGTAATCATGGCAATCGTGAAAGTTAAGCCGACTTCGCCGGGTCGCCGCGCGATGGTGAAGATCGTCAACAAGGATCTGCACAAGGGCGCGCCGTATGCACCGCTGCTCGAAAAGCAATCCTCGAAGGCCGGTCGTAACAACAATGGTCACGTCACGACGCGTCACCAGGGTGGCGGTCACAAGCAGCATTACCGTGTGATCGATTTCCGTCGCAACAAGGACGGCATCCCGGCAAAGATCGAACGTCTTGAGTACGACCCGAACCGTAGCGCGAACATCGCGCTGGTTCTGTACGCAGACGGCGAGCGCCGTTACATCATCGCTCCGAAGGGCGCGACGGTGGGTCAGCCACTGATGTCGGGTTCGGAAGCGCCGATCCGCTCGGGTAACGCCCTGCCGATCCGTAACATCCCGGTCGGTACGACGATCCACTGCATCGAAATGCTGCCGGGCAAGGGCGCGCAAATTGCGCGTTCGGCTGGCACGTCGGCCATGCTGCTGGCACGCGAAGGCACGTACGCGCAGGTTCGTCTGCGTTCGGGCGAAATCCGCCGCGTGCATATCGAGTGCCGTGCAACGATCGGTGAAGTTGGCAACGAAGAGCACAGCCTCCGTCAAATCGGTAAGGCTGGCGCGAACCGCTGGCGCGGTATCCGCCCGACGGTGCGTGGCGTTGCAATGAACCCGGTCGATCACCCGCACGGTGGTGGTGAAGGCAAGACCGCAGCTGGCCGCGATCCGGTGAGCCCGTGGGGCACGCCGACGAAGGGCTATCGCACCCGCAGCAACAAGCGCACGACGAGCATGATCGTCCAGCGCCGTCACAAGCGTTAAGGAGTAGGCAATGGCACGTTCTATCAAGAAAGGTCCGTTCTGCGACGCCCATTTGCTGAAGAAGGTTGAGGCGGCTGCAGCTACGCGTGACAAGAAACCGATCAAGACCTGGTCGCGTCGTTCGACGATCCTGCCGGACTTCATCGGCCTGACGATCGCCGTTCATAACGGCCGTCAACACGTTCCCGTGTATGTCACGGAAAACATGGTCGGCCACAAGCTTGGCGAGTTCGCACTGACCCGTACGTTCAAGGGTCACGCGGCCGACAAGAAGGCCAAGAAATAAGGGGCAATCAAGATGGAAGTGAAGGCAATTCATCGCGGTGCCCGCATCTCGGCGCAGAAGACGCGTCTTGTGGCTGACCAGATCCGCGGTCTGCCGGTTGACAAGGCACTGAACGTTCTGACGTTCTCGCCGAAGAAAGCGGCCGGCATCGTGAAAAAGGTTGTGCTCTCGGCGATCGCAAACGCGGAACACAACGAAGGCGCCGACATCGACGAGCTCAAGATCAAGAGCATCTACGTCGACAAGGCTGCTTCGCTGAAGCGTTTCACCGCACGCGCAAAGGGTCGCGGTAACCGCATCGAGAAGCAATCCTGTCACATCACTGTGACGGTCGGGAATTAAGGAGCCATACGATGGGACAGAAAATTCATCCGACTGGCTTCCGTTTGGCCGTCAGCCGCAATTGGGCTTCGCGTTGGTACGCGAACAACAACAATTTCGCGGCGATGTTGCAGGAAGACATCGGTGTTCGTGAATACCTGAAGAAGAAGCTGAAGAACGCTTCGGTGGGCCGTGTTGTGATCGAGCGTCCGGCAAAGAACGCTCGCATCACGATTTACAGCTCGCGTCCGGGTGTGGTGATCGGCAAGAAGGGCGAGGACATCGAACTCCTCAAGGCCGAACTCCAGAAGCGCATGGGCGTTCCGGTTCACGTGAACATCGAAGAAATTCGCAAGCCGGAAACCGATGCGCAACTGATCGCCGATTCGATCACGCAGCAGCTCGAGCGCCGGATCATGTTCCGCCGCGCGATGAAGCGCGCAATGCAGAACGCGATGCGTCTGGGTGCCCAGGGCATCAAGATCATGAGCGCCGGCCGTCTGAACGGTATCGAAATCGCGCGTACGGAATGGTACCGCGAAGGTCGCGTGCCGCTTCACACGCTGCGTGCGGACATCGACTACGCAACCTCGGAAGCGAAGACGACGTACGGCATCATCGGCGTGAAGGTTTGGGTCTACAAGGGCGATACGCTCGGTCGCAACGACGCACCGGTGGTGGAAGAAGTCGCCGAAGAAAAGCGTCCGCGCCGCAACGCGCGTCCGGGCGATCGTCGTCCGCGTCGTGACGGTGAAGGCGCACCCGGCGCCCGTCGTGGCGCACCGCGCCGTGGCGCTGCCGGCGGTGACGGCAAGACTGGAGAATAACGATGCTGCAACCGAAACGCAGGAAGTATCGCAAAGAGCAGAAGGGTCGTAACACCGGCGTCGCTACGCGCGGCAATGCAGTTTCGTTCGGTGATTTCGGCCTGAAGGCTATCGGTCGCGGCCGCCTGACCGCGCGTCAAATTGAGGCGGCGCGTCGTGCAATGACGCGTCACATCAAGCGCGGCGGCCGTATCTGGATCCGCATTTTCCCGGACAAGCCGATCTCGCAAAAGCCGGCCGAAGTACGTATGGGTAACGGTAAGGGTAACCCGGAGTACTACGTCGCCGAGATCCAGCCGGGCAAGATGCTGTACGAAATGGATGGTGTGTCCGAAGAACTGGCCCGTGAAGCCTTCCGTCTGGCCGCAGCGAAGCTGCCGCTGAAGACGGTCTTCATGGCTCGCCAGCTCGGCGCCTAAGGAGTGAATGATGAAGGCATCTGAACTTCACCAGAAAGACAAGGCCGCGCTCGACAAGGAGCTGTCGGACCTTTTGAAGGCGCAATTCGGCCTGCGCATGCAACTCGCGACCCAGCAGCTCACGAACACGAGCCAGCTGAAGAAGGTCCGTCGCGACATCGCACGTGTGCGGACCGTTCTGACTGAGAAGGCGAACCAGAAATGAACGATAGCGTGAAAACCTCGCTTAAGCGGACGCTGGTCGGCAAGGTCGTCAGCAACAAGATGGACAAGACGGTCACCGTTCTGGTCGAGCGCCGCGTCAAGCACCCGATCTACGGCAAGTACGTCGTGCAGTCGAAGAAGTACCACGCACACGACGAGTCGAACACGTATAACGAGGGTGACCTCGTCGAAATCCAGGAAACCCGTCCGATCTCGAAGACGAAGGCCTGGACCGTGTCGAAACTGATCGAAGCGGCTCGCGTCATCTAAGGGAGCGATCCCTGGAAGACGCCTCACCCGGGGCCCAGATGTCGCAGTCTGCCCCGGTGTGATGCGCAGTAGTGCCGCGGTAATCGAGGTGCTACAAGAAGTTGTTGAAATCGCTAAAGATTTCGCTTGCAAGACCAAGATTGTCTGGTTACAATCTTGGTCTTCCCTCCTTATGGGCTTGCTGTTGACAAAGCGGCGGGCGAAATAGGTGGGAAGTCTGTAAAGCGGCTCCGGGCGCCAGCCCGGATCTGCAAGATTCACCGGAATGCGATGGCCGGTTTCGTTTGTCGTCGCTGCTGTTCTTACCCAAGCAGCTGAGCGGTCGTTCTAGTGGCGGCGCGGCTGACGGGACCAAGACTGACCGGATGTGCCATGGTGGCGCACCCGGATTAAGTTGGGAAAGATAAACCATGATCCAGACCGAATCTCGGCTTGAAGTAGCCGACAACACGGGTGCGCGTGAAGTCATGTGCATCAAGGTGCTCGGCGGCTCGAAGCGTCGTTATGCCAGCATTGGCGACATCATCAAGGTGAGCGTCAAGGAAGCAACGCCGCGTGGGCGCGTGAAGAAGGGCGAAATCTACAACGCTGTTGTGGTTCGCACCGCGAAGGGCGTGCGCCGTCAAGACGGCTCGCTGATCAAGTTCGATGGCAACGCCGCCGTGCTTTTGAATACCAAGCTTGAGCCGATCGGCACCCGCATCTTCGGGCCGGTGACGCGTGAGCTGCGTAGCGAACGATTCATGAAGATCGTTTCGCTGGCGCCGGAAGTGCTGTAAGGAGTCGCGATGAACAAGATTCGCAAGGGTGACGAAGTCATCGTCACGACCGGTAAGGACAAGGGCAAGCGTGGCGTCGTGCTGGCCTTTGGTGAAGAGCGCGTGACCGTCGAAGGCCTCAACATCGCGAAGAAGCATGTGAAGCCGAACCCCATGAAGGGTACGACTGGTGGCGTGGAAGCCAAGGCGATGCCGCTGCACATTTCGAACGTCGCACTCGTCGACGCGAATGGCAAGGCTTCGCGTGTCGGCATCAAGGTCGAAGGGGACAAGAAGGTTCGTTTCCTGAAGACGACCGGTGCTGTCCTGAGTGCCTGACGCTGCGGAGTAAAAAATGGCACGTTTGCAAGAATTTTATAAAGAGAAGGTCGTTCCCGGCCTGACCGAGAAGTTCGGCTACAAGTCGATCATGGAAGTGCCGCGCATCACCAAGATCACCCTGAACATGGGTCTTGGCGAAGCCGTCGCTGACAAGAAGATCATCGAAAACGCCGTTGGCGACCTGGCGAAGATCGCCGGCCAGAAGCCCGTCGTGACGAAGTCGCGCAAGGCAATCGCCGGTTTCAAGATCCGCGAAGGTTACCCGATCGGTGCGATGGTCACGCTGCGTGGCCAGGCCATGTACGAATTCCTCGACCGTTTCGTGACGGTTGCGCTGCCCCGCGTGCGCGACTTCCGCGGCGTGTCGGGCAAGGCGTTCGATGGTCGTGGCAACTACAACATCGGTGTGAAAGAGCAGATCATTTTCCCCGAAATCGACTACGACAAGATCGACGCACTGCGTGGGCTGAACATCAGCATCACGACGACTGCGAAGACTGACGACGAAGCAAAGGCGCTGCTCGCCGGCTTCAAGTTCCCGTTCAGAAACTGAGGTTACCGTGGCTAAACTGGCACTGATCGAACGTGAAAAGAAGCGCGCCCGTCTGGCAGCGAAGTTTGCGCCGAAGCGCGCAGCGCTGAAGGCGATCATCGACGACCAAAGCAAGTCGGAAGAAGAACGTTACGCAGCTCGCCTCGAACTGCAACAACTGCCGCGCAACTCGAGCCTGACCCGCAAGCGTAACCGCTGCGCGATCACGGGTCGTCCGCGTGGCACGTTCCGCAAATTTGGTCTTGCACGTAACAAGATTCGCGAAATCGCGTTCCGTGGTGAGATCCCTGGCGTCACCAAGGCGAGCTGGTAATAGGAGAAACATAAATGAGCATGAGTGATCCTATCGCCGATATGCTGACTCGCATCCGCAATGCGCAGATGGTCGAGAAGGTTTCGGTGCAAATGCCCTCGTCGAAAGTCAAGATTGCGATCGCGCAGGTCCTGAAGGACGAAGGTTATATCGACGACTTTGCGGTGAAGGCCGAAGGTGCGAAGTCGGAATTGAACATTGCGTTGAAGTACTACGCTGGCCGTCCCGTTATCGAGCGCCTCGAACGCGTCTCGAAGCCGGGTCTGCGCGTGTACCGCGGCCGCAACGAGATCCCGCAGGTCATGAATGGCCTCGGCGTTGCGATCGTTTCGACGCCGAAGGGTGTGATGACGGACCGCAAGGCTCGCGCCAATGGCGTGGGCGGCGAAGTCATCTGCTACGTCGCTTAACGCCGAAGGAGAAGAAACATGTCTCGAGTAGGTAAGAGCCCGATCGCGCTGCAAGGCGCAGAAGCGACGCTCAGCGACGAGAAGATTACCGTCAAGGGCCCGCTGGGTACGATTTCGCAGGCAGCGAACCGCCTCGTGAAAGTGGCGAACGACAACGGCACGCTGAAATTCGAGCCGGCCGACGAAAGCCGCGAAGCGAACGCGATGTCGGGCACGATGCGCGCGATCGTCGCGAACATGGTGCAAGGCGTGACGAAGGGTTTCGAGCGCAAGCTGACGCTGGTTGGCGTCGGTTACCGTGCTCAGTCGCAAGGCGACAAGCTGAATCTGTCGCTTGGCTTCTCGCATCCGGTGGTTCACCAGATGCCGGAAGGCGTGAAGGCCGAAACCCCGTCGCAAACGGAAATCGTGATCAAGGGGATCGACAAGCAGAAAGTCGGCCAAACCGCTGCCGAAGTGCGCGGTTATCGTCCGCCTGAGCCCTACAAGGGCAAGGGCGTGCGTTACGCCGACGAGGTCGTGATCCTCAAAGAAACGAAGAAGAAGTAAGGGTGCGCAATCATGGATAAGACTCAATCTCGCCTGCGCCGCGCTCGTCAGACGCGTCTCAAGATCGCTGAGCTGCAAGTCGCGCGCCTGGCCGTGCATCGCACGAACACGCACATTTATGCGCAAGTGTTCTCGCCTTGCGGCACCAAGGTGCTCGCCAGCGCGTCGACGCTCGAAGCCGAAGTGCGTGCGCAACTGGCTGACCAGTCGGGCAAGGGCGGCAACGTCGTCGCTGCCACGCTGATCGGCAAGCGTATCGCAGAAAAGGCCAAGGCTGCCGGCATCGAATCCGTCGCCTTTGACCGCTCGGGCTTCCGCTACCACGGCCGCGTCAAGGCGCTCGCTGAGGCAGCGCGTGAAGCCGGGCTCAAGTTCTAAGGAAGGAATTCGTCATGGCAAAGATGCAAGCGAAAGTTCAGGCTGACGAACGCGACGACGGCCTTCGTGAAAAAATGATTTCGGTCAACCGCGTGACCAAGGTCGTGAAGGGTGGCCGTATTCTCGGCTTCGCCGCGCTGACCGTGGTTGGCGATGGTGATGGCCGCGTCGGTATGGGCAAGGGCAAGGCGAAGGAAGTGCCGGTCGCTGTCCAGAAGGCGATGGAACAAGCTCGCCGCAACATGTTCAAGGTGCCCCTGAAGAACGGCACCCTGCAACACGAAGTGCACGGCAAGCACGGCGCATCGGTGGTCCTCCTCGCTCCGGCGAAGGACGGTACCGGCGTGATCGCCGGCGGCCCGATGCGCGCAGTGTTCGACGTGATGGGCGTGCAGAACGTCGTGGCCAAGAGCCACGGTTCGACGAACCCGTACAACCTCGTTCGTGCGACGCTGGACGGTCTGCGCAAGCAGTCCACGCCGGCCGACATTGCGGCGAAGCGCGGCAAGTCCGTCGAAGACATTCTGGGCTAAGGGTGGGCACCATGTCTGAAAAAACTGTCAAGGTTCAGCTCGTCAAGAGCCTGATTGGGACCCGCGAATCGCACCGCGCCACCGTGCGCGGCCTCGGCCTGCGTCGCCTGAACTCGGTCTCCGAGTTGCAGGACACGCCGGCTGTGCGCGGCATGATCAACAAGGTCTCGTACCTCGTCAAGGTCATCGGCTAAGCGGTCGACCAGGACTCCAGGAGTTGAAAATGGAATTGAATAACCTGAAGCCGGCAGAAGGCGCGAAGCACGCAAAGCGTCGCGTCGGTCGCGGCATCGGCTCCGGCCTCGGCAAGACCGCTGGCCGTGGTCACAAGGGTCAGAAATCGCGTTCGGGCGGCTTCCACAAGGTCGGCTTCGAAGGCGGTCAAATGCCGCTGCAGCGTCGTCTGCCGAAGCGCGGCTTCACCTCGCTGACGAAGGAATTCGTCGGTGAAGTGCGCCTCTCCGACATCGAGAAGCTGCCGGTCGACGAAATCGATTTGCTGGCGCTGAAGCAAGCTGGCCTGGTTGGCGAACTGACCAGGAGCGCGAAGATCATCGCCACCGGCGAGATCAAGCGCAAGGTCGTCGTGAAGGGTCTGGGTGCGACGAAGAGCGCGCGTGCTGCGATCGAAGCAGCAGGCGGTTCTTTCGCCGAGTGATTGTGAGTGGGGCGTGCGGGTTCGCCCGCCGTCACTAGCATCTGCATCGGAGAAGCTACTTGGCTAACAGCCCGAGTCTCGCAAAAGCCGGTCGCAGCGCACCGAAGTTCGGCGACCTGCGTCGGCGTGCAGTGTTCCTGCTGCTGGCGCTGGTCGTTTATCGCATCGGCGCGCACATTCCGGTTCCGGGCATTGACCCGGACCAGCTGGCGAAGCTCTTCCAGAGCCAGGCGGGCGGTATCCTTGGCATGTTCAATATGTTCTCGGGTGGCGCGCTGTCGCGGTTCACGATCTTCGCTCTGGGTGTGATGCCGTATATCTCGGCGTCGATCATCCTGCAGCTGATGGCGATCGTTTCGCCGCAGCTGGAGGCGCTGAAGAAGGAAGGTCAGGCCGGCCAACGCAAGATCACGCAGTACACGCGGATCTTCACGGTCCTGCTCGCGACGTTCCAGGCGTTTGGCATTGCAGTTGCGCTGGAAAACCAGCCGGGCCTCGTGATCGATCCGGGCATGGTGTTCCGCCTGACGACGGTCGTAACGCTCGTGACGGGTACGATGTTCCTGATGTGGCTTGGTGAGCAGATCACGGAACGCGGCCTCGGCAACGGCATCTCGATCATCATCTTCGGCGGGATCGCGGCGGGCTTCCCGAATGCGGTCAGCGGCCTGTTCTCGCTGGTTCAGACCGGCTCGATGGGTCCGTTCTCGGCGATCATCGTGGTCGTGCTGATTGCGGCTGTGACGTATCTGGTGGTGTTCATCGAACGCGGCCAGCGCAAGATCCTCGTGAACTATGCGAAGCGTCAGGTCGGCAACAAGATTTACGGCGGGCAGTCGTCGCACCTGCCGCTCAAGCTGAACATGTCGGGCGTGATTCCGCCGATCTTCGCGTCGTCGATCATCCTGTTCCCGGCAACCATCCTGAACTGGTTCAGTTCGGGTTCGCGGGCCGGCTGGTTCGCGGACACGCTGCACAACGTGGCCGAAGCCCTCAAGCCTGGCCAGCCCGTGTACGTGTTGCTGTACGCGTTGGCGATCGTCTTCTTCTGCTTCTTCTACACCGCACTGGTGTTCAACAGCAGGGAAACGGCCGACAACCTGAAGAAGAGTGGCGCGTTCGTACCTGGCATCCGCCCTGGCGACCAGACTGCGCGTTATATCGACCGCATCCTCACGCGTCTGACGCTGGCCGGTGCGATCTATATCGTGTTCGTTTGTTTGCTGCCGGAATTTCTCGTGCTGCGCTGGAATGTGCCGTTTTATTTTGGTGGAACGTCGCTGCTGATCATTGTCGTCGTCACAATGGACTTCATGGCGCAGGTGCAGTCGTACGTGATGTCGCAACAATATGAATCGCTGCTCAAGAAGGCCAACTTCAAGGGTGGCGGCGTCCCGATGCGTTGAAAGGACCTATGGCCAAAGACGATGTAATCCAGATGCAAGGTGAGGTGATCGAAAACCTCCCCAACGCAACCTTCCGGGTGAAGCTGGAGAACGGCCATGTCGTTCTGGGACATATTTCCGGAAAGATGCGAATGCACTACATCCGTATCCTTCCGGGCGACAAGGTGACGGTTGAGTTGACGCCTTACGATCTGTCGCGTGCGCGGATCGTGTTCCGGGCGAAGTGATTTAGAAAAAGGGTAATATCATGAAAGTGATGGCATCGGTAAAGCGCATTTGCCGCAACTGCAAAATCATCAAGCGCAACGGCGTCGTTCGCGTGATCTGCAGCTCGGACCCGCGCCACAAGCAGCGTCAAGGTTGATTAGCGCGCTTGCGCTTTTTGTTTGAGGAAAAACAATGGCTCGTATCGCAGGGGTTAACATCCCGAACCACCAGCACTCGGAAATCGGCCTGACGGCCATTTTCGGTATCGGCCGCACGCGCTCGCGCAACATCTGCGTGGCCGCTGGTGTCCCGTTCGACAAGAAGGTCAAGGACCTGAACGACGCGGATCTGGAAAAGTTGCGTGAGGAAGTGGGCAAGTTTGTCGTCGAAGGCGATCTGCGCCGTGAAGTGACGATGAACATCAAGCGCCTGATGGACCTCGGCTGCTACCGCGGCGTGCGCCATCGCAAGGGCCTGCCGCTGCGCGGCCAGCGTACGCGTACCAACGCACGTACGCGCAAGGGTCCGCGCCGCGCCGCGCAGTCGCTGAAGAAGTAAGCGGAACTGACAGTTACAGGAAAACGTAATGGCTAAGGCTTCGAACAACACCGCGGCGCAACGCGTTCGCAAGAAGGTTAAGAAGAACGTCGCCGAGGGCGTAGTTCACGTTCACGCGTCGTTCAACAACACCATCATCACGATCACCGACCGTCAGGGCAACGCGCTTGCCTGGGCGACCTCGGGCGGTCAGGGCTTCAAGGGTTCGCGCAAGTCGACCCCCTTCGCAGCTCAGGTCGCAGCCGAGTCGGCTGGCCGCGTGGCGATGGAATACGGCGTGAAGAACCTCGAAGTGCGTATCAAGGGCCCCGGCCCGGGCCGCGAATCGGCGGTGCGCGCGCTGCATGGTCTTGGCATCAAGATCACCGCGATCTCCGACGTGACGCCGGTTCCGCACAACGGCTGCCGTCCGCCGAAGCGCCGTCGCATCTAAGGCGTCGCTTTTGCCTTGCGCCTGTGCCGCCGGTTACGGCGCGTGCAGGCTCTTGGCATTATTGAATTGACTAAGCCCACCGTTCGGCTCAAAGAGCCGGACTAGCGCGAAGGCCGGGATTTCCATCCAGCGCTCGCGTGATCAATTATCGAAGGAAAGTAACGTGGCACGTTATATCGGCCCGAAGGCCAAGCTGTCTCGCCGTGAAGGCACCGACCTGTTCCTGAAGAGCGCACGCCGCTCGCTCGCCGACAAGTGCAAGCTCGACAGCAAGCCGGGTCAGCACGGACGCACCTCGGGTGCCCGTACGTCGGACTACGGCACGCAGCTGCGCGAAAAGCAAAAAGTGAAGCGCATCTACGGCGTGCTCGAGCGCCAGTTCCGCCGCTACTTCGCGGAAGCGGACCGTCGCAAGGGCAACACCGGCGAAAACCTGCTGCAACTGCTCGAATCGCGTTTCGACAACGTCGTGTACCGCATGGGCTTCGCCTCGACGCGCGCTGAAGCGCGTCAGCTCGTGAGCCACAAGGCGCTCACGCTGAATGGCGTCGTCGCGAACGTGCCGTCGATGCAGGTGAAGTCGGGCGACATCGTCGCCGTGCGCGAAAAGGCAAAGAAGCAGGCTCGTATCGTCGAAGCACTGTCGCTGGCTGAGCAAGGCGGCATGGCGGGCTGGGTCGCGGTTGATGCGAAGAAGTTCGAAGGTACGTTCAAGAGCGTGCCGGAACGCAGCGACATCGCTGGCGACATCAACGAAAGCCTGATCGTCGAATTGTATTCGCGTTAATCGGATCGACAGCCGGGGGCGCCTCTGTGCTTCGCGCAGGAGGCGTCCTCGGCTGTTCGTTTTCAGGTTGTTGCCATCTCAGCCTTATCGGTGTAACGAGCCGAGGGTATTGAAAAGGAAAACCTATGCAAACCAGTTTGTTGAAACCCAAGATCATCGCTGTGGAATCGCTCGGCGACAACCACGCGAAAGTGGTCATGGAGCCGTTTGAACGCGGTTATGGCCACACCTTGGGTAACGCGCTTCGGCGCGTGCTGCTGTCGTCGATGGTGGGCTACGCGCCGACCGAAGTGACGATCGCAGGCGTCGTGCACGAATACTCGACGCTCGACGGTGTGCAAGAGGACGTGGTCAACCTGCTGTTGAACCTGAAGGGCGTGGTGTTCAAGCTGCATAACCGTGACGAAGTGACGGTTACGCTGCGCAAGGAAACCGAAGGCGTCGTGACGGCGGGCGACATCGAACTGTCGCACGACTGCGAAGTCATCAACCCCGATCACGTGATCGCGCACCTGACGAAGGGCGGCAAGCTCGACGTCCAGATCAAGGTCGAAAAGGGCCGCGGCTATGTGCCGGGCAACGTGCGCCGTTACGGTGACGAGTCGGCCAAGATCATCGGCCGCATCGTGCTGGACGCGTCGTTCTCGCCGGTTCGCCGCGTGAGCTACGCCGTGGAAAGCGCGCGTGTCGAACAGCGTACCGACCTCGACAAGCTCGTGATGAACATCGAAACCAACGGCGTGATCTCGCCTGAGGAAGCGATCCGTCAGTCGGCGCGCATCCTCGTGGATCAACTGTCGGTGTTCGCCGCTCTGGAAGGCACGGAGACGGCGGCGGAAGCTCCGTCGCGTGCTCCGCAGATCGACCCGATCCTGCTGCGTCCGGTGGACGATCTCGAACTCACGGTTCGCTCGGCGAACTGCCTGAAGGCCGAGAACATCTACTACATCGGCGACCTGATCCAGCGCACCGAGAACGAGCTGCTCAAGACCCCGAACCTGGGTCGCAAGTCGCTCAACGAGATCAAGGAAGTGCTCGCTTCGCGCGGTCTCACGCTCGGCATGAAGCTCGAAAACTGGCCGCCGGCTGGTCTCGACAAGTAAGCAACGTGGCACGGACGCGGATTTTCCTTTAGAATCCGCGTCTTGCCTTTTTCACGTACCGGCCCGTGCAGCATGTGAGCCCACAAGCTCGCGTTGATGCGATAGAAGAGCTGGACTAAAACTCTGTTTCAAGGAATCTGAAATGCGTCACCGTCATGGTCTGCGGAAACTGAACCGCACGAGCAGCCACCGTCTGGCAATGCTCCGTAACATGTCCAACTCGCTGATCGAGCACGAAGTCATCAAGACGACGCTGCCGAAGGCGAAGGAACTCCGTAAGGTCGTCGAGCCCCTCATCACGCTCGGCAAGAAGCCGTCGCTCGCGAACCGCCGTCTGGCGTTCAACCGCCTGCGCGACCGTGACTCGGTCACGAAGCTGTTCGACGTGCTCGGTCCGCGCTTCGCGAACCGTCCGGGCGGCTACCTTCGTATCCTGAAGTTCGGCTTCCGCGTCGGCGACAATGCGCCGATGGCGCTCGTCGAGCTGCTCGACCGTCCGGAAGTGTCGGAAGAGAACGTGCAGGAAGCGGAATAAGCTTTCTGCGGCGCTCGAGCCGTATGCGAAAAAGCCAGGCCTAGCCTGGCTTTTTTGTTTTCGACGCGAAATATTGTCGCGCGCCACGCGTTAGCGCCTTGCCAGGGCTCGTTTCCGCTGTGGCCCGCGCCGGAAGGAAAACGGTGGCGATGATACGATAACGTCTTGCCTGAAGACCCCTGCCGGAGTTTCCCGTGCCCCTTAATGTGACCCTGATGCTGACGACGGTGCCCGACGCCGCGACCGCCGACCGGCTGGCCGCGGACGTGCTCGCACAGCGTCTCGCGGCGTGCGTCACGCGGTTGGGCGCCGTGCATTCGCAGTATCACTGGCAAGGCAAAGTCGAGTCCGCCGACGAAATCCAGTTGATCTTCAAGACGAGCGTGGCCCGAGCGGCCGACCTCGAACAGTTCATCCAGACCCAGCATCCCTACGACACGCCCGAGATTCTTTCGTGGCAGGTCATGGCGTCGAACGCTTATGGACAGTGGGTCAATGCCGAAACCCAGCGTCCCATACATGTTTAAGCGTATCGATCGGCGCCTGCGCGCCGGGTTCTCCATCCTGATCGCGCTGTTCTCGCTCCTCGCGTTTGCCTCGTTCGCGCGCGCCGACGACGACTTCCTCGCGCCCGATCAGGCATTCAGTTTCAGCGCGTCCGAGCAGCCGGGCGTCGTCGAGGTTCATTTCAAGATCGCCGACGGCTACTACATGTACCGCGAGCGCTTCGCGTTCGCGACGCGTAATGGCTCTGCCACGATCGGCTCGCCCGATATTCCGGCGGGGCACGTCAAGTTCGATCCGACGTTCCAGAAGAACGTCGAGACCTATCGCGGCCAACTGACCATCCGCGTGCCCATGAAGAGTGCAAGCGGGCCGTTCGATCTCGCGGTGACGTCGCAAGGTTGCGCCGATGCGGGCATCTGCTATCCGCCGGCCGAGCACGTCTATCACGTGAGCGGCGCGGCGCTGCAGTCGGCCGCCCAGGGCGCGGCGCCTGGCGCCACGCAGACGGCCGCGCCCTCGCCGACGCAGGCAGCATCGGGCGACACGGAGCCCTGGTACGAGCGAGCAACAAGCGCTGATTACGCGCAGTCGCTGCTCAAGGGCGGCGGCTTTTTCGCCGTGGTGGGCCTGTATTTCATCGCCGGGATGGTTCTGAGCCTGCTGCCGTGCTCGTATCCGATGATCCCGATCCTCTCGGCGATCATCATCGGCGAAGGCGTGCGCGTCACGCGCGGACGCGGTTTTGCGCTCTCGTTCACCTACGTGCTCGGCATGGCGCTCGTCTACACGGTGCTCGGCATCGCGGCGGCGCTCGTTGGGCAGAGTCTCGGCGCGTGGCTGCAGAACCCGTGGGTGCTCGGTGCGTTCGCGCTGCTGCTCACCGTGTTCGCCCTTTCGCTGATCGCCGGCTACGACATCGCCTTGCCGCAACGCTGGCAGGACGGCGCGTCGCGCGCGTCGCAGGGGCGCCGGGGCGGCAAGGTTGCCGCGGTCGCTGCGATGGGCGCGCTCTCGGCGCTCGTCGTCGGAGCCTGCATGACCGCGCCGCTCTTCGCCGTACTCGCGTTCATCGCGCACACGGGCAACGCCGTGCTCGGCGGCGCCGCGCTTTTCGCCATGGGCCTCGGCCTCGGCGTGCCGCTCATGATCATCGGCCTCGGCGCGGGCACGCTGCTACCGCGCGCGGGCATCTGGATGGACGGCGTGAAGGTGTTCTTCGGCGTCGTGCTGCTCGCCGCCGCGCTGTGGATCGTGTGGCCGGTGCTTGGCGCAACCGCGCAGATGCTGCTCGCCGCGCTGTGGCTGCTGCTTGCCGCCGCCGCGCTCGGCCTGTTCACGCCAAACGCCGGCGCAGCGAATGTCTGGCGGCGTCTCGGACGCGGCGTCGGCGCCGCGTTCGCGATCTGGGGCGCGACGCTGCTCGTCGGACTCGCGGCGGGTTCGAGCGATCCGGTGCGCCCGCTCGCCGTGCTAGCTTCGCGCGCAGGCGGCGCGAGCGCGACGACGACCTCGGTGGCCAACGCTCCCGCCTCGGGCGACCTGACGTTCGCGACGGTGGCTTCGCCCGCGCAGCTCGATGCGGCGCTCGGCACCGCGGGCAAGCCGTCGATGCTCGACTTCTACGCGGACTGGTGCGTGAGCTGCAAGGAGATGGAGAAGTTCACGTTTAGCGATCCGCGCGTGCAGGCACGTCTGAAGCAACTCGATCTGCTGCGCGCGGACGTCACCGCAAACAATACCGACGATCAGGCGCTGCTCAAGCGCTTCGGCCTGTTCGGGCCGCCGGGCATCATCTTCTTCGACGGCCAGGGCCACGAAGTGCTGCGCGTGGTCGGATACGAGAGCGCGGATCACTTCCTCGCGCGGCTCGACAAGGTAGCCGCACCGGCCGCATCGCCCGCGCCGCAGTCATAAGCGCACGCAGCACGCAGAAACAAAAAGGCACGTCGATTCGACGTGCCTTTTTGTTTGATAAACGCGTCGAGGATCTAAGCGGCTTACTTCTGCGCGCGCAAGAGCCGCGCAGCGTCGAGCGCGAAGTAGGTGAGAATGCCGTCCGCGCCCGCGCGCTTGAACGCGAGCAGCGATTCCATCATTACCTTGTCGTGATCGAGCCAGCCGTTCTGCGCCGCGGCCTTGAGCATCGCGTATTCGCCGCTCACCTGGTACACGTAGGTCGGGAAGCGGAATTCGTCCTTCACTCGACGCACGATATCAAGGTACGGCATGCCGGGCTTGACCATGACCATGTCGGCGCCTTCCTCGATGTCGAGGCGCACTTCGCGCAACGCTTCGTCGCTGTTGGCCGGGTCCATCTGGTAAGTCATCTTGTTGCCCTTGCCCAGATTCGATGCCGACCCGACGGCGTCTCGGAACGGCCCATAAAACGCCGAAGCATACTTGGCCGAGTAGGCCATGATCTTCGTGTGGATGTGATCGTCGCTCTCCAGCATCTCGCGGACCGCGCCGATGCGCCCGTCCATCATGTCCGACGGCGCGACGATATCGACGCCCGCTTCGGCCTGTGTGCGCGCCTGGGCGACGAGCAGCTCGACGGTCTGGTCGTTGATCACGTAGCCGTTTTCGTCGAGCACGCCATCCTGCCCGTGGCTCGTGTACGGGTCGAGCGCGACGTCGCAGAGCACGCCCAGCTCGGGGAAGCGCTTCTTCAACTCGCGCACGGCGTGCGGGATCACGCCGTCGGGGTTCGCGGCCTCGATGCCGTCGGGCGTCTTGAGCGACGGATCGACCACCGGGAACAGCGCCAGCACGGGCACGCCGAGTTCGACGCATTGCTCGGCGACGCCCATCAGCAGATCGACCGAAACGCGATCGACGCCCGGCATCGACGGCACGGCTTCGCGCACGTTGCTGCCCGCGACGACGAACACGGGGTAGATGAGATCGTTGGTGGTCAGGAGGTTTTCGCGCATCAGACGGCGCGAGAACCTCCTGAC
>Ga0265338_10004607_pt1 | contig 18530 bp, 14 predicted proteins | sample 42126metaG_FD_193579 | JGI IMG/M metagenome (GOLD analysis project Ga0265338, IMG submission 193579) | Rhizosphere microbial communities from Carex aquatilis grown in University of Washington, Seatle, WA, United States - 4-21-26 metaG | ecosystem: Host-associated > Plants > Roots > Rhizosphere... | reverse complement strand
GGTTAAAAGCCAAAGGCTCAAGGCCAAAGTTAAGAACAAAGCGCGAAACCGGATTTCAACTCTTGGCGGTCTCGTTTCAGCCTTCAGTTTTTTTTACCGGCGCAACGCGCCTTCGAGAACTTCAGCCTGGAATCCTTCCGGCACCTGGCCATCCCGCGCGTACAGGTAGAGCGCGGTCTGGAATATCGCCTGCAGCGCGGACTGAACCAGCGCCAGCACAACCAGGTAGATCGCGGCCGATACGGCGCACGTAATCAGGATGACCTTGCTGCCCGCAAAGAAGCCGAGAAAGATCACCCCGACAGCAGGAATGGCCAGCAGCAGAAAGATCATCCCGAAACTGAAATTGCTGGCCAGTTGTTCGCCCCAGGTTTTTTTCAAAAGCGCGGTGGAATCCCGCAAGGCCTCGATCGGTCCCTTGTTTTCCACAACCAGGATGGGCACCACCAGGAAGCTGACAATCGTCCACGCCATGCCCAGCAGGCCGGCGACGATCTGGCCGATCTTTTCCGAGCGGTCCTCAATGATCCGCAGGACCATTCCCACGGTGGCCGAAGCCAGCGCCCACCCGGCGATCACCGGCAGCCGGGAAGCGGCGGCGCGAAGCCCGTCGGCGATGGTGGGATTGCCGCCGCCCAGACGAACGGCAGCGCAGGCGACAATGGCGGCGTTGAAGAACACGACAATGAAGTAGTTGCAGACATAAAAGGCGAAGAGCGTTCCGTAATAGGCGACCTGCTGCTGAGGTGTGGCGTCGTGATTGGGCAGTTTCCAGGCGCCGGTAGTGTAGATGGGGATGGCGAATGAGGCGAGCAACAGGAGGCAACAGATGCCGGAAATCAGCGGGAACACCAACAGGCGTTTGTCCTGCTTGAGCACCTGCCAGCATTCCGACATCAACGACCACGTCCGAGTGATTTTACCCATAACACAATACCTTTCTGATTTAAGAGTTCAGGTTCAATACCGCTGTCGCGAATCGCAGTCTGCCAACAGCCAGACTGTGGTTGCGAGTGTGCGTCGGGGAGGCGTGAGAGTCAAACAAAGGCCAAAGGCTGAAGGCTGAAGGAAGCGGGGAAAACATAGAATATTAGGTTTTCTATTTAACTTTAGCCTTCTGCCATTGGCCTTTCCTACAACCGCCAGGCGTCGGAAGTGGTTTGGAATATGCTGCTTACGAGACGCTTAATCGTGCAAACCTAAAGAACTGGAAGTCCATGAAATACCGCATGCAAATCGCCACCGCGCTGTTGATATTTTTACTGGCTTCGGCCGCCCGGAGTGCCGACGTGGTTTCCATCTGGGGCGGAGCCCGGGGAACCATCATCCTGAAGTCCGATGGCACCGTCTGGACGTGGGGAGCAAATTTTAATGGCAAGCTTGGCGTCGGGCTTGACCAGGCAACGCTGGTCAGAACCAGTGTCCCTGTGGAAGTGCATGGCCCGGGAAATGTCGGCTACCTGAACTCGATCATCGCCGTCATGGGCGGTGAGATCCATAACGTCGCCTTGAAGTCCGACGGCACCGTCTGGGCCTGGGGCTGGAATGCCTTCGGCCAGTTGGGGGATGGGACGACGAATGACGCGTACGCCCCGGTGCGGGTCGGGCTGGGTTCCGTTCCGCCGCTGGCTTCCGTCACCAAACTCGGTGGCCGTACCTACTGGAGCCTGGCAATCAAATCGGACGGCACAGTCTGGGCGTGGGGCATGAATCAGGGTGGGCAATTGGGAAATGGATCGGCAAATCCTCTTTCCGGCCCGCAGGTCCTCTCGCCAGTCCAGGTCAACGATTCGCAGGCTGGCGGACACATTCACGGTGCGTTGCAGGTTTCCTGCGGCTACACCTATGGGGTTGCCCTGGCAACGAACGGCACGGTCTGGACGTGGGGAACCGGTCCCAACGGCGAGCTAGGCAATGGGACGACCGGATCCAGTTACACTCCCGTGCCGGTGGCCGGGCTGTCGAATGTGGTCACCATTTCCTCCGGGTGGAAACATATCCTGGCGCTGAAATCCGACGGCACGGTCTGGGCGTGGGGAAAGAATCTCAATGGCGAACTTGGGGACGGGACGACCGCCAACCGGTCCAACGCCGTGCAGGTTTTGAATTTGACCAACATTACCGCCGTTTCCGGTGGTGATTATAATTCCGCGGCACTGCAGTATAACGGCACGGTCTGGAAATGGGGATTGAACGACGTTGGGGAATTGGGAAACGGGACGGCCGACGGCACCACCGCCGCTTCCCATCCCGTGCCTTCGCTGGTTCCCGTGGACAAGTTTGGTGCCGGATTCAGCAATGTCGTCATGGTGGCAGCCCGGGATTACCAAAATATCGCCGTCAAAGCGGACGGCTCGGTCTGGATGTGGGGGGCGAACGACCAGGGCCAGTGCGGGGATGGAACCACCAACGACGACTGGCGGCCGGTGCCGGTCGTCGGGCTGGGCGCCCGGGTGGCGTTGCCGCTGAATCTGCAGCGGAGTGCTCAGCCGGGAAGTGTGGATCTCAGTTGGAAATGCGCCACCGGCGAATACTTCTCCATCGAATATTCGACGAATCTGGCGAAAGGTTTTTCCGGAGCACTCCTGAGCAACATCCTGGCAACTCCGCCGCTGAACACCGTCACGGTTCCCATGACCAATGTTTCGTATTTCTACCGCCTGAGGTTTTAGCGCGGCCGGTCGCGCCGGTTGAAGGTTGATGGCAACACTACGAACGCTGAACGAAGAGGGGCGCAGCCAGAACCGGTTTTGCATTCGACTTCGGCCTTTAACAACGCGCCCGGCTTTACGCGGCCTCGGCCAGCGCCCGGTTCATGCGTTGGATCGCCTCGTCAATCTCGGCGCGGCTTTTGAAGCCAATGACCACGGCGTCCAGCTCCGGTCGCGCCATGGCAAAGCGAATGGACTTCTCGCGGTCCTCGGCGTTGATGAACTCGCCGTTGCCGATGATTTTCATGCCGATGATGCCGCGGCCCTTGGCGCGCATGGATTTGAGTTCCGCCACCACCGGGTTGATATCATGCACGCGATCGTTCCAGCCATCCTCTTCCGGACCGTCAGTTTTGCGGCCCTGCGGATTGACGCGGACCAGATGCACCTCGGTCCAGGGCGTTTCCGCGGCCTGGCGCAAGGCGGGCAGGCTGTGGCAGGAGACACCCTTGGCGCGGATCCAGCCTTTCGACCTGGCCTCATTGAACCCGTCCATGACCTGTTTCCATTCCTCGGTCCAGTTGTTCTTGACCATGCAATGGATCAACATGCTGTCCACATAATCGGTGTTGAACACCTTGCGGTGATGATCGATGGCGGCGAGCACGTCTTTCGGCTGGCCGGGAACCTTGGACTGGATGAAAAGTTTTTCGCGCGGCAAACCTTTGATGGCGCCGGCCATCCATTCGAAGGTTGCGTAGGCCTGGGCGCAATCAAAATAGGTGATCCCCTGGTCATAGGCATATTTGACCAGGTCGTTGAACCCTTCGCGGCCCAGCGCGGTCTGGATATGGCCGTTGGCGCTGCCGGTGCCCATGCCCAGACGGCTGAGTTTCAGCCCGGTGCCGCCGAGCGTCACCTGGTCCGCTGCCGTGCGTTTGCCGGCGGGCGCGCCAAGCGCAGGCATCCAGCCGCTCGATCCCAGGGCGAGCGCGCCGGTGACAGTCAGGGTACGTTGAAGAAACTGGCGGCGGCTAAGATGTTTTTTATTCATAAACGGTTTGCAGCACAATTCCTCATATGACGGAGACCAACTGCAATGGCAATCCAAATCAGCGCGGCAGCCGTCAAACAAAGGCTAAAGGCTGAAGGTTGAAGCTTCCGAAAGCAGGGGACCATCGAACATCCAATGTCGAATCGGAGCCGCTTACGGTCCCGGGAGACTGACGCGGTAGAATTGCCGGGGCGCGTTTCCGATGACGTTGGATTCACTGGTGGTCGGTCCGGTGGCGGTCACATTCGACGACAGGCTGTTCCAAATGGAGCTAAACAGATTGGTGGCGTATTGCACACCGTAGGTTGCGCCCGCCACCGAGCTCCACGTAATGGTGACCATCTGATTGCTCAGGCCAATCGAAAGGATCACAGGCGCCGGGGCAGCAACCACCGGAATGACGTTGATCGTCACCTGGGAGATACCCAGCTGGTTCTGTTTGTCGCTGGCTTGAACCGCAAAATGGTCGGTCCCGGAAAAGTTGGCCGCCGGCGTATAGGTGAATCCGCCATTGGTGCTCAGATTCAATGTGCCATTGGTTGGTCCGCTGACCAGGGCCGCAGTCAGGTTGGTTCCATAGATGTCCGTGTCATTGCTCAACACCCCGGGCTTGGTCACGATCAAGGTCGTGTTTTCTTTGACGCTGTAGCTGTCATTGAGCACCAGCGGCGCCACGGCCACGTTGCTGACCGACAGCGTAAAAGCGGTTGGCGACGCCGTCCACAGATCGAGGGAAATCCCGCCGTTCGTAATGGCCGGCTGGCCGTCAAAGGATCCGGTGTCCGTCAGATTGGTGACCAGGAGGTTATCGAAATAAGCAAAAAGATTGGTGCCTTGGAAGGCCAGCTTCACATTATGCCAGTTGGTGCCCACCCCGGTCAATCGCACCAGGCTCTGCGTCGTGTAGGCCAGCCACGTTTCATACTTGATGATCTGCAACGTGGCCACTCCGGCCGGAATCCCGTTTTGCGGGCCCCAGGGAGATCCTTCTGGATAAACCCACACGGCGTAGTGGGCTCCATTGTTCGGGTTCAGCCGTCCGCCAATGGCCCCGCCCCATGCGTTGGTTGAAGAAAATCGAAACTGCGCCTGCACGGAATAGTCCGTCCAACTGGCGTTGTTGTAGTACAAGTAACCGTAACTGCCGAAGGCACTGGTCCCCACCAGGTTGTTGTTGGTCAGGCTCCAGGCGCCCGACTGCTGCACCCAGGGAAAGAGCGAGCCGGAGCCCGCCGGACGCGCAAAATTATCGTAGAACAATCCGCCCGGTGGTGTGATCATGATGTCGACGGTCGCGACCCCGGAAGTCATCGCACCGCTGTTCGCCCGGTAGGTAAAAGCGTCGAGGCCGGTAAAGTTGGTCTCGGGCGTATAAACAAAGGAACCATCGCCGCCCCAGTTCAGGTTTCCATGTGCGGGGCTGCCGACCAGGCTGGCCGTCAAAGCACTGTTGGTGCTGATGTCGTTGAGCAGGACGCCCGGGGCCGGAACCGTCAGAGCGGCACCCTGTCCGGTGCTGTAGAAATCGTTCTTGGCGGCCAGCGGCGGGATCACGGTGAGGGTTACGACGGCCACGGCGGACGTGCTCTGGCCGTCCGTGCAGCGGTACGTGAAACTGTCGGTGCCGATGAATCCGTTCGCCGGGGTATAACTGAACCCGCCATTGTTCGTGAGGGTCAGGGTGCCATCGGTGGGGCCTCCAGCCAGCAGAACGGCCAATGGCGCGGCGCCGCCCTGGTCGTTCGCCAGCACGCCCGGTTGGGCCACCCACAACGTGGTATTTGACGCCGCGATGAAGGCGTCATCGTTGGCCAGGGCTGAGTTGGTCACGGTAAGGGTTACCGTGGTCACCGCGGAGGTGGTTTGGCCGTCCGTGCATGCGTAGCTGAAGCGGTCGGCCCCGGAGAAACCGTTGGTGGGCGTGTAGCTGAATCCGCCGTTATTGGTCAGGTTGAAGTTACCTCGCGCCGGGCCGCTGATCAGCAAGGCGGTCAAGGGGCCGCCGCCGCTGTCGTTGGCCAGAACCCCGGGTGCCGCCACGCGCAGCGCCCCATTGGTGGGGGCACTGAAACCGTCACTGTTCCCGATGCAATTGGTGGCGGAACTGACGACCACGTTGTCAACCGACAGCGCATAAGCGGCCGGGGGCAGCGTCCACAGCGTCATGCCGATTCCACCCCGGGTGTAGGCCGCATTTCCGTCAATCGTGCCATTGTCGGTCACACTCATCACCCGGCTGCCGTCGAAATACGCGGAAACCGTGTTGCCTTGAAAAGCCAGCTTTACCGTGTGCCAACCCACTCCCACGCCGGTCAATGTCACCGGACTGCCCATCTGCGTATAAGGCCAGGTCCAGTTCTGGTACTTGAACATGTACATCATCGGAGTGCCATTTCCCGACGCAAAGCTTTCGGGGGAATTTTCCGGATACACCCACAAGGAATAATGCGCTCCGCTGGCGGTCACCAGCCGTCCGATCAGCCCGGCACTCGCCGCGTTGTCCGCCGAAAACCGGATTTGAGCCTGGACCGAGTAATTCACCCAGCTGTTCGTGTAGTAGGCGTAGCTGTAATTGGTGTTGGGACCGTTTCCGATCATCAGGTTGTTGGTGATGCCCCATTTGCCCGCGACTTGCGCACCGGATGCCATGGCCCAGGGAAAAATGGTGGTGTTGGTCCCCGTCGGGCGGGCGAAATTGTCGTAGAAGGCCTCACCCGGCGCCAGAACCATGATGATTACGGTTGCAGTGGCGGAAGCTTGCGTGCCTTTCTTCACCAGGTAAACATAGGTGTCCACGCCGGTGAAGTTGTTCGTGGGTTTGTAGGTGAAGGAACCATCCGGATTCAAAGTCAACGTGCCATTTGCCGGCCCGGTGACCAACGTTGCCACCACCCCTCCGTTATAGGTGTCATTGGCCAGGACACCCGGCGCAGCCACCGTCAAGGTCGATCCCATCGGGGTGGTATAGAAGTCATCGTTGGCGACCTGGCCCAGCAGCGACGGCAACACGCCCAGCACGCAGCAGATGGCGATCGTCCACGCCTTCATCCGGGACAAATTGATTTGGTAGTGCATACTCCTTTGTATTCTGATCCCGCCCACCGGGCCAAAATTATAGCACAAAACACGGTAAAGGAAAGCGGTATTCGAATCGACCAACACCGGCGAAGCAGTGGCTCCCGTCGCGGAGCGATGGTTGAAATCAACGCCGGCAAAGGAGTTTCAATGTCGCTCCGCGATGCCCGGACAGCTTCCTGAGGCTTGAGCCGCTCCCCATTGGCCGCAATGCCTGCAAAATAACTTTGCCAACCGGCGTGCCAAAGCGTCTTATTTCCAAACGCGATATGCTTCGAATCCGAGTTTTGCTTGCGCTGGCCGGTTTGCTGCCGGCGATGTTGTTTGCTGCGCCTCCGCGCTCCGTCGGGACGACGGTGCGGATGACCGTCCCGCCGGCGCCGGTCGTGACGCCGATCCCGCCCCAAAATGCCGGAGGTTATGGTCCGGTGGCCGTGACGCCGCCGGCGCCTCCGCGCGAGTTTCGCGGCGCGTGGCTGGCGACCGTGGCCAACAAGGACTGGCCATCCCAGCCCGGCCTCAGCGTCGCGCAGCAAAAAGCCGAGCTGACGGCGCTGCTGGACCGCGCGGTGCAGTTGAAGTTGAACGCGATTGTTTTCCAGGTGCGCCCGGCGAGCGACGCGGTATATGCCTCGTCCCTCGAACCCTGGTCGGAATATCTCACCGGCACAATGGGCCGGGCGCCGCAGCCGCTCTACGACCCGCTGGCCTTTGCCATCGGGGAGGCGCACCGGCGCGGGCTGGAATTGCACGCGTGGTTCAACCCGTTCCGCGCATTGCATCCGCAAACCAAATCGTCCGTGGCGCCCAACCATATTTCGCGGCTGCACCCGGAATTCGTCCGCCGCTATGGCAGCCAGTTCTGGCTGGACCCCGGTGACCCGGCAGTGCGGGCGCATGTTTTGCGCGTGGTCATGGACGTGGTGGAGCGCTATGACGTGGATGGCGTGCAGTTCGATGATTATTTTTATCCCTACCCGGAAAAGGACGCAGCCGGACGCGAGCTGGAATTTCCCGACTCGGCGACCTGGAGAACATACGGTCAGGCCAGCGGTTTTTTTAACCGGGACGACTGGCGGCGCGCGAACGTCAATCAATTCGTCCACCGTGTTTATCTGTCCATCAAAGCGAAGAAACCGTGGGTGAAGTTTGGCATCAGTCCGTTCGGCATCTGGCAGCCGAAGTATCCGCCGCAAATCCGGGGACTGGATGCCTACGCAAAACTTTACGCGGATTCCCGCCTGTGGCTGGCCAGCGGCTGGGTGGATTATTTTGCGCCGCAACTGTATTGGACGGTGGACTCCCGGGATCAAAGTTTTCCCGCCTTGCTCGGGTGGTGGGTGAGCCAGAACCCCAAGGGCCGGCACCTCTGGCCGGGGCTCTGCGCCGCCAACGTGGGTGAAAAATGGAGTCCGGAGGAAATTGACCGGCAAATCAAGATCGTGCGCACCCAGCCGGCCGCCCGCGGCGAAATCTTCTATCACCTGCGCAGTGTCACGGACAATCCGGTCCTGGCCGCAGCGGTCCGGGCCGAATACGCGCAAACCGCACTGGTGCCGGCGTCCCCGTGGCTGGATTCGGCGCCCCCGGACAAGCCGAAGCTCACACTCGGTGAAAGCCGCGCCAGCCTGCGTTTTCAATGGGCAGTTTCCGGCGCGGAACCGGCCCGGCTGTGGGTCCTGCAATGCCGGATCAACGAGGTTTGGACGACGGAAATCCTGCCGGCCGACCAGACGTCATGGGCCTTTTTAAATACCCGGCCGGAGGCCGTTGCGGTCAGTGCGGTGGACCGGACGGGGAATTTGAGTTCCCCGGCGGTGCTGGGGAGAATGCTGGGGAGAAGTGCGCCGGACACGGCGGCAAAACCGTGGTGAAGACGGATTGATCGGAGGGGCGAGTTCCCCGAGCCCCAATCTTGCCAACATTGCCAACAAACCGTCAGGGGCTCGCCCCGCCGAAGGATCGCCCTCCGGAATGGGAAAATGGTTTTGGAAGGGCTGTAAGCCGAATTCTGTCTGCCCTCTTGCGAGGGGAGAGAACCATTTGTCTGTGCAGCCGATACCCGGAATCCGTTTCACTTTCGCGAAACCTGGAGCGGGCCGCTCCGGGATTCCCTATTTGGCCTTGCACCCGATGGGGTTTTCCGTGCCGTCCCGCTCACGCGGAACGCGGTGCGCTCTTACCGCACCTTTTCACCCTTACCCGCGTCTCTTGCGAAACGCGGGCGGTTTAGTTTTCTGTGGCACTGTCCGTCGAAAGGTCTTTCAACCTTGCGCCCGCGTGTATCCCGGCCGAACTGGCCCGGGTTACGCGGCATCGTGCCCTGCGGTGTTCGGACTTTCCTCCCCCGTCCCGCGGCGCGGGGCGGAAGCGATTCTCCGCCCTTCCAAAACCATGGGGAATCTAGCCGCAAAGCGGCAAACTGACAAGCATGGTTTGCCGGGGTTTTCCGGCCATTTCCCGCCCATCCCGGATTTTGCAGGTTATCGAATCAGGAGCTGCCCGGCCGGTCGGGCTTTGTTTATGCTTTAAATTAATCAAACTGCAATGTGATCATCAGTTATTCAATTGCTTTAAATCTCTGGTTTTTTCTTCTGCAAAGTGCTAGAGTGGTGGCTCGATTCTCTTAATCAAGACAAAGTATGAAACGGGTGCAAAAAGTTATTATTTCATTCTTTGTCCTGCTGTTGGCCGGAAAGGCCGGCTTCTTCCCGGTTTTGGGCGCCACAAGCTTTGATACGAACGTCTTGTGGCTGGAGATGGCGATGACCAACTCCGTGGCGCAGACCAACTACATAGTCTGGACCAACAAGAATGATGTGGTGCGGACTAACATATTTGTGCAGCTGACCTACTATGCCGCCGCCTTCGTCATTCATTCGCCGGACAACGATACGAACGGCGTCTATGATTTGTATGGCGGGACGAATCTCAGTGACCCTGAGGATTGGACGTGGCAGATGCGGAATTTTCCCGGGCAGACGAATCTGCTGGTGACCAATATTCCCCCGGACCAAGGCTTCTTTCGGCTGGCCCTGCCCAACGCCATCCGACCGGGTTATGATGACCAGCAATTTTTGCCTGCCAATGATGATGGCTCGACGGACGTGGTGCCCATCGGATTCTACATGAATTTCTACGATAATTCCAATACCACGCTTTATGTGAACAACAACGGCGATGTGACCTTTAACAGCCCGCAATCGGACTACACGCCCAAAACCCTGGCCAGTCTGGGGGTCGAAGTCATCGCCCCCTTCTGGGCCGATGTGGACACCCGCAGCCCTTCTCCTGATGTGGTGAGATACGGAACCAATACGGTGAACGGGTGCGCATCTTTTGGCGTCAACTGGGTAAACGTCGGCTTTTTTGCGTACCACGCCGACAAGCTCTTGAGCTGCCAGTTGGTGATCATCAGCCGTTCCGACATTGCTCCCGGCGATTTTGACATGGAATTCAATTACGAAAAGGTGCAATGGCAATGGGGGAATGCCACGCCAACTCCGCCTCGGGCCGGCTTCGCGAACAATGGTGTGGGCTATGAGCTGCCGGGTTCGGGGGAGGATGGTGCGTTTCTGGATACCAGTGATACCGGCCTGATCTATCACAGCTTGAACAGTCCCGTGCTTGGCCGGTATTTGTTCCGCTTCCGCGACGGTCAGCCTCTGCCTTGAGCCACCCCGCGGGTCAATCGGTGCCGGCCAGCGCCATGTCGCGGGTGTAATATAAAATCCGGCCGCAGTTCGTGCAGCTGACGAGTTCCGAATGCGCCTGGCACATGACCAGGATTTGCGCGGGCAACTTCATGTGGCAGCCGCCGCAAACGCCGTGGTGCACGCCGACGACCACGTTTTCACCCTTGCTCTTGAACAGCCGTTCGTAGCGCTGACACACGGACGGGTCCACCACGGCGGCCAGTTCGGCCCGGCCCCGCTGCAATTCCGCGAGTTCCTTCTTCAAATTCTCCTCGCGCTGGTCGAGCTGCGCGATCTGGCCGTCCGCCAGCTTTTTGATTTCCTCGGATTCATGCGCCAGGCGGGCCGCTTCCTTTTGCGTCGCCTCGGCCTGTTCCATCAAAACGATTTCTTCGTCCTCGATCTTGGCGATGTCGGCCTTGCAGGTTTCGATTTCGTGGGCCAGGGCGCGGTACTCCTCGTTCTTGCGCGTCTGCAGCTGCTGGTTGGCGTATTTTTCGATCTGCTGCTTCTTTGATTCCACATCGAGCTCGAGCCGTTTGCGGTCGGCCTCGTTTTGGCGGACGCGATTTTTGATGGTTTCGTGCTGCGCCTGGGTGGCGGTGGCCTTGGCCCGGAAAGTCTCGCGTTCCGGTCCGATGTGGCCGAGTTCCTGTTGAACGCGGTGAATCTTCCGGTCGCGGTCCTGCAATATCAAAAGTTTCTCGATCGTCTCCTGCATGAAGGTCAAAGACTACCGTCCAGTGGCGCTCAAGTCAATGCGCACCCGGGGCGGGCAGTGCCGCAATTTCGTGGTAGGGACATCGCGCTGCGATGTCCCCGCCCGCGCAGTAGCAGGCGGAAGACATCATGCTAACGCGGCGCTAGACCTCCTGCGCGGCCGAACGCGGCGCGGACAGCGCAGCGCGCCGCCCTACCTGACCCGGGCACTACCCCGGGGCGGTGCGCCCGGGGCAGGCGGCAAATTCCGTTTGCGCATCGTTGTTGCGATTTTGCCGGCGGTCGCTAACTTACCGCCATGCGTTTCATTGGCAGCGTCATCGAAAAATTGCAGCGGCATCCCAAGCGGGTGGTATTCCCCGAAGGCACGGAACCGCGCATCCTGCAGGCGGCGCGGCAATTCCAGGCCCTGCGGCTGGGCGCGCCCATCGTGTTGGGGAACCAGGCGAAGGTGAAGGAGGTGGCCGAGGGCCTGGCCATACCGCTCGAGGGCATCCGCGTCATCAATCCCGCCACGAGCGAGGACCTGGATAATTTTGCCAACCGCCTGTTCCGGCTGCGCCGCGAAAAGGGGATGCGCGCGCCCGAGGCGCGCGAGGCAATGCTGCAGCCGAACTATTACGGCGCAATGATGGTGGCGATGCACCAGGCCGACGGCATGGTTTCCGGTGCCTCGCACATCACCGGCAGCGTCCTGCGGCCGCTGTTTCAAATCATCAAGGCCGCGCCGGACATTGCCACCGTGTCGAGCTGCATGATCATGGAGGTCGAAGACACGCGCTTCGGCGAAAACGGGGTGCTGTTCATGGCTGATTGCGGCGTGGTTCCCGACCCGACGGTGGACCAGCTGGCCGACATTGCGCTTTCGACCGCGCGTCTCGCGCGCCACATGGTGGGCATCCGGCCCCGGGTGGCCTTCCTCTCGTTTTCGACCAAGGGCAGCGCCTCGAACCCGTCCGTCGGCAAGGTGCAGGCCGCCACGGCCAAGGCCAAGCAGAAGGCCGGTCAGTTGCTGCTGGATGCCGACTTTGACGGCGAATTGCAGGTGGACGCCGCGCTGGTGCCCGAAATTGCCGAGCGCAAACTGCACGACAGCAAGGTGGCCGGGCGCGCGAATGTGCTGATTTTCCCCGAGCTCAATTCCGGCAACATCGCCAGCAAGCTCGTCCGGCTCGTCGGCCATGCGAATGCCTACGGGCAGATCCTGCTGGGATTGAACCGCGCCGCCGCGGATGTTTCCCGCGGCTCGAACGCGCACGACATTCTCGGCGTCGCCGCCATCGTCGGGGTACAGGCGGTCGATTATCAGAAACTTTATCCGGGCGCCGATGCGCATCTCCCCGGCGAGTAATAACCTATGCAGAAGGAAGAAGGCAGAATGAAGAAGCGAAAAATGGTTGCTGCGGGTGTGTTTTACTTCAGCCTTCAGCCTTCAGCCTTCAGCCTTTCATGAACACCACCTCTCCGCGTGTTTTTATTGCCGCCACGCGCCAGAACGACGGCAAAACCACCGCCTCGCTGGGCTTGATCGCCGCGTTGCAGGAACATTTCCCGCGCATCGGCTACATCAAGCCCGTCGGCCAGCGGTTCGTGGAAATCGAAGAGCAAAAAATTGACGAGGACACCGTGCTCATGGATGCGGTGTACCAGCTCAATTGTCCGCTGGTGGACATGAGCCCCATCGCCGTGGAGCCGGCCTTCACCCGCAAATACCTCGAGTCGGCGAACAACGAGGCGCTGGTCAAACGCATCCAGGACGCCTTCGACCGCGTTTCCTGGGAGAAGGATTTTGTGCTGTGCGAAGGCTCCGGCCACGCGGGCGTCGGCTCCGTCTTCGACCTGTCCAACGCGCAGGTGGCCAAGACTCTCGGCTGCAAGGTCATCATCGTCACGCAGGGCGGCATCGGCCGGCCGATTGACGAGGTCTGCCTCAACCAGGCGCTGTTTGAAAAGGAGGGCGTTGAGATCATCGGGGTGATCGTCAACAAGGTGCTTGAGGAAAAAATCCCCGAAATCACCCGGTTCGTCGGCCGCGGGCTCAAGCGCAAGGGCCTGGAGCTGCTCGGCGTGCTGCCGTATGAACAGACGCTCTGCAATCCGACGGTGGATTTGATCCGCGAGGAGCTGCGCGCCGAGCTGCTCAACCAGCCGCCCACGCTGCGCGTCGCCGTGGACGATGTCGTCATCGGCGCGATGGGCGCGCACAACGCCATGGAATTTTTCAAGCGCGGCGTGCTGCTCATCACGCCCGGCGACCGCGAGGACATCCTGCTCGCCGCCGGGGCGACCATGAGTCCGCACGGCGATGATAAAATGGCCGGCATCGTGCTGACCGGCGGCATCCGGCCCGGCGACAATGTGCTCAAGGCGCTGCAGGCCCTGCCCATCCCGGTGTTGCTGGCCAAGGCGGACAGCTATCAGGTGGCATCCAAGGTTCACAACCTCACCGTCAAGACGCGGCCGACCGACGACAAAAAGATTTCTCTCATCCGCGACATCGTCGCCAAACATGTGAACGTCAAGAAAATCGTCTCGTCCCTGTAATATGCCCATTCCCACCCCCACCAACACCGCGCTGCAAAGCCTGCCGGTCTATCAGCCCGGCCGGCCCATCGAGGAGGTTGCGCGCGAACTCGGCCTGCCGGCCGCCGACATCATCAAGCTCGCGTCGAACGAGAATCCGCTCGGCCCGTCGCCGGCCGCGCTCGCGGCGATGCAAAAGGTCCTGGCCCAGCTCAACCTGTACCCGGACGGCAACGCGTTTTATCTCAAACAGAAGCTCGCTGCAAAACTCGGGCTCGAGCCGGCGCACCTCGTCCTCGGCAACGGCTCGAACGAAATCATCGAGTTCGTCGGTCATGCCTACCTCGCGCCGGGCGTGGACGTGGTGGTCTCGCAATACTGCTTCGCCATTTATCCGCTGGTCACGAAAATGTTCGGCGCGAACCTGATCACGGTGCCGGCGAAGAACCACGGGCACGATCTGTCCGCCATGCTCCGGGCCATTACGCCGCAAACGCGCGTGGTGTTCGTGGCCAACCCGAATAATCCCACCGGCACGGTTCTGGCCAAAAAGGAACTGGCTGAATTTGCGGCGCAAATTCCCGCCCGCGTGCTGCTCGTGATGGACGAGGCGTACGTCGAATTTCTGGATGACCCGGTGGATTTCCTCTCCGAAATCAAGTCCGGGCGGCGCCCGAACCTGCTGTTGATGCGGACGTTCTCGAAGATTTTCGGGCTGGCCGGCCTGCGCCTCGGCTACGGCATCGGGAATCCCGATTTGATCGTCGCGCTCGAAAAAGTCCGGCAGCCATTCAACATCAATTCCATTGCCCAGGCCGGCGCGCTGGCCGCGCTGGACGATGTCGGGCACATGCGCAAAACGCGCTCGAACAATTCCGCCGGGCTGGCCTTTTTCGAGCAGGCGTTTCGCGGCCTGGGCCTGGAGTTCATCCCGTCCGCCGCCAATTTCAGCCTGGTCCGCGTGGGCGACGGCCAGAAGGTCTTCGAGGCGATGCAGCGGCACGGTGTGATTGTACGTCCGATGGGCGGTTACCAATTGGGCGAATGGATCCGCATCACCGTCGGCACGGCAAAGGAAAACGAGCGGTGCCTTGAGGCGTTAAAGGCCGCGCTGGGGCAAAATCAGGCCGCCAGCTAACGGTTCGCTCTTTGAGCGCAAGAGCGGAAGCAGCAACGACCACCCGATAAACGGCAAGGGTGGTAACGAACCCGACGTTATGAGCGAATTCATCTACGTTCTCGAAAATGCTTCGATGCCCGGTCTAGTCAAGATTGGCCGGACGGAACGAAGCGTATCAGAGCGCGTGAACGAGCTTTCCTCATCCACCGGAGTCCCAACCGGATTCGCCGTGGTAAAGGAATATGCCGTCGCAAACTCCGTTGAGGCGGAAAGAATAATCCATGAGCGATTGTCTGATTATCGTCTCGCTGATAATCGCGAGTTTTTCAAAATGGAGGCTGAGGATGCCACGGACATCATCGAGTCAATGCTGGAAACGGCAAAACCTGAAACGCGACGTGATTTCGAGCGTGAAGATGAATTGGTTGCCAGAGCGATTCCAATTGTTGTCAAACAAGGCATAGCGCGACCTCGGACGCTTGAAGAACTGCTCGGGATTTCCTACGAAGAAGCGTTGTTTGTAATTCAAATCTTACGAGGACGCGGTGTGATTGGGCAACACAATGAGTCCAGATGGACGACCAGTTCTAAGCCGCCAGTCATTTCGCAAAAGCCCAGACCCTTGACAGTCGCTTCGACGCCAGCAATCGAGAATTATCAGTTGCCGCCGCTGGATTTTCTCCAGCACCCGGACATGACCGCCAAGCCCGCCGAGTCAAAGGAGGAACTCATGGCCAACGCGCGGCTCATGCAGCAGACGCTCGCGCAATTTGAAATCGAAGTCTCGCTTGGCGACATCACCAAAGGCCCGACCATTACACGCTACGAATTGCATCCCGCGCCCGGTGTGAGATTGGAAGACATTGCAGGCCTTTCCAACAACCTTGCCGCTGCGCTCAAGGCGGAACACATCAACATCCTCACACCCGTCCCCGGTAAAAGCTCCGTCGGTGTTGAAGTGCCAAATCCTGTCAAAACCAAAGTTATCGTGCGCGACTTGTTCGAGTCGGAAGAATGGCGGTGCAGCAAGGCAAAAATTCCCATCACGCTCGGCAAAGACATTTATGGTCATCCACTTGTCGCCGATCTTTCGGAAATGCCGCACCTGCTCATAGCAGGCAGTTCCGGTTCCGGTAAGTCCGTTTTCCTAGATGCGATTATCGCGTCCTTGCTCTACAGATTTTCACCCGACCAACTTCGGTTCGTAATGGTCGACTCGAATGGGATCGAGTTGCAGCTTTACAACGCGTTGCCGCACCTCGTCGTGCCGGTGGTGACCGATCCGAAAAAGGTCATCCTCGCGCTCCGCTGGGTCGTCAACGAAATGGAAAAGCGCTACCAGATTTTTATGCGGGTTGGCTGTCGCAATATCGGTTCATTCAATGGACGGCCCAAACCCGTGCCGCAGGAACCCGAAGTGCCACTCATCTCGAAAAGGGAAAAAGTCAAGCCGGGCGCCGAAGGCTTCGCCGTCGAGGTGGACGAGGCAATCGTCGTGCCACGTGAGGAGGACATCATCATCCCCGAAAAGCTTTCCTACATCGTCGTTATCATTGATGAGCTAGACGACCTCATGCTCGTGGCACCCGCGGATGTGGAAATGGCCATCGCGCGAATCACGCAAATGGCGCGCACTACGGGCATTCATCTTGTCCTGACCACGCGACAGCCAAGCAGAAACGCGCTCTCCGAAAGCACTAGGGCTGAAATACCTGCTCGCATCGCGTTTCGATGCACGTCACGAATCGAATCCCGGTCAATTGTTGGTGAGGTAGGTGCAGAAAAGCTTTTGGGCAAGGGAGACTTGCTTTATCTGCCATCTGGTTCGGCGAAATTGATACGCGCGCAGGGCGCGCTCATCACCGACCAGGAAATCAACAGCACTGTCGAATTCATCGCCAAGCAGGGCAAACCGAACTGCGATCTGGAAACCCACCGGCAGCTTTCCCAGCCCGCATGCACTTTTGAAAACAAAACCGGCATTGACGAGGACGAGGAACTCGTCCAGCAATGCATCGAAGTCATCCGCAGTGAACAGAAGGCCAGCGTCTCACTGCTGCAACGCCGCCTGTGCCTCGGCTACACACGTGCTGCGCTAATCCTGGACGAACTCGAAGCTCGTGGGATCGTCGGCCCAGGCAAAGGTGCAGAACCGCGCGATATTCTGATTGACCTTGACGCTGGTGTTTCTACTTCGCCCGTCGGAGAACCACCTATCATCCAACCGCACTTGGTTGTTTGTGTCTGCGAACACTGTAGCGAAAAGATTGAATTCGACGCAAATGAGCTTGGCGACCGGCAAAGTGTTTCCGTTTCGTGCCCTCATTGCGGAGTTGAAACAATTCTGTCACCCCCATCGGAGTAAGTAGAATTTTCTTCACGTGGCGGCTGAAACTTCCGGTGCGGATGACGGCGTGTTGGTCCAGACCACACACGTTGGTGCCGGTTGCGTGTTCGTGTTCGTGGTTGCGCGGTATTGGGCGGCGGTTTAATGTTCAAGCATGAGTTCGGCAGCCCAGGAGTTGATGACCATCGTGGACGGATTGCCCGAGGACAAGGCCCGCGCGGTCGTGGACTTCGCGCGTTTTCTGCAACAGCAGGCCGGCGACCGCGAATGGGAACGCATCCTCACGGAGAAACGCACTTACCCGAAATTGGAACAGTTTGCCGCCGAGTCCTTGCGCGAGGGCCGATAAACCGTAAAGAAGTGGCCGCCGACGTGAGGAGGCTGTGAATTGTCTCTGATTTCCGAAAAGTTTGAGCCTCGTTACCTCGGCTGCTACCAAAAAAAACGTTTCCGACGGGCGGCTGAAGCTGCGGGTTGCAGGTTGACACCTTTTCAACGCGCATTAAATTGAACCCATGAACATCGCCTTGCCGCGAAATCTGGAAAACTACGTTGCCGAACTGGTCCAAACCAGCGGCTACAAAGGTTCGGATGAAGTCGTGCTGGAAGCGTTGAGCGAGCATCAAGCCCGCCGCCGGGGCTTGGAAGTGGTGATGACGCCGGAACTGGAGCGGCTGCTGGACGACGGCTTGGAAAATCTGGATCAAGCCAGGACCACCGACGACTTGCGCCGCCGGTCATGATCCGGGCCAGGTTCAGTCCCAGAGCCGCACGCGACTTGGACGAAATCTCCGGCTACATCGCCGCCGACAATCCCGAAGCCGCCGAACGCGTCCGCCGAATCATCCTCAACACCGCCGATTTTCTCGCGCAGCATCCTGAACTGGGACGGCGCATCCGCAAGCCAGCGGCGCGCCATGTTCATATCCGCTGGTTCGTTGTGCCGAAGTTTCACAATTATCTGATTTTCTACCAGCCATTTCAGGAAACCGTAGTGGTCGTTCGTGTGCTGCACGCGGCGCAGGATTGGACGCGGTTCATTGCGCCTTGATGAAACAAAAGCAGCGTTCTTTCCACCTTGGCGCTTTTCCGGACGCTTCCTGCGCGTGGGGGAGCAAAGCATTTTTCGGTGTGGCGGAAGTTTGCCCAAAATAATTATTTAAATCAGGGCCAAAACCGAATACTAATCGTTGCGTTGAAACACCATAACGAGCCAACGTGAAACTGACCGACCTGCGGGGCATCCTGCAATACATTCCGCAATTTCGCGAGAAGACCTTCATTCTCGCGATTGACGGCGCCATCGTCACCGACGAAAACTTCGCCACGCTGCTGCTGGACGTGG
>Ga0265338_10004606_pt1 | contig 18534 bp, 13 predicted proteins | sample 42126metaG_FD_193579 | JGI IMG/M metagenome (GOLD analysis project Ga0265338, IMG submission 193579) | Rhizosphere microbial communities from Carex aquatilis grown in University of Washington, Seatle, WA, United States - 4-21-26 metaG | ecosystem: Host-associated > Plants > Roots > Rhizosphere... | reverse complement strand
ACAATATGATAGAGATAGGATGCTCATAAATGTAACTGAAAAAAATCAACGCATTACAACCCTTGATCGACAAATTGTAAATCAAAAGGAATTATTAAAAGAATATATAGATATTGCCAATAATAAACTAAAAGACCAATTAAAAGATCTACAAAATCAATTAAAGAATAAAGAAAAAGGATCATCTGATACCTCTGATAATTCAAAAAACCATTACGATGAAGTAGAACTTTCAAAATTAATGCGAACATATAAAATTCATGAAGGTTACTATTATCAACTGGTAGATATAAAAGCAAAATATATGGTTGCAAAAGCCGGGAATGTAACTGAAAACGTTATTTTAAGACAGGCTGATGTTCCTACAAAACCAATCTATCCAATTCATTCCAAAATATTCGCAATCTTTTTCTCTATTGGGGTGTTTATCATAATTTTAATTACAACAATAAAATATTTACTTCATAATGAAATAACAACTCTTTCTGATATTACAAAGTATACTGATACACCAATATCTGGAGTTATTCCTACAACACGTAGAGCATCAAAAACGAGTAGACGTTTATTGGTTGAAAACAAACCCGATTCTATTTTTACAGAAGCATTTAGAACATTTAGGTCAAATCTAGAGTTCTTGTCAAGCAAAAAAGGTGCTAAAATAATTGCAGTTTCTTCAACGATTTCAGGAGAAGGTAAAACGTTTATTGCATTAAACTTAGGAGGAGTATTGTCTTTTTCAGGAAGAAAAGTAATAATCCTCGATATGGATTTACGTCGACCTAAAATTCATATTAATTTTAATGCCGAGAACAATAAGGGCATGAGTACTCTTTTAATAGGAAGAGACAATTTAGATGAATGTATTCAACATACAGACTTTAAAAATTTCGATTTTATAACTTCTGGACCAATTCCTCCTAATCCATCGGAACTTGCAACGAGTGATGCATTTGAAGAATTGTTGGAAAAATTAAAAACTATATATGATATAATAATTATTGATACTCCACCTATCGGTATCGTTTCCGATGCCATTTACAGTTTTCAGCGTGCTGATTATCCTTTATATGTTACGAGGGTGAATTTCTCTAAAAAGAATTTCATATATAACTTAAATTATGTAAAAGAATCGAAAGAAATAAAAAACATATCTATTGTACTAAACGGAGTAGGAGTTAGAACATCGAAATATGGCTATGGTTATAAGAATAATTATAACTCATATGGCTATAGTTATGGCTATAGTTACGGTTACACCTATGGTTACAGTTATGGTCATTATAGCAGTAAAAACGATATTGATACTAGACCTCAAGGTATATTTAAATACCTTAAATATCTTAATATATTCTATTATTTAAATAATCAAGATAAGGAAGATTAATGACTTTTACTCTACTATTTATTGTTTGTTCAATCGTTTTATCATTTATAAGTTTTGATTTTTTAATAAAACGAAGTCGTCTAAACCAACTAAAAAAGAATAATGACAAAGGTGAACGTTGGGCAACACAGAGAAAGCCAATAATAGGTGGGATTGGTTTTTTCTGCGTTTTTATATTCAGTGTACTTTTTTATCCTATTTTCATCTCGCATAAAGGATATTTGGATATTGGTTATTGGACACTTATTCTTATTTGTTCTTTAGGTTTTTTTTCAGGGTTATGGGATGATTTGAAAGGTTCAACTCCTAGAGTAAAATTATTAATTCAGATACTAATTGGAATAATAATAATTGCCACGGGGAACGGCATTTCAGCCTTCAATTCTAACTGGATAAATTATCCAATGACATTATTCTGGTCTGTTTCATTAATGAATTCGATAAACATGCTTGATAATATGGATGCAATAACGGCATCAGTAAGTGGAGTTATAATTGCATCACTTATTGCTATTGGATTTTACGATATTGGAAGGTTATCATTTTATACTTTTACCAGTATTGGAATATTTATTTCACTTATTGTGTTCCTCAAATGGAACTGGAATCCATCAAAAATGTATATGGGTGACAATGGTAGCCAATTCCTAGGTGCTTTTTTAGCATTTGTTGGAATAAAAGTTCTATGGAATAATCGGATCTCAAATATATTTGAATTTCCAATTCAAGAAATCATTGCTGTTGCACTTTCATTTATCGCAATGATTTCTGATACTGCTACTGTAACGATAAATAGACTTCGTGCTGGGAAATCTCCATTTATTGGAGGTAAAGACCATACGACTCATCATTTTTCGTATCTTGGATTATCCGATCGTAAAATTGCTTTAACATTTATTGCTATTTCTATAATTGCTAACGGTCTTGCGTTCTATGTTATCTGTATTGATAAAAATTTGACTATCTATAAATCTATTCTATGGCTAATCGTAATTTTTAGCATTTTTGCAGGACTCTACTCTACAACCATTTTTGCAAAGCAAAAAAAACAATAAGTGAAATGAATAAAACATTTCTAAAATACAAAACAATCTCTTTTAGTATTGGTTTACTTTTAATAATAGTACTAGTAAGTCGGTTTTTTATTTTTTCAATAGATGAATCTATTAATAACAATTCAATTGTAGAATTGAAACCTATAGGTCAACAACCTTATATCCCATCGAAGCTCTTTTTTGCAAATGAGAATGTACCGGTACAACATAATGATGTAAAAGAAAGTTTAGACCGAGAATTACTTTCAAATGCTTATTGGCATTCACAAACAATTCTTTTATTAAAACGTGCAAATAGATACTTCCCGGCAATTGAACCTATTTTAAAAAGATATGGGATACCCGATGATTTTAAATACATCCCTTTAATTGAAAGCGGACTATTAAACATAGGTTCACCTGCAGGTGCTCGCGGATATTGGCAATTGATAGAAGGTACTGCAAAAGAAAACGGATTGGAAGTTAACGATGATGTTGATGAACGCAATCATATTGAAAAATCGACAGAAGCTGCATGCAAATTTTTCTTACAGGCTTACGATAAGTTTCAAAGCTGGCCAATGGCTGCTGCTTCCTATAACATGGGAGTTACTGGTTTAAATAATCAAGTTAAAAATCAAGGAACAAACAACTTTTATGATTTATGGCTAAACACCGAAACCGGTCGTTATGTTTTTAGAATTATTGCAATGAAAATGATTTTCGAAAACCCTAAATTATATGGATTTATATTGAACGATAAAGATTTATATAAACCTATTCCAACAAAAACGGTTGAGGTTGATTCCACTATATCAAGTTTATTTACCTTTGCCAAATCGCAAGGATTATCGTATAAAGCTTTTAAGACATATAATCCTTGGTTGGTTTCAACAAAACTACTAAACAAATCGGGCAAAAAATATCAAATTGCCATCCCTGAAGAAGGTTTCAGAGATATTACTTTTGACTCAAACGAGTAAATTATGACAGAACCAATCAACTCTGAAAATGCACTTGACGACAATTACATTCACGTTGAAGGTGCCAGAGAAAATAATTTAAAAAATATAGATGTTTCAATTCCAAGAGATAAACTAACAGTGATTACTGGTTTAAGTGGAAGTGGAAAATCATCTTTAGCTTTTGATACGATATATGCAGAAGGACAAAGAAGATATATTGAAACCTTTTCATCGTACGCCAGACAATTTCTTGGAGGAATGGAACGTCCGGATGTTGATAAAATAACAGGATTGAGTCCTGTTATCTCAATTGAACAAAAAACGACAAATAAGAATCCTCGTTCAACAGTTGGAACAACAACCGAGATTTATGATTTCCTAAGACTGTTATATGCTAGAATTGGCGAAGCATATTCCTATCAATCTGGAGAAAAAATGGTTAAATATTCTTCTACTAAAATCATTGAACTCATAATTGAAAAATATACTGATCGAAAAGCATATATTCTAGCTCCCGTAGTTAAGGGTCGCAAAGGACATTATAAAGAACTATTTGAACAAATAAGAAAAAAAGGATTTCTTCATGCAAGAATAGATGGTGAGATTAAAGAAATTAAATTTGGACATAAGGTAGATCGATACAAAATTCATGATATCGAAATTGTTATAGACAAACTTTTAGTTGAAGAAAAAGATGAAAAACGTCTGAAACAATCAATTGATATTGCCATGAAACATGGACATGGAACTATAATGATTGTTGATTTTGAAACGAATGAATCGAGATATTATAGCAAGAAACTAATGTGTCCTATAACAGGTATTTCATATAACGAACCGGCTCCACACTCTTTTTCATTCAACTCACCCCATGGAGCATGCCCTCGTTGTGCAGGACTCGGTTATGTTAATGAGATAGATATAAACAAAATAATTCCCGATACCGGATTAAGTATAAAAAAGGGGGGAATAAAACCGTTAGGTGCTTATAAAAAGAACTTGATTTTCTGCCAAATAGAAGCTATTGCACATAAATATGGATTTACTTTGGATACAGCTCTTGAAGATATCTCCGAAGAAGCCTTAAATGTTATTATGTTTGGTTCAAACGAAATGTTTTCAATGCATACAGCACCTTTAGGAGTAACTTCAAATTTCTTCTTAAACTTCGAAGGTCTTTCTACATATCTTTTGAAAACAAATGATATTGATTCGCAAAACCACGAAAATGAAACGCGTTACGACGATATGCTCTCGCATGTAACATGCCCTGAATGTAATGGATATAGATTAAAAACCGAATCGCTTCATTTTAAAATCGACGGTAAAAACATTTCAGAATTAGCACAATTAGATATCACCTCATTAAGTGAATGGTTTAAATCCATTCACCTAAGACTTAATACAAAAGATAAAACTATAGCAAGCGAGGTAATTAAAGAAATAACAACACGATTAAAATTCCTTTTGGATGTTGGATTACATTACCTTTCACTTGATAGAAATTCAAACAGTTTATCGGGAGGAGAAAGCCAAAGAATAAGACTTGCAACACAAATAGGTTCACAACTTGTAAATGTTCTCTATATTCTTGATGAACCAAGTATCGGATTACATCAACGCGACAATATTCAATTGATCGATGCTTTAAAAAAATTACGTGATTTAGGCAATTCAATAATAGTTGTGGAACATGACAAAGATATGATTCTTGCTGCCGATTATGTTATAGACATTGGTCCCGGAGCTGGGAAACACGGAGGAATAATAAGTGCACAAGGAAGTCCTGAAGAATTTATTAAACAATCAAGTATTACTACCGAATTTTTAAATGGAACACAAGAAATAAGCATTCCTAAACAATATCGGATAGGTAATGGAAAAAGCATTAAACTGTTCGGTGCAACCGGTCACAATCTTAAGAATGTCGATTTAGAAATTCCTTTAGGAAAATTTATCAGTATTACAGGAGTTTCGGGAAGTGGAAAATCATCGTTGATAAATCAAACGTTACATCCAATATTAAATAAACATTTCTACAATTCAATTGCCGAACCATTACCTTATAATAGAATTGAAGGAATTGAAAATATCAATAAAATCATTGAGGTTGATCAATCTCCTTTAGGTCGTACACCACGATCAAATCCTGCAACGTACACAAAGATGTTCGATGAAATTAGAAAAGTATTTGAACGTCTACCAGAATCAAAAATGAGAGGCTATACTGCCGGACGATATTCATTTAACGTTAAAGGAGGCCGATGCGAAAAATGCAAAGGAGCAGGGTTAAGCATTATTGAAATGAATTTCCTCCCCGATGTGTATGTTCGTTGCGACGAATGCAATGGCAAAAGATACAATAGGGAAACCCTTGAAATAAGATATAAAGGAAAATCAATCAGCGATGTGCTTGATATGACAATTAATCTAGCAACAGATTTTTTTGAAAGCATTCCGATGATTGCATTGAAGTTACGAGCATTGAAAGAAGTTGGATTAGGTTATGTTACATTAGGGCAATCGTCAACAACACTTTCGGGTGGAGAAGCTCAAAGGGTAAAACTTGCCTCTGAATTATCGAAAAAAGATACTGGGAATACCCTTTACATATTAGATGAACCAACAACAGGGTTGCATTTCTTTGACATTAAAATACTTTTGAATGTTTTGAATAAACTTGTTGAAAAAGGAAATACCGTTATCATTATCGAGCATAATATCGATGTGATAAAATCTTCGGATTGGATAATTGATATCGGACCTGAAGGAGGACGCGATGGTGGCACAATTATTTGTGAAGGAACACCGTTAAGTATTTTGGATAATAAATTGAGCTATACGGCAAAATATTTAAAACCGGAATTTAAAAATGCGTAACTATTTCCCTATTTATGAAGTACAAGCCCCAATCTATAAACATCTTTAAAGCTTACCACTATGACCGAAGACGAAGAAAAATTCAGAGAAGCCTTTAAAATAAAGGACTGGCAGGAAATCCATACTGACGACACTTGGCAAATCTTTAAAATAATGGCAGAATTTGTCGAAGGATTTGAAAAAATGGCTAAAATTGGTCCTTGTGTTTCGATATTCGGATCAGCACGTACCAAACCTGAAAATAAATATTATCAATTGGCCGAAGACATAGCTTATCGACTTACTCGTCAAGGATACGGTGTAATTACAGGTGGCGGACCGGGCATTATGGAAGCAGGAAATAAAGGAGCTAAACGTGGTGGTGGTAAATCAGTGGGATTGAATATTGAACTTCCGTTTGAACAATATTCAAATTCTTATATTGATAAAGATAAGATTATTAATTTTAATTTCTTCTTCGTCCGCAAGGTTATGTTTATAAAATATTCACAAGGATTTGTTATTATGCCTGGCGGTTTTGGAACATTCGACGAACTATTTGAAGCAATTACCTTAATTCAAACAGAAAAGATATTAAAATTTCCAATTGTTTTAGTAGGGAAAGACTATTGGGGAGGATTAATAGATTGGATTAAAGCCCAAGTTTTAAACGATCAACACAATATTGGTGCTGGAGATATGGATTTACTCCATTTAGTAGATAATGCCGAAGATGCAGTAGCATATATTGAAGCATTTTACTCAAAATATCAACTTTCACCAAACTTTTAAATTATTTTTCGAATCTATTGAAGGAGATAATAAAATAAATTATCTCCTTTTTTTATTTTATTATCGTATCTTAGCATAACTAATAATCAAAAAAACGATCAATACAACTATTGATTATAAGTGTCTTATAAAATACTATTACACTTTTTCATTATTTTTCAACAAAAGCATGCAACTATTAAAATAAAGCTGATGTCTTACTAACAAGAAAATAAAAAATGTTTTCGGAAAAAGAAATTATAAATGGCTGTATAAACAACGACCGGAAGATGCAAAAGGAGCTTTACCAAAAGTTTGCTCCACGTATGTTTTCCATCTGTTTGCGCTATGCAAAAAGCAGAGAAGAAGCACAAGACATATTGCAAGAAGGTTTTATGAAAGTTTACACTAAAATAAATCAATTTTCAGGAGAACATTCGTTTGAAGGTTGGATGAAGCGGGTATTTGCAAACACATCTATCACTCATTATAATACAAATTTGAAATATTATTATCAGGAAGATATTACTGAAATAAATGAAAGGGAAACCCTACATTTTGATGCTAATGAACAAGAATATTCGCAAGAAGAATTGTTAGCAGTAATAGAAAGTTTATCGGATGGATATAGAATGGTTTTTAATCTCTTCGCAATTGAAGGATTTAAACACAAAGAAATTGCAGAAATGCTGGATATAGACGAAGCAACGTCAAAGTCTCAGTTTTTTAGAGCAAGGAAACTAATTCAAAAGAAATTACTGGAACTCAGTAGTGAAAAGATAATGACAAAAGAAAATGAATAAGGACGGGCAAAACATAGAATCCCTTTTCAATAAAGCATTCGACGGGTCGGAAGTGAAACCACCGGAAAATGTATGGTCGAACCTCGAAAAACAACTCGATGAGGCTAGCATTGACGGTTTATTTAAAACCAACTTTGAAAATGCGGAAATTGAACCTCCAATTGGAATGTGGGCTAAAATACAACAAGGTCTTTGGATGAAAGACTTCATGCGATTTACTCCAAATAAAATCAATGTTTATTACACATCCCTAGTTGCAATAATGGCTGGACTTGGATTATTTATGTCGAACGATAAACAAGAAATTAATGCAAAACAAACGATAATTTCAAAAACATCTGAACAATATTCTCCTAAAACGAATAAAAAGACTATAGTCTCTGTTCAAAATATCAAAAAAGACATTACTGATGATAAACAAAAAATAACCGTTATAACTACAAATACGATTCAACCTAAACATATAATAAATAATATCGAACATCAATCAAACACACCAATACAAAAGATTCCATCAAATACAACAATTTTACCATCGGGATTGGTTATTAGTGGTGATACCGTTATCTGCGTTGGAACCGAACGTCGTTATGAAATTATAGGAGACATATCGAACGTTGATATTAAATGGACAGTAAATCCAAAAAATGCAACAATAGAAAAATTAGCTAATAACAAAATTGCAGTAACTTGTAATAAAGCCGGTTTATTTTTATTAGAAGTCGAAATATCAAACAATGGCAATAAAAAAACTCTTATATATCAAGTTAGAGCTGTTGATGCATCGGTTCCTACAATTACTGGTAATGCAACAGCATGTGAAGGAACGCAAACGCAATTTAAAATAAGTAATGCAAAATATATTAGTAAAATGTATTCTTGGGATGTTGCAATCAATAAATACAATAATTTATCGAGTAGTGTAATTATCGTTGATTGCAAAACACCCGGTTATGATACAATTAAGATACGAGATATCAATACAAAAACGGGATGTAATAACACTGCTCTATTTCCCATAATTATCAACTCAAAACCAGAGGCTGACTTTAAAATTATTGACAATGGAAGTGGTGTAATTGATTTGCAAAACACATCGAAATGCGGTCAAAAATCAATTAACTGCAGACAAACGGTTAAATGGCTTGTTAATGATCAAAGCTACACAAAAAACAATATTACCGTTGAATTCACAAACGATGGTGTATATACAGCAATTCTTGAAGTTCAAAACGAGTTTAATTGTAAAGAAACAATTAAAAAAGATATTACTATTAACCTCCAAAACCTTTTTGTTCCTAATGCATTTATATCTGGAAATGAGAACGATTTATTCATTCCCAAAGGTGAAAATCTGGCAACATATGAAATTGAGATATTTGATGCTTCGAACAGAAAACTGTGGGAATCGAATCAAATTACCGATGGACGTCCATCAGAAGGATGGGATGGTAAAGTAAATGGACAATCAATGCCAATTGGTACCTATTATTGGAAAATATCTGCAAGCTTTAAAGATGGAACAATATGGAAAGGTGTGAACCAAAAAGGTAAATACCAAACATTTGGAACATTTTTTATTCTCCGGAAATAGCCAGTATTAAATCCTTTATTTTTAATAACCAACATAGATTGTAGCATATTTTCAACAAAAATGTGTTACAATTTAAATTTATGTATAAATTTGCCCATCGTTTTTAAAAATCAAAACAATAGACTATGAAATTGTTAGAAGGTAAAACAGCACTAGTTACAGGTGCTTCAAGAGGTATAGGTAGAGCTATATCATTAAAATTAGCTGAAAATGGTTGTAATGTTGCATTTACCGATTTAGCGGTAAACGAACAAGCAATAATTGTTGAAGGTGAACTTAAGGCTTTCGGAGTTAAAGCAAAAGCTTATGCTTCGGATGCAAGTAAATTCCAAAACTCGCAAGATGTTGTTGATGAAATCGTAAAAGATTTTGGACAAATAGACATTCTAGTTAATAACGCAGGGATCACAAAAGATACTCTTTTGATGAGAATGAGTGAAGAACAATGGGATCTGGTAATCAACATCAACCTTAAATCGGTATTTAATTTAACAAAAGCAGTTCAAAAATATATGCTTAAACAACGTTCGGGTTCTATTGTGAACATTAGTTCTGTTGTTGGTGTTAGTGGAAATGCAGGTCAGGCAAACTACTCGGCATCGAAAGCAGGTATTATTGGATTTACCAAATCGGTTGCTAAAGAATACGGTTCTCGTAATATCCGTTGCAATGCTATTGCTCCAGGATTCATTATTACCGAAATGACTGCAAAATTACCACCTGATGTAGTAGAAGCATGGCAAAAAGAAATCCCATTACAACGTGGTGGAACTCCTGAAGATGTTGCAAATGCAGTATTATTCTTCTCATCAGATCTTTCTTCGTATGTAACCGGACAAGTTATGCTTGTTTGCGGTGGTATGCATATGTAAAAAGATAACCTTACTGATAAAAAGGTCAATAGTCTAAAAACTATTGACCTTTTTATTTTTAATATTGTTTGTGTAATGGGTTAATTCTTACTATTTATGAATTAGTTTAATTTGTTAATCGTGCGACTCAAAAAAATTCCGACCTTTGCCTTATGTCAGATATTATTAAATTATTGCCCGATTCAGTTGCAAATCAAATTGCAGCAGGAGAAGTTATTCAACGACCGGCATCGGTAATCAAAGAGTTAGTTGAGAACTCAGTTGATGCCGGCAGTACATCTATTTCAGTACACGTAAAGGATGCCGGACGAGCATTGATTCAGGTTATTGACAATGGTAATGGCATGAGTCCCATTGATGCTCGAATGGCTTTTGAACGTCATGCTACATCAAAGATTTCGACTGCTGAAGATATATTTACCATTAAAACCAAAGGCTTTAGAGGCGAGGCTTTAGCTTCGATTGCTGCCGTTGCTCAAGTTGAGTTACGAACAAATACTGAAGGCGAAGAATTGGGTACATCTATAATGATAAATGGATCGTCGGTTATTAAACAAGAAGCTGTTCAACAGGCAAAGGGCAGCAATTTCATGGTTAAAAATCTATTTTTTAATATTCCGGTTCGACGGGAATTTTTAAAAAGCGATAATTACGAATTAAGCTTGATTGTTGAAGAATTTCAACGAGTAGCATTGGCTCATCCTGAAGTTGCATTTTCGTTGAATCACAATGGAAGAGAAATGTTCAATTTTCCAAAATCGAATCAAAAACAACGGATCCTTCATCTTTTTGGAAAACAATTCGAAAAGACACTTATCCCGGTAACTATTAAAACAAACCTTGTTGAAATAAACGGTTTTGTAACATTACCCGAAGCTGCAAAAGCAAAAGGAAGCCAGCAATATTTTATCGTAAACAATCGGTTCATCAGACATCGATCGTTTTATGGAGCGGTTATGCGAGCATACAATAATATATTACCAGAAAAGAAACAACCGCAATATTTTCTTTTCTTCGATATTAACCCCGGCGAAATTGATATAAACATCCACCCTACAAAAACAGAAGTAAAGTTTAAACAAGAAGCCCAGATAGGCTCGATACTTGAAGCTGTGGTGAAAGAATCACTAGGGAAATTTAATGTAAAAGCTTCGATCGATTTTGATGACGACATATCGTATCACGATATGTTTAGACCTAAAAACGGTCCAATTTCAATGCCGTCTATTGAGATAGATCCAAACTTTAATCCCTTTTCAGCTACTGATGCAACGATACATAAACGCACTCATAATCCATCAAGTCCATCATTAAACAACAACCGCGATAATGTTTCAAACTGGGAAGACTTATACAAAGGTTTTGAAGAAGAAGCGAAAACAGAACAAAAAGTATTTCAATCGGCACTTAATATCGAAGTAGAATCGAAACAACAAGAAACAGGAGCGTTTATGCAGTTTCGTCAAAGATATATCATCACAGCGGTAAAATCGGGCATTATGATGATCGACCAAAAACGGGCTCATGAACGTATTTTATATGATCGTTATATGCAATCGTTAAAACACGAACGCTTGATTGTGCAAAATATGTTGCATCCTCATGTATTTACGGTAAACGCAGCAGACTACGAACTATTAAAAGAAGCATTACCCGAATTCCGCATCATGGGATTTGAAATGGAAGATTTTGGCAAAAATTCCTTTGCAGTAACGGGAATTCCAGTTGATATGAAAACATCGGATATTGACTCACGATTGAACGAATTATTAATGATGTATCGCGAAAATAGATTAAACAGCAAATTGGAAGTAAAAGAAAGTCTAGCACGTTCATTGGCAAAATTCAATGCCATAGCTTACGGTACACAATTAAGCACTCAAGAAATCCAAGAGTTGATTAACGATTTATTTTCATGCCAATCGCCCAACCTTTCGCCTGATGGCAAAAAAATTGTATATATCATGGAAAATGATGAAATTGCATCAAAATTTTAATGATCGATAAATGAATAGTTACAGACCTCAGCAATTCTCTACATTACCTCTAGTAATTAAGAATTTAATTATAATAAATGTTCTTTTCTTTTTAGCTTCACTTGCATACCAACATGTTACCGGTGGCGAATTGAGCGATTATGTTGGACTTCACTACCCTATTGCAAAACAATTCATGCCATATCAGTTCTTTACGTATATGTTTATGCATGCCAGTTTTTCGCATCTGTTTTTCAATATGTTTGCATTGTGGATGTTTGGTAATGTCTTGGAAAACATTTGGGGTCCTAAGAAATTCTTAATATACTTTTTTGTTACAGGAATTGGAGCGGCTTTAACACATTATGCGATATTTTACTTTCAAATATCGCCAACATTAGGGGCAATTGATCATTATTTAGCAAAACCATCGATCGAGGCATTTGCAGCATTTCGTAATTCTCAATATTTCACAATTTCATCAACGGAAATGCAAAACTCGTTTAATTTATTTGCAAGTAAATATAATGAATTATTACAGTCAAGTCCAAAACAAGCTATAGCCGAATCGGTTAGTTATATGTACGAATATCGCGAAGGGATACTGAATGCACCGGTTGTTGTAGGAGCATCGGGTGCTGTTTTTGGTGTTCTGTTAGCTTTTGGAATGATGTTTCCAAACTCGCTTATTTATCTATATTTCTTTATACCTATAAAGGCAAAATGGTTTGTGATGATTTACGGTGCTATAGAATTGTTTAGCGGTGTTGCAGGAATGGAAGGCGATAATGTTGCACATTTTGCTCATCTAGGAGGAATGATTTTTGGTTTTGCATTACTCTATTATTGGGATATACAAAAAAAGAAAAAGAAGATTTTTTAATGATCGACTTCTATATTGCATCGTAAGAAAACAAGATTGTATTAACTATAAAACAACAACAACTGGCGTTTCAACTCCAGAAATAGAAAAACGAAACAGCACAGAGTAATGAATTTTGACTGAGATCGATCAATAACATAATAGCGTATAAAATGGATTTCGTTACAGAAATAAAACAATCGTTCAAACATGGCAATATGCTTACAAAGCTTATTTATGCCAATGTTTTCGTATTTCTTTTTGTAAAGATAATTGAAGTAATCTCATTCATTTCACAATCAGATATTATCAATCCATTAATGGCTCAACTTGCAGTACCTTCGCGATTGATCGATTTGCCTTTACATTTTTGGACTCCCTTTACCTATATGTTTTTACATCAAGGGTTTTTACATGTTTTATTCAATCTTCTATGGCTGTATTGGATAGGTATAATCTTTGTCGATTTTCTTAACGAAAAACGTTTTCTTGCAGTTTATATCTTTGGTGGACTATCGGGAGCAATCCTTTATTTGGTTGCATTCAATACAATTCCTGTATTTCAACAATCGGCTGGTTATTTACTCGGAGCTTCAGCTTCGGTAATGGCAATTGTTTTTGCAATTACCATGTATGTACCCGACTATACGCTATATCTTGTTTTGATTGGACCGGTTAAATTAAAGTGGCTGGCTTTAGTATTGATTATAATCGACATTATAATGCTCACCGATGGAAATCCTGGAGGACACATAGCCCATCTTGGAGGAGCTATTTACGGAATATATTGGGGATACCGATTAAAACAAGGCAAAGACATCACAAAATGGCTCACCGGAGGTGGATTATCGAAAATATTCAAACCTAAGCCAAAGGTTAAACTCCATTATTCAAACAATACAAATAGTACGTTTGCTAATAGCCAATCTGCCTCTATTGACCAAAAAGTTATTGATAGTATTTTAGATAAGATAGCAAAATCGGGCTACGAAAGTTTAAGTTCTTCCGAAAAAGAACAACTGTTCAAAGCAAGTAATAAAAAATAATTTGATGAGAACTTTTACCCGAATTGTAGTTCTTATTATAAATACTCTATTTGTATTCGGCACGGTATTAATTATTGCTGCTGTTAATATCAGTCCCGTTCATTTATGGTATTTGGCAATGATTGGATTTAGCTTTCCAATTGTAATGATCTTTCACTTCATTTTCATCTTTTTCTGGTTATTGACCCGGCATAAACTCTATAGTATAATTAGTCTCGTTTGTATTATCATTGGATTTTCCATTGGTGGATTCCCTTACGAATTTCACAAAAAAACAAAGGAAAAAGGAATTAAGATTATGACCTATAATGTAAAGAATTTTGACCTTTATAACTGGCACGGCAACTTCAAGTTACGAGACAGTATTATCGATTATTTGAAAGAAATAAAACCAGATATTATCTGTTTTCAAGAATACTATAACGATAAGGTCAACACCTATAATACCAACGATTCGCTGCGACGTATTCTTCATCTACCCTATGTCCATTACGAATCGTTGGTTAAAGTCAATACTATTTACGATTTTGGAATGGCAACATTAAGTAAATACCCGATTCTCCATCAATCGAAACTTTTTGACACAAAACGATCGACTAACAATGTGATTGTTACCGATATTAAAATTGGCAACGATACTATTCGAATATTTAACTGTCATATGGAATCGATTCATTTGGTAAAATCGAATTTCGAAACTATTGATAAAATTAAAGATAGAACGTACAATAGTTCCGACTCGTCGGGATTACGCGATATTTTTCAAAAACTAAAAAAAGGATTTTATAAACGAGCCACACAAGCCGATACCGTTTCTATGGCAATTAAAAACTCTCCTTATCCGGTTATGGTTTGTGGCGATTTTAACGATATATCACTGTCATATACCTATCATACGATTAAAACTCACAACGATCTGATTGATGCTTTCCGAAACTCAGGTCATGGAATGGGTGGAACATATATTGGTAAATTACCTTCTTTTCGAATTGATTATATACTTCATTCGAAAAGTATTACATCATGGAATTTCAGTACCGGGAATCGAATACTTTCAGATCATTATCCTATATATTGCCGGTTTAAAATCACTCACGATGCTAAGTAACCTGTCAAACAAAAATATCAGCTTACTTGTAATAACCGGTTGCGGTTTATTTATAATCGTCTTTCTCGGTATTTTTCGCCCTTTTGAAGTTGAATTTCGCAGTATTTGGAGTTTAATAATTTATGGATTTATAACGATAACAAGTTGTTTCTTTTATTTCTATCTCATTCCATTGCTTATAGATAAAGAAAGTTTTATTCTCGAAGATGGATGTACCAAACATCTGCCACTTGATTTTGCAAATATTATAACAATAGGAATTGGCAATTTCTTGTTTGCCGGTTATATTGAACATACTTGTACTATTACATGGAAATGGTTTTGGCGTTATCAATTTTATACCGCATCAATTGGAGCGATACTTTCTGTTGTTTTATATTGGGTGGTAAAGAGCATCAAATTAAAACAACAACTTAAAGAAGTTGAAAGCATTAATCAAAAACTTCAACAACAATTAGTACTGGTTAAAACCAAAGAAACCTTTGTTTTTGAATCGGAAACACGCAACGAAAAACTTATTATCCAATCGAACGATCTTATTTGTATAAAAGCAGAAGGTAATTACAGTATGTTCTATTATTTTGAAGGAGATAAAACCAATTCCAAGCTCTTACGGTTAAGTCTCAAATATGCCGAAACAATAGTCGAAGCAAACACATCATTTTCGCGAAGCCACCGGTCGTATATTATAAACTGCACTAAGATTGTTAAAATTAACTCCATCGGTTCCAATTATCAACTTTGGGTACAAGGGTTACAGGAACCGCTTCCGGCATCGCGTCAAAACATTGCCGATCTAAAACGTAACATCGAAAAGACAATATAATTTGCATTTTCACAACTATTAACTCTGCATTTCATCACAAAATTGAATGATACTATGTTTCCATATATCTGGATATATGTATTTTATTGTATAAACTAATCCCATTTACATCAACATTATATACTATTCATCACATTCTTTTTACAATTAACATTCAGTTCTCATTACATTTTTATATTTGCTCAATCGTTTTATTGAATAATCTCTAAAAAAACGGCTTCAATGAGCAATCAACGCATTATAGACAAATTAAAATCAGAACATCAGGGTAAAATAGGAAAAGACATTCCAAATTTACTAGATATAGCTTATGCCGATGGCAACAATCTGAAATTCATGAAAATGTACGATTGGATGTCGAAAGGATATGATATTGCCGAAAGTATAGTCGGTACTATTAAATATGGTAATGCCATTAAAAAGATGAGATTGGAACTCATGTCGGAATTCGATTGGCAACCTAATAGTTCAATATTATATGTCTCAATTGGAACGGGTACCGATTTGAAATACATTCCTGTAAACAATAGAACATCGCTCGAAATTGTAGGTATTGATATTTCAATGGGAATGCTTAAGAAATGCGAAAAGAAATATAACGGTACTTTTGATTTAATACTTTTTCAATGTTGTGCCGAGTCGTTACCATTTAAAGACAATAGTTTCGATATTGTCTTTCATGTAGGAGGAATTAATTTCTTTAATGATAAGACATTGGCTATTCAAGAAATGATTAGAGTAGCGAAACCGGGAGTAAAAATTCTTATTGCCGACGAGACTGCTGATTATATTGAAAGTCAATACAAGAAAAGCAGACTTTCGAAACGCTATTTTAATGAACAAACATTCGACTATAATGAAATTCTTTCTGCTATACCGGCTGAAGCGAAATCGGTACAAAAAAGATTACTCTGGGAAAATAAATTCTATTGTATAACATTCAATAAATAATCAAAAAAAGAACCATTAAATTCCAACCTATCATTAATCCGTTTGTCATTACGACTCTATATAGAAAAAATATACAATTATGATTAAAGCCATTACAACAAGTATTCTACTCTTATTAGGATATTACCTCTTAGCCCAGACAAAAGATCAAATACTAACGCAAACAGTTGTTGGACGTGTCGTTGATAAAGATGCCGAATCACCTCTTCCGGGAGTTAATGTGGTTGTATTGGGTTCAAATCCGCAAATAGCTACAAGTACCGATATCGATGGATATTATAAACTGCCCAATGTACCGATTGGCAGGGTAAATCTAACATTCAGTTTTATCGGATATAAATCGATAACGATGAATGGATTACCCCTAACATCGGGCAAGGAATTGGTAATCAACCCTAAGATGGAAGAAAATGTGACCCAGATTCAAGAAGTTCAGGTAACAGCCAATTCAGGTAAAGAACAAGCGCTAAATAAAATGGCTGTAGTGAGTGCCCGGTCGTTTAGTGTCGAAGAAACGGAACGTTATGCGGGGAGTCTTGGCGATCCTTCACGTATGGCACAGAACTTTGCAGGTGTTATTTCAGCCGGTGATCAGCGTAACGATATTGTAATCAGAGGTAATTCGCCTTCGGGATTGTTATGGGAATTAGATGGGGTACCAATACCAAGCCCCAACCATTTCAGTGCTCAAGGAAGTACCGGCGGTCCGGTAAGTATGCTTAATAATAATTTGTTAACCAATTCCGATTTCTTTACGGGAGCATGGCCGGCCGAATATAATAATTCGGTATCGGGAGTATTCGATCTTAAAATGCGAAATGGAAGTACCGATAAACATGAGTTTCTTGGACAAATAGGCTATAATGGTGTTGAGTTTGGAGCAGAAGGTCCGTTTGTAAAGGGTAAAAAGGCTTCGTATCTCATTAACTATCGATATTCTACCATGGAATTTGCACAAAAACTAGGTTTTAATCCATTAGGTGTAACACCAAAATATCAAGACATTTCTATGAAATTAAATTTCCCAACCAAATCAATGGGTACGTTTTCTGTAACAGGCATTGCAGGTAATAGTGATATCACGTTACCTCATGATCAAAAATCATCGTATAGTAACGATTCATTACATGATATAATAAACGGCTCTTCTATGGCAACAATTATTGTAGCAAATAATTACATAAAAAACAATTGGTCAATAAGAACCTTTCTTTCTGCATCAACAAATACAGATCATACACAACTGAATAGTATGATATACGATACATTAAACAGTACAATTATCGATCAAAATAAATTATATTACAAAGAACAGAGTACTGAAAATAAAGGATTGGCCAGTATTAAAATCAACAAAAAGATAGATGCTCAAAATAACATTTCATTTGGAGGATTTGTAACTTCTTCCAACATCAATTTCTACGATGAATTCTGGGTCAACAATTATAATTTTACCGATGCTAATCTTCGTAATCAAAAA
>Ga0265338_10004605_pt1 | contig 18536 bp, 13 predicted proteins | sample 42126metaG_FD_193579 | JGI IMG/M metagenome (GOLD analysis project Ga0265338, IMG submission 193579) | Rhizosphere microbial communities from Carex aquatilis grown in University of Washington, Seatle, WA, United States - 4-21-26 metaG | ecosystem: Host-associated > Plants > Roots > Rhizosphere... | reverse complement strand
CGCTTTCGATTTCGGAATGAATGTCGGTCGAAGACAACCGTTGATCGCCCAGCTTCTGTCAGAGACCGGCAAATCCGGTGGGATAATACATTCACCGTTGTCACCCGAATGACTATGGGCTAGGGTGGGTGATTGTTGGGGCTGTGTCCACGATAACGATGTTTCCGTGTTGGCCCAAAGGAAATCCAAAAATCCCGGCAGCATTGCTCGCGCTTCGCTGTGGGTCTCGGTCGTCAATGGATATGGACTGGTGCGTGTCCAGGAGGGCGGCGGCAAAAAGCATTGAGCAAGTCGTTTTGCCAACGCCTCCTTTGCCGTTCACGAAAGCAATGTGGGTTGCCATAATGTCGGACTTTCGGATTGTCTGATCGTCCGACAATGATCCCAAGGGAATAGTCGAAAGGAGTCAACCTTGAACAAATTTGAGGGTGTCTGACAGTCCGAAAGTCGGATTGTCGGAACGGAAAAGTCCGTTCCGTTAGTTTCGCGGGCTGTGCCAGGTGGGGTAGGGGTTCTATTGATAAAACCAGCCAAGTTCGCGCAAGCTGGTGTGTTTGGGGTTGCCCATGACGATGTGGTCAACCACTTCAATCTTTAGCAACTGGCCAGCCCGGATATCTGCAACAATAATGGGTTACTGTCCCCGCCCACCACTACAGGGTTGTGATAAAAAAAGGATCTAACTTCACCTGCGATCCAGTCAACTAAACGCAGTCCAGCGGAGTTTGCCGATGATGCTGTAGAATATCCTCTATAATGAGAAAATGCTCCCGGAGTAGCCCGGTCAGCTTGGCGCGCAAAATCCTCAGCACACTTATGCAATTCAGCATCCTCTTCCGGGTGGCGGGAATCGTAAACAATTTGAAATGGCTTTTTCAGATAGTGGCCGTGATACTGGACCACAAAATTAAAAAACGTTGGGTAAAGTTCCTCAAGCAGACCAAGATTGTGCTCTGCGTCTTCCCATTTCTTCAACATCCCATCCCGAATTTCACTAATACGTTTCTTGTAGTCAACTTCGGGCAAGGTGCGAAGAGCCTTAGCATCGTCAATGTAATCGCTTCGAAGATGGTAGTTAAAAAGACCCTCGGCAGGGATGAAGAAACCAAAAATAGCCGCTCCATTCTTAGATAAAAAGTAATCAAGCTTTCCCCCTAATTCATCAATGACTGTAGGGGTAAAGTGGCGAAAGGCGGTATATTTCAATTCACCGCCGGCATGGGATGCTTGTTCGGAAGCAGGAAGCCGGTCAAACGCATACTGCCTAATCGATTTTTCAAAACGCTCCAAATTCTTGAGGCGGCTTTTCGGTAGAGAAAGCGCGCCATAGCAGATATTGGACTCTTTGACCGGCAGGCCAAACCACTTGAAAAACGATTCGTCAATAAAAACAGTGTATTCGGCATTCATGCAATTTGTTTTAGCTTACAAAAATCCTCGGCCATTACGCTCGATGAGCTTTCGACAGCGCTCCTCAAGCCGCTTCAATTCGATCGGATCGGTAGTTGAAATAGATGTACTCGTAATAGCCCAATCTCGCATCATTCCGACTTTGCTTGATGATGTTGAACATTGGCAGCAGTCCGGTGACCACTACCGCCGCCCCGCCGATTTGGCAAAGAATTCCGAAAATGCGCTTCACAAACAGAAACTCGCCGCTTACTTGGTTTCGTCGATGATTGGACAATCGATTTCCATGTCAACATTTCCGTGGCCGGTGTCAACGGTTGTCCAAAGCGATACCAGCGGCATGGCCCAGTCGGAAGGGTTAAATCGGTCACCCGCATAATAGCAAAGCTGCGCTTTCCAGACTGTTAGGCTTTTGACAGTTTGCCAGTCAATAACGCCGAAATTATCGGGAATCGGGCATTGAACGGCCCCGCCCTCGCGTATCCGCTTAATAAGCGTTTCCGTCGTGGCCGCTGGATAGGATTTGTAACGTTCCAAGCTCCTCCATGAGAGGTCAATTTTGACAGGCTTGCCCTGCTCGCCAAACTCGACCTGGCCGTCACCGCCAGTGCCAGCCCCTAAAAAACCTCCTCCATTTACTGAACGTCGAAAGCCAACTGCACGGAAGGTGATATTGGTAATGGAAGAATGGTTGACGTAATACTTTGTCAGGGGTTCCCAAAAATGGAAATTGGGAACGCCATTCGTTGATTTTTCTATTTCCGAGAGATCAATTCCGAGCATCGAAAGAAAGTTGGTTGTAAGCTCTGGCAACTGGCTCATCTTCGGCACATCTTTCGCCAAATTGGTCGGGCCATAGTGAATCACGGTCACATAAAAAATGCTCCCGTGAGAAGATGAAATCTCCAATTGCTTGGAAGGAAATTGATCGGCGTTTTTATAGACCACTTCATCGGCGTTGGAGATTTTTCTGTCGCTCTCCGTGAATCCGCACAGAACCGTTAAGTTTGAAATGGCTTCCGAAGAAAGTTTTCGCGGCAAGAGGCGATAAATCCAGACCGTGCGCGGAAGCGCGTTTGTGGGCGCCTCCCAGCGCACGTCAAGATTTGTGCATTGGAACACATCGCCGAGGTTCTTGAGCGACAGGCTTTGTGAAAAGCCCGTCGTCCAAAGCACCTGGAGCAAAACAAGTAAAATTGCCTTCTTGCCTGCGGTTCTAAGGCCAGACTTGGTTACTATCATAGGTCCAGCCTCCTTGCGGTAGCGTGTAATAGTTCGTTTGCACGTAATCATCCATGCACGCCGCATCGCCAGCAACAGCAAATTTCACCGGATTGGCATAATTATGTCCGCTGTATGCGTCGCGTGCGGCTTGATACCACGAGGCCCGCAGCGTCAGCGGGCTGAAACTTGATCTGCCGAAGTTCATATACATCGCCCAATACTGCAATATGACCGAACTGGTGGTAATGATCGAATCCGTTCCCAAAAGCAGGTGCAGGTTGCCGTTGTAAGGATAGACGCCGATGTTGTTCTGCATGTCATCCCAATTAAAATCCTGAAGGCTGTTGCAGGCCAGAATGGCAAACCACTTGAGCCCGCCTGCACCGCCTCCGCCCAAATTCATTTCAGAAAGCCGCAGGTATTGGCCACTGCCACCAGAAGCAATCGCATAATACATTTGGAGGCAGCCACTCGCCGCATAGTCAACGCCATTCCCGTAAGTGCCATGACACATCAGCACTCCCAAATCCACTTGATTGAACGGCGTTCCGCTGCCCCGCATATCGTTAATGTTCAACTTATCGTCCACCTTGTGAATCCTGCTTCTCCATCCGAAAAGCTGCATCTTATCAACGAAGTTATTCGCTTCGGTAGTAAATTGCGGCAAAGGAGCATAATGCAGGGCGATGCTCCCCGAGAAATTTTCCATAGGAATGTACTCACCAATGCCTAATCCATCATCAAGCGGAGGCACGCTGATACCATTTGTTCCATTCGAAGAATAGGTGTCGTAGGCAATTCCAAATAACCCGGCGATTCCCACTATCGGGTCAGTTGGCGGTCGCCCCGGTGCGGGCGGCGAAGATTGCGAAGACGAGCCGGAAAAGCTCGGAGAAAATGCGCCGCTGCCAATGTCCGTGGCGGTGCTGGCTGTAGAACCTGAAGCCAACCTGTTGAGATCGGCCATCTGCGATTGCGTGGCCTCAAATATTGTCAGGTCATTGGTATCAAACCCAGGGGGATAAATATTGAATGGCACAGCTGACCCTGATCCATCTGTCGGCATGGCCCACAATTCCAAGGTGTCGGCAGTCACGCCGGTTGACGCGAACGAAGGTGAAGGTGGCACTCCGCTTCCACCACTGGAATCACCGCTGTTGTCCGCACCTTGAAAAGCCTGTCCGTTGGTCTGCGCTGAGATGTAGTAATAGTAGATTCCCTGTGGGATGTTGGTGCCGCCGGTGCCGGTGCCGTTCCAATTATACACCATCGAGCTTCCACTACCGGTCACCGTCCGTACCGCGTTGCTGTACACATTCCGGATGGCGAGCGTCCAATTGCAGTTGGCCGCAAAGACGGCACTCACCTGCTGGGTCTTTCAGATCAAGTGCCCATGAAAGTCGTGTTCCTGACGGATGGAATCAATCGCCGAGTTCAAATCGGAAAACTACAAATCATTCTCAAGCGGACCTCGCCGCGCAACATGGCCTCTGCTGGAAAAACCAGTGGCCTTGTTATTCAAGCCCTCCGGCACGTCGGCCAGCACCACATTGATGACAAAATAATTCAGAAGTTGAAACAGCGGCTTTCCGCAAAGGACAAAAAACAGATTTTGTCTGACCTTCGCCATGCTCCGGTATGGGTGGCGACGGTCATGCGGAAGATTGCAGAATCCCCAAAATCCTGATTATGGATGAATTCTTAAAAGCGAGTCTGGAACACCGTCGGCAGTTGTGCGATGAGGCACAAGCCCGGCTTGGGTTGCGTGCTGCCAGCATCGAAAAGGATTTTTGGGTGTGCTGGACGCTACACGAACTGTTCAGCTTGTCGGGGTGTGGGGCGCATTTGACATTCAAGGGTGGAACTTCGCTCTCAAAGGGATGGAAATTGATCGAACGATTTTCCGAGGATATTGATGTGGTCATGGATCGTGAATTTCTCGGCTTCGGTGGGGACAAAAGTCCGGAGCACGCCGGAAGCAAGAAACAACAGGAAAAGCGGCTGGCGGAATTAAAGCTGGCCTGCCAGCAACGTATTCAGGATTCCCTCAAGCCTGAATTGAAAAAACACTTTCAAGAAGCGTTACCCAAAGGAACGAAATGGAACCTGCTTGACGATACAGATGACGCTGATGACCAAACGTTGCTGTTCCACTACCCTTTCCCAATGCCTTGCGGGCACTGCGCATTCCGAAGATCTTGGTATCGCGGGCGGGTGGCGACGCGAATTTCGCATCAAGCCGTTTCAAAAATGGTTTCAAATCAGGATAAATAGGCACGAAGAAAAGAGCCTTCGTCTTGTGTCGACGGATGCACATTTCCTCTTTTTGCCAATCCACGTCACCCCACGTGATGGAATATGCCTCTGCCTCTCCCAAGCCAGCCAACCCAAGAAATTCCACAAAGTCTGCACTTTCCTCTGCGTCAGGAATGAACTTGTGTGTGCGGATGTTTTGGACGATGGAGCGAAATTGCTCATTAGTCGGAACGAGTCGCTTCGGTTTCTCTGGCTTTTTCCAACCCTTCTGAAGCCGATAAAACGGAGATTCGGCAATAATCCGGTCATTGACAGCAAAATCAAAAAGCTGCTTCAGAAAAAGCGTCACCCGATTGTAAGAACTGTTTTTCAGATTCGGCTCCTGCTTTGCAAGCCATTCGTCAAGCATGGAAGGCCGTATTCGGGAAACCCGGATGTCCAAATCATAAGCCCAATCGTCCTTCAACATCTTAACAATCCACGCCTCGGTGCTCTTGGTCTTGGCGGTCATGCCCTGCCGGGTCTTTTCAAACTTTTCCACCAATTGGGCGAGCGTGGTTTTTTCCACTTCGGTGTCAACCTTGTCGAGGTTGGCATCCCACTCTTTGAATCGGCGTTCGGCTACCTTTCGGTCGGTGGTATCAAGAGAATGCTCTTTCCTCTTGCCACTTTTCTTTTTGATCGCATAGTAAATGCCGTTGATCGTATGGCGATACAGCCCCGGAAAATTTGGAATTTTGCCGAGCAACTGCCGTGTGCTGCGGCGCGTAATCTGTGCTGGCTCGATCACTTGGAAATTTTAGGGGGTGACAAACGGGGGTGTCAATCTTTTGTGGCGTGCCGAGTATGCACAAAAGGCTTTTAAAATCATGGTTTGGGCGGTTGGCGCAGTGGTAGCGCAGCTCCTTTACACGGAGACGGTCGGGGGTTCGAATCCCTCATCGCCCACCATCCTTCGCGCCTGGCTTCGCTGCGAGCTACGGATGGCAGGGCAGCTAACTCCAGCGGAAAGCGCGGTTGTCGCGCCGTGGCAAAGCGAGGGCGGGCTTTGTCCACATGGGTTCGGCGAGCGCTCCGAGCTTCGACTCGGCAAGCCAGTCAGCCATTCTCTAAAGGCCAGTGGAGAACGAAGGCTGTCGCCCGAAGCGCAGTGGACGCGGGCTGAAATGACGATTCACCAAAAGCGCAGGCCAGCTTACTTTTCTTCAATCAAAGTCCCATCACGGCGTAAGCGCATTTTCTGCCCGCGCCACTCGACGGCGTTTCCTGAAAACGCGCCGGCCCAAACCGCCGCTTGCAGCAGGTCTTTTACCGGCACCAGCCAGGGTGGGGTGGGGTGGTTGCCTCCCGGCGTGAACCGCCGCTGGAGATTCTGCGCGAAGGCGATCCGGATCAATAAACACGCGACGGCCAGGTACGGAAGGTAAACTGTTTTTGAAAGCGCCAATGATGCGATTAGCCACAGCATCGGCCAGAATGTGCCGTTGGACAGGATGCTGAAAAAATAGGGCAACGGTCGACAGACGCGGATGGTGCGCGCCCACCGGAGCTGGTGTTTCCAGACGGCGCTCCAGTTCATTGGCCGTTCCCAGCATTCCACCACGACCGGGCACAGGGCAATGCGGTGGCCGTTTTGCGCAATACGATGGCCAAGCTGGTAGTCGTCAGCGAGACAATTTACCATGGCGGCGAAACCGCCGATTTCTTCCAGCAATCGGCGGCGGGTGAGCATGACCGCGCCGAGGGCGAAATCGGGCGGTCTGAGCGTGGCGGCCTGCAGCACCTGGCTCCAAAAGTCGACATTGATGGCGATGGCTTCACAATGCATGGCCATGGTGGCGGGATTGGCCAGCCGGTAAAAGCAGTTGACCAGGCCGGTTTGGGGATCGCGCAGCGGCGCGACGATGTTGGTGAGGAAATCCGGCGGCACGCGCACATCGGCATCGCTGACGAGAATCAGTTCGTATTTCGCCAGGCGTACCAACTGGACCAGCTTGGAGACCTTGCCGCTGGCGCCAAGGGCTTCGGCGCAGACCACCAGTTGGGCGTCGAGTCCCGGGTTTTTCCCGATGAGTTCGCGGACGATATTTCCGGCGGGATCCTGGGCGTCCTTGATGCCAAAAAGAATTTGGATGCGGCCGGCGTAATCTTGCTGGAACCAGCTTTGGAGCGATTCGGCGGTGGTGGCGTCGCAGCCTTTGAGCGGTTTGAGGAGGCTGACGGCCGGGGCAGGGGAAGAATCGGCGACGCGTTGATGCAGGGGAAAACGCCGGGCGGCGAACCATTGCCAGAGCCCCAGCGCAAGACTCAACAGTGCCAAGGTGCCAAGGGCTGCTTCAAGAAAATTCACCACCGCAAAACTAACCGCAAATCAGGCGTTTGTGCCAGAGATTTTGTGCTCGGGATGCTCGTCGAGCACGAGCACCCCATGCGGCGGAATATCATAGTTGCCGGAGAAGGTGTTGCCCGTGAGAAAATCGTGCATGGGCTTGTAAAACTGGATGCGCACGGGCGAGTTTTGATGGTTGATCAAAAAGAAGACGCGCATGCCTTCCTTCTGGCGCAGGCTGACCTCGACGTTTTCGGGGACCTTGAGCAGGGGCTGCAACCCGCACATCTGGCGCAACCACAAAACGAGGTCGTGGTAAAAATGCTGATGGCTCATCGTGCCGACGTAAATGGCCTTGCCCAGGCCAAAGGTGTTCATGGTGAGGGCCGGGCGGCCGGCGTAAAAATCCTTGGCATAAGTCGCCAGAACCTGGCAGCCCTTCGGTTCAATGATGTCGCACCACAGGCGGGCGGGATGCAGGTGGCTGGTCGGAAACGCGCCTTTGAAGGTGAGATGATTTTCCTCGCTGGGCGGCAGCGGGTCAAATTCCAAAACCTCCAGCCCGAACAGGTCAATCATGTCGTTCGGGTAGCCGGTGTCGGGCACCAGGCCGTGTTCATTGACGAGGCCGGTGTTGAAGGTGCTGACGAGTGTGCCCCCGTTTTGGACATAAAGTTTGAGCCGGTCCGCCTCGCCGGCGCTGAGCAGGTGCAGCGACGGGGCGAAGACGATTTTATATTGCGACAAATCCTCAGTGGGGCGCGCAAAATCCACCGGGATGTTGCGGTCGTGGATTGCGTTGTAGATGAGCTGGATATGCTCGCGGAGGTTGAAGAATTTGCTCGGCTGGTTCGGTTGCTGGAGCATCCAGTCATTCTCATGCGTGTAGAGGATGCAGGCGTCGGCCACAACCTTGGTGTCCTTGAGGGCGGGAGCCAGCAATTTGAGTTCCTCGCCGATCTGGCTGATTTCCTTGAAGACGCGGTTGTTGCCTTCGAGGTGATGCGGCAGCACCGCACCAAAAAACTTTTCACTGCCGATGCGCGGTTGCCGCCAGCGGTAGTAGAGCACGCCACACGCGCCGCGCGAGATGAGCTGGTAGGTGAACAGCCGGATGATGCCGGGCCGGACCAGCGAGTTCACATCCTGCCAGTTGACCTGGCCGGCTTTTTGTTCGATGACCCAGAAACCGACATCGCCATCGGGCGTCCGGATGTCTGTTTTTTTCAGCGAGCGGAGGATGTCGATGTCACAGGCCAGCTCGGCGGATTTGGCCTTGATGGCGGCATTGCTTTCAACCGAAACGAAGTCCACGACGTTCGCCATGTCGAAATGGTCAAATTTCCGGATGAACGCGCGCAGGTTGACGGTGATGGGATGGGCGGGGCAGATTTCACGCAGGACATCAGCCTGCATGCGGGCGTAGGCAATGATGGCGTCGCTGCAAAAGCGGTTCCAGTCCAGCAACAACGCGGGATTGTGCGTGGTCGGCGCGTACATGGGCATCGGCACCTCGTCGAAGGAGGAGACGATCTGTCCCCAGTGGCACAGGCCCAACTGGTCATTGAGGCGCTCGACGGTTTCGTATTTCAACCGGAGCCAGTTTTGCCATTCCAGGCGCGAATCTTCATTGAACGACCACTCGGTCTGATGGGCGCCCAGGCCGCTGTCAATTTGCCAGGCAATCAACTGGGGATGATCGCCGAGGGCCTGGGCCATGTTTTCAACCAGGCGCTTGGAGGTGTTCCAAAAAATGTCATTGTTGAAACAAACGGCATGGCGCGTGCCTTCGTGTTTGACCTGCCCGCGCTCGTCGAGCGGCAGAATCTCCGGGTGTTTTTTGGCCAGCCAGAGGGGCGGTGCGGCGGTGGGGGTGCCGAGAACGACCTTGATGTTGTGCGTCGCCATGATGTCCATCACCCGGCGCAGCCAGAGAAAATCGTATTTGCCTTCCTCAGGTTCGCAGATGCCCCAGGAAAACTCGCCGATGCGGACCACATTGAAACCGGCCTGGGTCATCAACTCCGCGTCACGTTCCCAGGCCCCTTCGGGATTGTCGGCGGTGCCGGCATAAGGGAAGACCCACTGCTCAGGATAATAATCAACGCCAAAAAACATAACCTTGATTTGCGTGGTTCGACGCAAGTTTTAAGAGCAAATCACCGGGCATGCAATCTAAAAATCACATCTAAAATCGCAGAGGCGCCGCCGATGCGGTTCTACCGAACCGTTTATCCGTAAGCATCGGACAGTCTTTGAAAAATTAATTCGTTGATTTCTTGAACAGGCCGCCCAACAAGCCCTTGGGGAGGCTGCTCACGTTGGAGCCCAACGATTTTTCAAGGGCCTTGCCCAACTTCTCGGCGCTTTTTCCGATTTCAGAGGCGTTGGCGGCTACGGCCTTGATGGTGGCGCTGGTGAGGGCATCGAGCGCCCGCCGCGCCAAATCCTCCGCGGTGATGCCGTCGGTGCCCTTGCCCAGATTGGCGAGATGAATGTCCGGCAGCGGCAGCGTGACGCCGTTGAAATTGACCTTGGCCCCGGTGATCACAAATTCGTCCACTTCCAATTTCCTGCCGGGTTTGCTGGCCGCCTTGGCGGCGGTGTTCGTGGCCGAGGATCCGCCGCTTTTGGCGGCGGCGTTGATGTTTTGCATGATTTTGCCAAGATTGTTCCCGCTGAAGGGGTTGCCCTCAAAGGTGATTTCCGGTGCATCCACCCGCATCGAGCGAATGATGATTTTGTCCGACAAGACTGAAAAAGGATCCACCTCCACGGAAGTGGAACCGACGCTGATGGCCTGGGGTGACTTGTAGCCTTCTGGATTGCCGACCACCAAGCCTTTGATCCCGGCTGAGCCGGTCAACAACGACAAATTCACCGCGTCCACCTTGATGGAGACTTGCGTGATTTTCCGTCCGATGGTTTCCATCCCCGCCTTGATGAGGTTGCCGAGAAAGACACCCACGGCAATGCCCGCTACGACGATCAAAACCAGCAGAATGAGAACCAGGCGCAGGAATATTTTCTTCATAGACAATTTGACCTGACTTGCCAGCCCCATGCTGGCTGGCAAATGCATGCCCGGTTTCAGCCGGTCACGAGGGATTGGACGAGGGTGACAAAATCACTGACCTGATATGGCTTGGCCAGAAAACGGTCCGGCTTGGAAGGCGCATTGGAGTAAACGCTTTCGTCCACCGTGCCGCTCAGCAGGATGATCTTTTGTCCCGGGTGGATGCGCCGGCATTCGCGAATCAAATCCATGCCGCTCATCGTGTGCATCGCGTAGTCCGTCACGACCAGGGCCGGCCGCGGCTTGGCCGCGGCATACTCGGCCAGCGCCGTTTGTGGATCGCGGAATGTCCGCACCCGGAAATGCAGCGGCTCAAGAATCATCACCGCCATTTCCAGCAACATCGGCTCATCGTCCACGACAAAGATCGTGATGGATGCGTTCTTGGACTGGGATCCGTTCGTACCTGCCATAACCGCTAATAAAACACCTCTGCCCGCCTGCTGGCAAGCGCGTTTCATAAAAGTTATCCACACCCGGCTGAAAAATTCCCATTGCGCCCGGCAGATTCCCGCCGTAACCTTGGTTGCGACACCGAACTCAGTGTCACGAAACAGGGATATGCGGTTATGAAAACCAAACCAGCACCCATGTTGGCCGGAAAAGAGACAAAAACCCGCGTTGTGCGTGCGCGCCGCGCCGCCAAACCGTTGTCCAAAGAAAGGGTTGCCACCATCGAAACATCACCGTCAAAAGCCAAACGCGCCGCCAAGCCCAAAACCGCCGCCGTCCGCCGCCGGAAAATTGAAATTCCGCCGCTGCTGCTCGAGGGCGACCAGCCCGTGCCTTCGTCCGCCAGCGGTCCCGGCCATAAATACGCGCTTGGTCCCGTGCCGCCCTCGCAACAGTTTGAAACGGCGGAAGCCGAATTGCCCGAGGCCTATGGCACCGGCCGACTGTTTTTGACTGCGCGCGACCCGCACTGGCTTTATGCGTATTGGGATCTGACGCGTGAACAGCAGTCGAAACTCAACGCCAAATCGTCCGATGGACATCTGCTCCTGCGCATTTATGCCGGTAAAATCGAGGGCCATCCGGTTTGCGAAATCCACGTTCATCCCGAATCGCGCCACTGGTTCGCGCATGTCGAGCGTTCCGGTGATTCCTACGCTGCCGAACTGGGTTACTATTCGCCGCTCGGCCGGTGGACACGCATCGCCGTTTCCAGCGGCACGGTCACACCGCCGGATGCTGCCGCGGTGGAAGGCGACGTTGAATTTGCCACGATTCCGTTTGAATTTCCCTTCGCCCAGCTGATTGAAATCATCAAATCCGCCGTGCGCGAAAACCTGCCGCTGGCGCAGGCGGTCGAGGAACTCCGCCGCCACGGCCACCCCGAACTGCCGCGTGCCAATGGAACGCCGGTTTCAACCTGGACGGCGCAGCAGGAAAAGGCGCTGGCCGAGGTGGTCAACATCGACGCCGGCCGCCGGGTTTGGATGGGGTCGCTGGAAATCACCGAGCTCATTCGCCGCCGGCTCGCCCGGGAGATTTCATCGCTGGGCGTTTCGAGTCTTTCCAGCGCCTTTGGCGGTCTTCCCCAGGCCAAGGGCTTTTGGTTCAACGTCAACGCGGAGTTGATCATTTATGGCGCAACCGAGCCGACGGCCCGGGTCACGCTCGGCGGACACGAAATCAAGCTTCGTTCCGACGGCTCGTTCAGCTTCCGTTTCGCATTGCCGGATGGAAAATATGATCTGCCCGCTGTCGCCGTCTCCGCCGACGGCACGGACGCGCGCGCGGCCAACCTGAAATTCAGCCGCGAGACCGAATATCTCGGCGACGTCGGTACCCATCCGCAGGATCCCGCGCTCAAACCCCCGTTGCCGGAAAATGTTTGAATCCATGGACGCGCCGACCCGGGGAGCCCTGATGTTTGTGCGATTTACGGCCGCCGCGCTGGTCGGCATGAGCTTGCTGGAACTGGGGTTGTATGCCGGCCAGTGTTATGTGCATCACCAGCCCGTCCAGGTTCTCCACGGATTGTTTCTCTTCCTTCCCTTTGTCCTGGGAGTCGTCGTTCTTGTCCGGGCCCGGTCTGTCGCGGATTGGATTTCCAACAAATTTGACGAATGAGCGAGCAGCACTTGCCGCAAGGGTACCTGTCGCTCGTATTGCACGCGCACCTGCCGTTTGTGCGCCATCCCGAGCATAAAAAATTCCTGGAGGAGAGCTGGCTCTTTGAAGCGGTCACCGAGACCTACATTCCGCTGCTGCAAATCCTTGACGGCTGGCGGCGCGATGGCATGACGGCGCCGTTGACCTTCTCGCTCTCGCCGACGCTCTGCACCATGCTGGCTGACCCGCTCCTGGGCGACCGCTACGCGCGGCATCTGGACAGCCTCATCGATTTGGCGGAAAAGGAAATCCATCGCACCCACTGGGACCGCGCGTTCCGCGAACTCGCGTGGATGTATCATCACCGGTTCAATCTGGTGCGGGAAACCTGGCGCGCCGGTGGCGGCAATCTGGTCAACGCCTTCAAACAATTTCAGGACGAAGGGCGGATTGAAATCATCACCACCGCCGCCACGCACGGGCTGTTGCCGTTGCTGGCCGGTCATCCGCCTTCGGTTCGCGCCCAAATCCTTACCGCGCGCGACCATTACCGCAGTTGTTTCGGTCGTGATCCGCGCGGCATCTGGCTGCCGGAATGCGCTTACGCGGACGGCATCGACCAGTTTCTGCAGGAGGCCAACATACGCTGGTTCATTCTCGACTCGCACGGCGTCCTGCAGGCGAAACCACGGCCCCGGTTCGGCACCTTTGCGCCGATCTACACGCCCAATGGCATCGCCGCCTTCGGGCGCGACTTCGATTCCTCGCGGCAGGTCTGGAGCCAGCAGGAGGGTTATCCCGGCGACGCGCGTTACCGCGATTTTTATCGCGACGTGGGCTTTGACCTTGATTTCGACTACGTGAAATCGCATCTGCCCTCGCCGGACAACCGCGGGTTCACGGGCATCAAGTATTACCGCATCACCGGCGGGGCGGGGGACAAGCAGATTTACGATCGTGGCGCCGCGTTGCAGGCTGCCGCCGGCCACGCCGGACATTTTCTCGACGAGCGCATCAACCAGGTCCGGCGGCTGTCCGGATTGTTGGACCGTCCACCGCTGGTCGTGGCGCCGTACGACGCGGAACTGTTCGGTCATTGGTGGTATGAAGGGCCGGAATTCCTGGACTTTTTTGCGCGCAAACTTTTTTACGACCAGAAAACCATCTCGTTCATCACGCCGGGTGAATACCTGCACCGGCATCCGACCAACCAGATTGCCAGGCCCTGCGCCTCAAGCTGGGGCGAGGAAGGTTACTGGCGCGTGTGGTTGAACGAGAAAAACGAGTGGATTTACCCGCATCTGCAGGTGGCGCAGGAGCGCATGACCGGGCTGGCGCAAAGGTTTCCGCAGGCGGCCGGTTTGACGGCGCGGGCGTTGCGCCAGGCCGCGCGCGAATTATTGCTGGCGCAGGCCAGCGACTGGCCGTTCATTTTGCGCGCCGGCACCAGTCCCGATTACGCGCGTCGCCGCGTGAAGGAACATCTGCTCCGCTTTATTGCGCTGCACGACCAGTTGACGGCCACCAGTGTGGACGAAAAATGGCTGTCCGAAGTGGAATCCCGCGACAACCTGTTCCCGGACGTGGATTGGACTTATTGGAAGTGACGGGTGAAGGCTGTCGGGGACACTGTCAAAGGAATGCACTGGAGTGTCCAAAATAAAGAAAAAACAGCGGACGCTGATCAGATTGTTTCCATCAGGTTTTCAGGGGATTTCCTTCGATTTTGGGCGTTTCAGCGCTCCTTCAATTAGTGATGCTCAAATCGGGACAACATCGCATAAAATCCGGGGTCAAGGCATGGCAACTGCTCATTTTTTTAGTCAATTGATGCGACCTCAGGATTTGAGATTTTAGACGGCATAAATTGAGTTTAATTATCGGCTGGGAACATCGAACAATGAAATGAAAATTCGCGCGATACTTGTGGATGATCAGTCAACCGGGTTGGCGGTGCTGCGGGACATGCTCCACCATTCCGAACCGGATATTGAGATCATCGGCATGGCCGCCAGCGGCCGCGAAGCGGTCGAGTCCATCAACCGGCTGGCGCCCGACCTGGTTTTTCTCGACGTGCAGATGCCCGAAGTGGACGGTTTCCAAGTGCTCGCCCAGATCAAGCTTCCGCGGTTGCCGATCATCATCTTTGTGACGGGGCGCGATGATTTTGCGTTGAAGGCTTTCGAGGCACACGCCCTGGACTACCTGGTGAAACCCTGCAAACTGGATCGCCTGAAGTCGGCGGTGCAACGGGCCCGGCAGCAAATCCAGAGCAACCAGAACACTGACATCCAGGAGAAGCTGGACGGTTTGTTGGATGACTTGAAGGCCGTTTCCAAATACCCGGAACGGCTGGCGGTCAAATGCGACGGGCGGATTCTGTTCCTGCGCCTGACCGACATCGACCTGGTGGAATCGGCGGACAACTATGTCAAGCTGTACGTCGGCAAGGAAACGCACATGTTTCGCGAAACCATGACCGCGCTGGAGGAAAAGCTTCCGCCGGATCGTTTCGTGCGCATCAGCCGCTCGACGATCGTGAACGTCGAATCGGTCAAGGAATTGCATCCCATGTTTCACGGCGAATACATGGTCACGCTTCGCAACGGAACGCGCGTGACGCTCACCCGGGGCTATCGGGAACAACTCCGGCAACTGGGCGTGATGCCCTGAGCCTGGTGTGCCGGCTTGGTCCGGCCAGTCCTCCTTTCCTCCCTGGAATTCCACCCCTCCGCGGGTGCCATTCACCCCTCATATCCCGTAAGTTGTCCCTAATTCATTACCTCTCAGCCTTTTTCTGTTAAATAGCGTACACGCATTAACAAATCAGATGGGGGAGCGTGCCCGGTGCAGAATTGGGGATCAAACAGGAGAACATTATGAAAAAGTCATTGAGGTCGTTTCTATCCGTCACCGGACTGGTTCTGGCGGCCGGCAGTTTGGCCATGTCAGCGCAGGCGCAAAACAACGTTTATGCTGTCGAGTTCAACACCGGCAACAACCGTTTCGGCATCATCAACCTGATGAACGGCAGTTTCACCGAGATCGCCTCGTTGGGCGGGACGCTTTACAATGACATTGCTTACGCTCCGGACGGGTCCTTGTTTGGCCTGGCCAATAATGGCTCGTCATTGGTGACCTTCGACCCAACGACCGGTGACGTTACTACGGTGGCAGCGTTGAACATATCGGGCGTTGAATCCATCGCCTTCCGGCCAAGTGACGGCATGTTGTTCGGAGCCACCGGCAACGGCCTTTGTACCATCGATCCCCTCACCGGGCAGGCGACCTATATTGGAAATTATGGCAACCCCTACGGTTTCAACCTCGCCCAGAACATCCGCTTTGATTCCGATGGCAACCTCTATTTGAGCAACACCAGCGATAATACCGATCTTTACCGGGTCAGTACCGACGATGGCAGTGCGACGTTCGTTGGCGAGGTGACCGGTTACTCGAATCTGATCCTCGAGAACGGCAGCCAGTACATGTACGGGGTGAGCATTCCCTCCATCAACGGGGCCAACGCGCTTCCGGTGCTGGTCGCCTTTGATCTGAGCAGCTTTGTTGATGGTGGAACCAACGCGGATGGCAGCATCCACCAGATAGCGGTCACGATGGTTGGCGCTGGCGGCCAGTTCCCCGTGAATTTCAATTTCTCGGGCAATGTCCCCGGCCCGCTGCCAGCAAATATTCCCAACGCCGGCACGGTATCAATTGCCGCACAGCCGGATGGGACCATGGCCATCACCCTGTTGGGAAGTACCAATCAGATTTACGTGCTCCAGGCTTCATTCGACATGAACAACTGGGCGTCAGTCAGCACAAATCTCACCGATGCCAACGGGTTGTTCACGTACATTGATCTGGACGCGAAAGATTATTCCACCCGCTTCTATCGAGGCGTCGTACCGCAACAATTGCCGTGAGTTGCCCCGATGCTTACACCACCGGCTGGATGTTTTCCAAACTGTGATTGTGACCGTTGAATCGCTGAAGAAACCGCGCCCCATGCTTTCCGATGAATACACAGGCACGCTGCACGCAGGGCCCCGGGGAACACTCACCCGGAGCTGTGAGGAACAACTCCAGTCGCCCGGCGCGATGACGTGAACCTGGAGTGTTGCTTTGATGATGGGATTCTCGATTTTCATTGGAATTCCACCCCTTGCCGGGAGCAATTCACCCCTCAAATCCGGCAATGTGTCCCTAAATTGTCATATTTTAGTCCAATTATGGTACATAACTTACAAGTTTTGAAGAATCAGAGGGATTGGTTGCCCGATTTGAAATTTGGGGTGAAAACAGGAAAATATATATGAAAAAAACATTGCTGCTGTTTGTAGTCGGTGCCCTGTTTAACGGCAGTTGGGCCACGTCAGCGCAGGCGCAAAGCAACGTCGTTTATGCGGTTGAGTACAAGCAGGTGACCAATCGCTTTGGCACCATTGATTTGTTGAACGGCAATTTCAACAAGATTTCCTCCATTGGCAGTGCGCTGATTAACGACATCGCCTACTGCCCCACCAACGGGACGCTGTATGGCATTTCAAATTCTTCAGCCCTGGTGACGTTCAACAAAACCAACGGCACCATCACCAAGGTCGCCAACCTGAGTGCCACCGGCCTCGAATCACTGGCCTTCCGGCCCAGCGACGGAGCGCTGTTCGGCGCCACGTCAAGCAAGCTGTACACCGTCAATCCCGCCAGCGGGACGGCCACTTTGGTTGGAAATTATGGAAGTCCCACCAACCTTGGCACCACCGGGCAGAACATTCGCTTTGCCAAGGACGGCAATCTTTACGTCAGCAATACAAGCACCAATACCGATATTTATCGCATCAATACCTCAAGCGGTGCGGCGACCCGGATGGGCCAGGCTGTCGGCTATCCGTACCTGATGTTGCAGAACGCCAGTTCGAACATGTATGGGGTTTACATCAATTTAGGTTCCGCCACCAACCCGTCCCCCAAGCTGGTAAACTTCGACTTGAGCAGTTTCGTCAATGGTGGGACCAACGCCAATGGCAGCACTCATCAGATCGCCATCACCTTGGTGGGCGCCGGCACCAATTTCCCCGCCAATTTCAATTTCTCGGGCAACGTGCCCCAGGCGGTCACCAATCTCACCGTGCCGGTGGGCGCGACGGGGCCGGTGAACCAGACCGTTTCTGCGGGTAACACTGCGGTGTTCAGCACGGTGGCCTCAGGCACACCGCCTTATGGCTATGTTTGGCTCAAGAACGGTTCGATCATCAGCGGCCAAACCACCAGCAATCTGACCCTGGCCAATGTGAGCGCCAGCGATGCGGCGACCTATAGTGTCATCGTGAGCGGAGCCATCGGAACCGTGACCAACAGCGCGACTTTGACGGTGACCAAGGCGAGTGCCACCGTAACGCTGGGCAGCCTGAGCCAGACGTATGACGGTTCGGCCAAGGCGGCGACAGCGACGACCACTCCGAGCGGGTTGACCGTGAACTTTACGTACAACGGTTCAGCCACGGTTCCCACCGGCGCCGGCAGCTACACGGTGGTTGGCACAATCAATGACGCCAACTACCAGGGCAGCGCCACCAATACACTGGTGATTGGCAAGGCAACGAGCTCCGTTGTGCTGGGTAGCCTGAGCCAGACCTACAATGGTACGGCCAAAGCCGCGACGGCGACGACGACCCCCAGCGGGTTGACGATGACTTTTACGTACAACGGTTCGGCGACAGTGCCGACCGGTGCCGGCAGCTACACGGTGGTTGGCACGATCAACGATGCCAATTATCAGGGCAATGCGACTGGCACACTGGTCATCAGCAAGGCCTCGAGCTCTGTTGTGCTGGGCAGCCTGAGCCAGACGTATGACGGTTCGGCCAAGGCGGCGACGGCGACGACGACCCCGAGCGGGTTGGCGGTGACCTTCACTTACAACGGTTCGGCGACGATACCCACCATTGCTGGCAGCTACACAGTGGTTGGGACGATCAATGACGCCAACTATACCGGCAGCGCGACTGGCACGCTGGTGATCGGCAAAGCAACGAGCTCCGTTGTTCTGGGCGGCTTGAGCCAGACGTATGATGGTTCGGCGAAGGCGGCAACAGCAACGACGACCCCGAGCGGGCTGACGGTGACCTTTACGTACAACGGTTCGGCGACGATACCCACCATCACTGGCAGCTACACAGT
>Ga0265338_10004602_pt1 | contig 18552 bp, 16 predicted proteins | sample 42126metaG_FD_193579 | JGI IMG/M metagenome (GOLD analysis project Ga0265338, IMG submission 193579) | Rhizosphere microbial communities from Carex aquatilis grown in University of Washington, Seatle, WA, United States - 4-21-26 metaG | ecosystem: Host-associated > Plants > Roots > Rhizosphere... | reverse complement strand
AAAAATCCCACCGGGTCGGTGGCGCTTTCGTCCACCTCACCAGCCGACCGATCAAGACTTGCGTCCGTCACGACCGCTTGGTGGGGCTTCGACCTACTTGCGCTCCGCGCCCGGCGGGAGCTGCAATGTATGTCGGAGCACGCCGTGAGCGCAAGGGCGGCGAAACCGGAAATGGCGCACGTTGCGCACGAATCCGTTCAACCAGTCTGGAACGCCCACGTGAGCCCGGTGTCGAACTGCGCGCGCCACTCACCCTTCGCGTTCGCGTACGCGTGATAGCTCGCGGCAACGCCGAGCTTCCGCAGCTCTCGGGCGAACCTGATGGTTTCCACCGGCTTGAACCAGTGGCTGTGTTCTGGCCCAGTGGAGAGGAAGAACCGCGTGTGGTCCGCGTGTAGCGTCGCCGCGAGCGACGGAGCCAGCGTCGTCGGATCGTTGGCGGCAAGCACCGCGCGGGGCGCGTGCCTGAACGGCCCGTCGCGCAGCGGTGAGAAGTACGCGGACCACGCCTCGATCGCTCCGAAGAGGTCCGGATGACGGAGCCCGATATCGACCGCGCCGAAGCCGCCGGCGGACAGGCCGGCGATCACACGGCCGCGGCGGGTCGCGACGGTCGGGAGTTCGGCGTCGATCCACGGCACGACCTCATCCACGAGCGCGGCGGCGATCGAGCCGGCCCACTCGCCGTTGTACTTCGGGTCGGGGCCTGCCGCAGGCAGGACCGCGATGAATGGCGAGACGGTGCCCAGCCCGATCGCGGTGTCCGCCCAGTTCGCGAGGTCGGTGCCCTCGAGATACTCGGTCGGGGTCCCCGGCATGCCGTGGAGGAGGTAGACGACCGGGTACCGGCGCGACTCCGTGAAGCCCGGCGGCAGGTAGACGAACCCGGGCCGCTGCTCGCCCGGGAAGACGCCGGTCTGCACCGAACCGCCGCCTGGACCGGTCGCATACGGCGCGAATCCAGGCAGGAGCGCTGCTGCGGCGACGATCGACGCGAGCGAGATCACGCCGGCGAAGGTACTCGGGAGCGTGTGAAGTCTCGGTTAGGTCTTAGTTGGCGCGGCTACAACTGACGGATGAAGCGCTTCGCCATAGCGCTGGTCGTGCTGGCCGTGGCGGCGGTGATCACCGCGGTGGCGCTCGGTCGCCAGACGCACGAGGTGGACGAGCCGATCCAGTCGCTCGCCCTCGGCGGCACCGCGCACGCCCTGGTCGTGCTGCCGGACGGCTACGCCACGAGTGGCTTGCGCTACCCGGTCGTCTACTTCCTGCACGGCCTGCCGGCGGGGCCGACCGCGTACAAGGGCAGCGCCTGGCTCGGCGAGGTGCTCGAGCGTGTCGGTCCCGCGATCCTCGTCATGCCGCAAGGGGCACGCACCGGCGACACCGACGCGGAGTACCTGAACTGGGGAGCGGGGCGAAACTGGGAGACGTTCATCGCGGAGGAGCTGCCGGCGGCGATCGACAAGCGCTTCCGCACGATCCGGTCGCGCGACGGCCGCGCGCTGATCGGCCTCTCCGCCGGCGGCTTCGGCGCCACGGTCCTCGGCCTGCATCACCTCGGCCGTTTCTCGGTGATCGAATCGTGGTCCGGCTATTTCCATCCCACCGATCCGACCGGGACACAGGCGCTCGACCGCGGCCCGCTGACGAGCGCGCACAACCTGATCTCCGTCCTGAAGGCGGACGAGCGGCGCCGCCCGACGCTCTTCGCCTTCTACGTCGGCGACGGCGACAAGCGCTTCCTGTCCGAGAACATCCAGCTGAACCACGAGCTGAACGCCGCCCACGTCAAGCACGTCTTCGCGATCTACAGCGGCGGTCACACCACCGCGCTCTGGCAGGCGCACGCGCGAGTCTGGCTGGGCCTGGCGCTCTCGCACCTCGCTCACGCCGCCTAATCAGGGCTTAACCGCTCCTTTAGCAGCCGAGGCGTAAAACGAAGGCCGTGCTCGGGACGGCCCCACCCTTCCAGGCGCGTGCGCGGCTCGGCGCGATTGCGCTCGTCGCGTTCGTGGCGGTCGGGCTCGTGGGCGCCTACCGCTACGTCGACAACTATTGGGTCTACCGGGGCTTCGCGCCGCCCAAGGACGCGAGCTACGTTCAGGAACGAGGCGTCGCGACGAGCTTCTCCGTCACGAGCGCGGCGCTCGGGGGCCGCAGCCAGCCGGTCGACGTGTACCTGCCGCCTGGTTACAAGACGAGCCCGCACCGGCGCTACCCCGTCATCTACCTCTTGCACGGCGTCCCCGGCCGCCCGGCCGCGTTTCTCGACACGGTGCGCCTCGGCGTGGTGGAGGACGAGCTCGTCGCGCTGCACAAGATCCGGCCCGCGATCCTCGTGATGCCGTTCGGCTCGACCAGCTCGTTCACCGACGAGGAGTGGGCGAACGGCGTGCGACCGAACTCGGGCTGGGAGACGTTCGTCGCGCGCGATCTCGTGCGCGCGGTCGACGCTCGGTATCGCACGATCCCGCACGGCGGCTCGCGCGCGCTTGCCGGCCTGTCGGAGGGCGGCTACGGCGCGCTCAACATCGGCATCCATCACCCGGGCGAGTTTCGCGTGCTGGAGAGCTGGTCCGGCTATCAGCGTGCCGACCCGATCCGCTCGATCTTCGGCGTCGACCGTTCGGCGCTGACGCGGAACAGCCCGAGCATCACGCTCGGCCCCGTTGCGGCGCGACTGCGGCGCGACCACACGTACATCTGGTTCTACAGCGGGACCGGCGATCACTTCCTCAAGCAGAACAACGCCTTCGCCACGGAGCTGAAGCACGATCGCCTGCCGTTCCACTACTTCGTCGTCCACGGCGGTCACAACTGGGGCATCTGGCGTGGCAACGCATCGCGCGCGCTGATCGCCATGTCGAGGAGACTTCATGGCGCGTAAGCTCGCCGCGCTGCCGGTGCTGCTCGTCGTCGCGATCGCGACGAGCGGCTGGTTCTACCTCTTGAACCCCGCACTGCCGGGGCCGCGCATCCGCCTCGCGCTGCCACTCGACGAGCTCTCGCACCACGCGTCGACGTCACTCGCCTGGTTCGCGCTGGTCTGGGCTGGAGCTGCCGCCGTCCTCGGCCTCTACGCACGCTGGGCGCGGATCGAGCGACTGTCGGCCGCGCTCCTGTTCGCCGTCGGGATCGGGACCTTCGCCTACCTCGAGACGGGCGTCTCGGTCGCTGTTGTCCGGCAGGTGTCGGCGCGCGACGCGTTCGACGTGGCGGCGCGCCTCTCGGCGATCTACCTGCCTGCCGCGATCGTCGCGCTCGGCGCGGCGCTGCTGGCGGTCGCCCGACGGGGCGAGCGAGCGCCGGTGATCGTCGGGACGATCGTCGCCGTCGGTGCGCTGCTCAACCTCGTCCACGCGGTGATCCCGGGCGAGAACAAGGGCCTGATTCGCAACGTCACACCCGACGCAATCGGGCCGTTCGCCCATGCGCTGGGCGTCGTCGCGTCGGTGGCGCTGCTCGTCGCCGCGCGCGGGCTCGTACGCCGCCGCCACCGGGCCTGGCAAGTGGCGGTCACGGTCGCGACGCTGTCGGCGTCGCTGCACGTGCTGCACGGCATCAACCACGGCACCCTGGCCTCGGTCGTGATCCTCACGCTGCTGCTCGCGCGCCGGCACGACTTCGACGGTCCAGGCGACGTGTCGACCAGCGGCATGGTGCTGCAGCGCCTCGGTCTCGCGCTCACGCTGATCACGGCGTATGCGTTCGCCGTTCTCTGGATCAACCGCATCGACGCCGACCAGCCGCTGACCTTCCGGTTCGTGCTGCGCGAGACGGCCAGCGGCCTGCTTGGGCTGCACGCCGGCGGCTCGCCGCACCTGAACGGGCACTTCGGCGACTGGTTTCCGCTCTCGTTGCTGCTCTTCGGCGTGGCGACGACGATCTGGGTTGTCGCCGGTTGGCTCGCGCCGTGGCGGTACCGCGTGCGCCAGGAGCAGCACGAGCGTGAGCTCGCATCTGCGCTCGTGCACGCGTGGGGCGTCGACACGCTCGCCCCCTTCGTGCTGCGCTCGGACAAGTCGTACTTCTTCGGGCCGGACGAGTCCGCGTTCCTCGCGTACCGCGTTGTCGGCGGTGTCGCGATCGTCTCAGGCGATCCGATCGGGCCGTCCGAGACGTTCGACTCGCTGCTCCGCCTGTTCGTCGCCTACGCGCACGAGCGCGACTGGCGGGTCGCCATTCTCGGTGCGTCGGAGCGCTGGCTGCCGCTCTACGCGCAGCACGGACTGCACTCGCTCTACCACGGCGACGAGGCCGTGGTCGACGTCGCGACGTTCTCGCTCGACGGCCGTGCGATTCGCAAGGTGCGCCAGTCGGTGCATCGCCTCGAGCGCGGGGGCTACACCGCGCGCGTCCTCCGGCCGAGCGAGCTCGACGACAGCCTGCGCGAGCAGCTCGAGCACGTCAGCGGCGCGTGGCGTGGCACCGAGCCGGCGCGCGGCTTCGTGATGGCGCTCGACCGGTTGTTCCGGCTCGGCGACCGCGAAGCCGTGTTCGTGGTCGGCTTCGATCCCGCCGGCGACGTCGCCGGTTTCCTGCACTTCGCCGTGTGCCCGGCGGGACGTGCCTTGTCGCTCTCGTCGATGCCCCGGCTGCGCGACAGCCCGAACGGGTTCAACGAGTGGCTGATCTGCGAGACGATCGCCTGGGCGCGCCGGCACGAGTTCGACCGGGTCTCGCTGAATTTCGCGCCGTTCGCCGCCCTGCTCGCGCCGGAGGCCGAGCTGTCGAGCCTGCAGGAGGTCCAGCGCCGAGCGATCCTGACGCTGAAGGGCCACTTCCAGCTCGACAACCTGCTCCTCTTCAACCGGAAGTTCGCGCCGCGCTGGGAGCGCCGGTTCGTCGTCTACGAGAAACGCCGCGACCTGCCGCGCGTCGGCGTCGCCGCGCTCGCCGCCGAGGCGTACCTGCCCTTCCAGGGCAGACGATGAGCATCGCGGCCGGGCTCCTGCTCGCGCTGGGGTCGGCCGTCGCACTGAACTGGGGTTGGATCGCGCAGCACACCGCCGCTTCCGGGCTGGCCGCGCTCACCGTTCGCCACCCGCTCGAGTCGTTGCGGGTGCTCTTCCGCGACCTGCGGTGGCTGACGGGGTTCCTCGTCGGCCTCGGTGGCTGGGCGCTCTACATCGGCGCGCTCGCGCTGGCGCCGCTCTCACTCGTGCAGGCGGTCTCGGCCGGCGGGATCGGCATCCTCGCGCTGCTCGCGCACCGTGCCGGTGCGCCGCTTTCGGCGCGTGAGCGCCTCGCCGTCGCCGTCTCGACGGGCGGCCTCCTGCTGCTCGCTATCTCCCTCGTCGGCGGTGCGAACGCAGGTCACCACGCGCACGTCGCGGCGATCGCCGTCTGGCTCGTCGCGTCACTCGTCGTCTCGTGCCTCGGGGCCCTGGGTGGGGCGTCGCTCGCGCCCGGTGCCGGCCTCGGGCTCGCCGCCGGCGTGCTCTACGCCGCGGGCGACGTCGCGACCAAGTCGATCTTCGCCGGCGGCTTATGGCTCCTGTTGATCGCCGTCGTCCTCGCCGCGCACGGCGCGGCGTTCGCGACGCTCCAGCTCGGGTTCCAGCGCGGGCGTGCGCTGGCGACGGCCGGGACGTCGACGTTGCTGACGAACGCGCTGCCGATCGCGGCCGGTCTCGTCGTCTTCGACGAGCGGCTGCCAAGCGGCGCGTACGCCGTGCTGCGCATCGCGGCGTTCGCGGCCGTCGTCGCCGGCGCCGCGCTGCTCGCGCACGAGCCGCAGTAGGAGGACCTGGCGGAATGCCTCGTTGTGTCGCAGGGCCGCGTTGGTCGCCCCGATGCTGCGTCCTCAGTCGCGTCGATAGCTCTGGCTATCGACGCTCCCTGCGTCCTTGCCTCGGAACGACCATCGCACCCCTGCAACGAACGGCATTCCGCCAAGCCCTCCTAGAGAACGAGAATGCCGTCGGCGTCGCTGTGCAGCATCGCGCCGGGCGTGAATGTCGCGCCGCCGAAGCTCACCGGCACGTCGAGCTCGCCGGCGCCCTCCTTGCGGCTCGGCCGCGGATTCGAGCCGAGCGCCTTGATGCCGATCCCCAGCCCGGCGAGCTCCTCGACGTCGCGGACACAGCCGTTGAGCACGATGCCCGCCCAGCCGTTCTCGAGCGCGAGCCCGGCGACGTTGTCGCCGACGAGCGCGCAGCGAAGCGAGCCGCCTGCGTCGACGACGAGCACGCGCCCGTTGCCCGGCTCGCCGGCCCGTTGCTTGACCAGCACGTTGTCCTCGAAACAGCGAACGGTTGCGATCTCGCCCGAGAACGCCGTCACGCCGCCGTACTGGCGGAGCTGCAGCTCACAGACGATCGCGGTGTCCGGGTGCGCGTCCCAGAGATCGGACGTCGAGGTCAAGCGTGCACACGCACCAGGTCGAAGAAACCGAGCTCGAACAGCTCGCGGGCGACGCGCAGCACGTCGTGGCGGAGCTCGGCTGCTTCACGCTTGCCGAGCTCGTTGCGGCGCACGGAGCGGTCGATCGCCTGGTCGAGTGTCCGGTGGCCGTCGAGCGTCGTCAGCACCTCGGCCGTCTCGAGCTCCAGCTCGAGGTCGGGGCACGTGCCCTCGTCGAGCACGATCCGGACCTCCTGCACGTCGCCGTGCCGGTCGAGCTCCTGGTCGAACCGCACTTCCTCGGTCAGCGCGAGCCGCGCGTCGAGGATCGCCGATGCGCCTTCCTCGGCGACCAGCGCGAGCGCGGTGAACACGCGCTCGATCTGATCCGACGCGAACTCGAGCTCTTCCTCGTCGACGGGGTCGGCGCGAACCTGGTGCTGGTCCGACTCGCGCTTGCGCATCAGGACGGCGCCCTCGGTGATCCAGCCGGCGTCGAGCGCGTCGAAGTACGCCGCCCACTCGTCGAGCGCCGCGCCCATCGTCTCCGGATCGCCGGTGAAGTGCTCGTTCCAGCCGGCCGCGTGGTCGAGCGGGTCCGCGCCGCTCAGCCCGAGCACCCACGCGTCGCAGCCGTTGCCGTCGAGCCACTCGTAGATGCGCTCGTCGGGATCGTCCTCCGACTCCGCGAGCCAGCTGACGAGGACGGAGGCATGGCCGCCGTCGGCGAGGTGCGGCGCAGCCTCGCGCACGACGCGCTCGGACAGCTGGTCGCCGGGAAGCCCGCCGTCGCGGTACTGCCAGCGGCGCTCCGGCGAGATGACGTAGGGCGCGTTGCAGGTGATCAGGTCGAACGTCTCGCCGGCGACGGGCTCAAAGAGGCTGCCGAGCCGGGTCTCCACGTTCTCCATGCCGTTCAGCGCGGCGTTGATCTGCGTGAACGCGAGCGCGCGCTCGTTCACGTCGGTGGCGACCACGTGATCCGCATGGCCGGCCGCGAGCAGCGCGTGTGCGCCGTTGCCGGTGCCGATGTCGAGCGCTCGCTCGACGTGACGGCGCGGAGTCAGGGAGGCGAGCCAGTACGCCGTCGGCGTGAAGCTCGACACCCAGCCGGGCGGGTCGTCCTGGCCGCGCGAGAAGCCGTCGAAGGCGAGCAGCAGGTTCTCGCTCGGGACGACACGCGCGCGCGGCACAAGCTCGTCCCCGTCCGTCGTGACGAGGCCGATGCCGAGCAGCGCGTCGACGCCGTCAGGTCCGAGCGCGGCGGCCGCGTCGCTCGTCGCAACGGGGCGCTGCAGCAGCAGGAGGCGGATCGTCGTCGCGATCGGCGAGCGCGGGAGGCGCCGTTCGTAGACGACCGACTCGGCGAGATCCGCAGACGGCCCGTCTTCCCCGAGCAGCTCCTCGATCGCCTCGGTCGTGTAGCCGACCGCGCGCAGCGCCGTACCGAGCGTCGTCGCAGCGTCGAGGTCGGGAATGGGGTCCCAGGCGTTCACACTCGTCATTTAACCCTCGATCGTCAGGCTGGCGAGGTCGCGCGGGTAGTCGGTGAGGATGTCGATGCCGTCGGCGGTGACGACGACGGTGTCGGAGTGGCGGAACCCGCCGAGCTCGCTCGAGTAGACCCCCGGCTCGATCGTGAAGACCATCCCTTCGTCGACGCGCGTCTGGTCGCCCGTGTCGAGGAAGGGCGCCTCGTGGTTGCGCAGCCCGATCGCGTGTCCCACGTGCTGGCGCCAATACGGCATCAGGTCGTTCGCGGCGAAGTAGTCGAGGACGGCGTTGTCGACGTCCGCGCACGTCACGCCGGGCTTGAGCGCATCGAATGCCGTCTCCTGCGCAGCGACCATGTGGCCGAAGAGCCGCCGTATCTCGCCGGTGGGCGGGCCGATCACCAGCGCCCGCTCGAGCTCGGCGTTGTAGCCCCACACCGGCGCGCTCGTCTCGGTGACCAGGACGTCGCCGAGCTGGAACTCGATGTTGTGCGCGACGGCATGCGCCCACGCGCTGCGGCGGCCGATCTGGCCGCGGTAGCCCGCGGTCGCACCGTCGGAGGAGCCCTGCTGGCCGCCGAAGCGCTCGCCGAGCGCGGCGAGCATCGCGAGCGTCGCCTCGTGACCGGCGCGCAGGCTCGCCTCGGCCTCCGTCGTGCCGGGCCGCGAGTACTCCTGCAGGAGCCGGTGTGCGTGCTCGCACCAGCGGGCGCTCTCGCGGATCAGCTCGACCTCGGCCGGGCTCTTACGCACCATGAGCGACTCGATGAACGGTGCGAGCGGCGCCACCGGGTTGCCCACGACCTCGCTGAGCGCCGGGCCGGCATAGCCGAGGATGCCCGGATAGCCGTCGCTGTCGGCGCCGACGCGGCGCAGCCCGGCGCTCGCGAGGATGCGCGCGAGAATGAGCATCGGGTGCTCGAGCCCGGGGTACTCGGGATACGACTCGACGTGCTCGAAGTTGGTCTCCTCGCGGACGCGCTCGACCTCGAACTCGGGCACGAACACGATCAGCTCACCGGCAGCGCTGCCAACGAACGCAACCGGCCGCTCCGTCGCGAGGAAGCCGAAGCTCGTGAAGTACTGGATGACCTTCTCGTCGAACAGCACGTAGCCGTCGAGCTTCTGCTCGGCGACGTGCTCGAAGAGACGCGCGCGGCGCGACGCGAGCTCGTCAGGATGGATGCCGCTCTTCATGCCTGCGACGATACTGGGCGAAGATGTTCCGGCGCGTCGCCATTCTGCTCGCTGCGCTCGCCGTAGGCTCGTCGGCCTCGGCCTCGGCCGCGCGCTCGCCGATCGTCTACGGCTATCCGTATGCGGCTCGCTGCCCCGGTGCCGGCATCGGGGACGTCGTCGATCGGTGGGGGATGTACGCGTGCAACTGCACGTCGTACGTCGCCTGGGCGCTGTCTGCGAACCACCAGCGGACCGATTGGTTCATCCGAGGCTCCATGGATGCCTGGAATTGGCCGCATGTCGCGTTGCTCGCGGGGCTGCTCGTCGACCGGAGCCCGACGGTCGGATCGGTTGCCGTCTGGCCGGAGATCGCGCGCCCGTTCGGTCACGTTGCATACGTCACCGGTCTCGACTCTGGCGGCACGATCGACGTCGCCGAATACAACTTCCCCGGTTCGCGCGGGGCCGACACATTCGACTTCGAGACACGGTCGCTGGTTCGACGCGGCGACGCGGTCTTCATCCACGTGCCGAGGCGCTGATGCGCCGGATCGTGCCGCTGGCACCCGACGCGTTCGCGCCGCCGATGACGAGCGCCGACGTGGGCAGCTCGACGGTCGCGCCGTCGCTGACCGGCACGGAGCCGCGTACCGCGGCGATCCGTCCCGAGCCCGGGTCGATCTGCGTTACGGAGGGAGTGACATTCCCGTTCGCGTCGACGCCACCTGCGACGTAGACGGTGCCGCCGAGCGCGAACGCTTGTGCGTGGGCGACGGGTGCTGGCAGCCGGCCGAGCTGCCGCACGACTCCAGTACGTGTATCGAGGACGAAGACGCGGTTGCTCGCGCCGGTCGCTGACGTTCCGCCCGCGATCACGACCTGCGTGCCGAGCGCCGCCACGGCCGGGTAGCGGAGACCGAGTGGCAGCCGAGCGACGAGCGTGAAGTGCGTGCCGTCGCGTGTTCGGTAGATCTCGGCGCGCGGCGCATGCCCGTCGTAGCCACCGACCAGGTAGACGCCGCCGGCGACCTGCGCCGCGGCGATGTCCGACAGGGCGCGCGGCAGGGCAGCGACGACGCGTCCAGTGTTGGTTCCGAGGTCGAACCGCTGGACGCTCGCGCTGCTCTGTGCCGCGCCGCCGCCGAAGACGTACAGGGCGTTGCCGAGAATCGCGCCCGCTGCATCGTGGAACGCCTGTGGGACAGTGCCGAGGGAGTGCAGCGTGCCGCTTCCGGGGCTCATCCGGAAGACGCCCCCGGTCGACGCGCCGCTCGAGTCGAGTCCACCCGCCAGGATCACCGCGCCGCCGTCCGCGACCGCGACCTCGCGCTCGACCGGTGCGGGCAGCCGGTAGGGCGCGCGCACGACCAGGCCGGTGCGCGCCGACCGCGGCGGAGCGTGCGCCGCAAACAGTCGCCGGAGAACGGGTGAGGCCTGCGCGTCCTTCGTCGGCAGAAGATCGAGCCCGTCCGGCGTGTTCAGGTAGCCGGGGGCTGTTCCCGGCTGGTCGGTGTGACCGTACTGCCAGACGATGCGGTGCTCGCGGATGCTGACGATCACGACGCGGTGGCGGTAGTCGTCGTTGATCGCGATCAGCCCGGGCGCGATCAACGTCGCAAGCGAAGGATGGTTGAGCGCCCCGTCTCCGCTCGACGGCCCGTAGCGCCAGAGCACACGCCCGGTGCGGGTCATGATCACGGCGTGACCGGGGTTCGCATAGTCCGCGAGCAGGATGCGGTCCGGCCCGAGGAGTTGGGGGTCAGACGGGTACGTGACCGGTGCCTGAACGGCCCAGCGCAGTTGACCGGTCGGCCCGATGTCATCGACCCACGAGCCTGCGATCTCGCTGATGAGTGTCCCGCCGTCCGCGAGCGGCGTCGCTCCGTTCACGGCGCCGAGATACCGCGGCGGATCGTGACGGCAGATGCCGGTCGTCCCGTACTGGCGCACCACGCGATGCGCAAGCGTCATGAAGAGCACGCGGCAGTTGTAAGCGTCAGCGACCGTGATCAGGTTCGACGGCAGCAGGTAGGCGTCGTCCGGGGTGTTGAGGTAGCCGGACCGTCCGCTCTTCACGTTCACGTGGCCGTAGCGCCAGAGGATGCGCTTCGCCGGGAACGAGATGATCTGGATCGTGTCCTGGTCCTCCTGGTTGGAGATGATTCGGTCGAAGCGGGGACCGAAGAACGTGTCGTCGCCGAACCTGAACGGCATCGCGAGCCTCGCGCCGCCCGGGTAGCGCCAGTAGATGTGGCGCGCACTGTCGACGAGCAGCATGCGGTCGTTGCCGCGGTCGGCGATCAGGAGGTAGCCGGGGATCGGCCCCGGCGGGTGCAGCACGACCCGTGTGAAGCGCTTCGGCTTTGCGGCCGTGCCGGCTGCCTTGTGCCCGGTCCCGTTCGTCGCCGCGATCACGGCCAGCGCGGCAGCCGCCAGGCCCATCGCGCCGACAACCCAGCGGACGAGTGCCCGCCGGCGACGGCGCCGGGTGGAATCGAGCCGGCGCCGTTCGCTTCGGTCGAGAGGCACCGCGCCATCATCACGGCCCGAAGCTGAAGAGTCCGTGAACTTGGGCCACGGATTCGGCAAAGTCGGGCCGCGACGAGCGGCGCACGCGCCCTTAGAGGTTCTCGGCTGCGACCTCCGCGGGCAGGCGCTCCTCTTCCTGCGACGGCAGGAAGAGGGCGGTGCGCGCCCAGTTCGGCATCCACCAGTTGGCGCGTCCGAGCAGGCGCATCAGCGACGGCACGAGCAGTGCGCGAATCACCGTCGCGTCGAAGATGATCCCGGCCGCGAGGCCGATCGCGAACTCCTTGATCTCGAACCCGGGGCTCGACGACAGGACGAGGAACGCGAACATCAGGATCAGCGCCGCACTCGTCACGAGCTTGCCCGTGCGTGCGAGGCCCAGCTCGATCGCCTTCCCGGTCGAGCCGGTCTCGTCGTAGGCCTCGCGCATGCGCGTGAGCATGAAGACCTCGTAGTCCATCGAGAGACCGAACAGGAACGCGAAGATCATCAACGGGATCCACGCCGTGATCGCCTGCGTCGCCGTGATGTTCCAGAGCGACGACCCGTGGCCCTCCTGGAAGATGAAGACGACGATCCCGAACGCGGCCCCGAGCGAGACGAGGTTCAGGACGGCCGCCTTGATCGGCAAGACGATCGAGCGGAACGCGCGTGCGAGCAGGATCAGGGTCAGGATCAGCACGAACGCGAGCACGTACGGGAAGTTGCCGTAGATGGCGTGCACGAAGTCGCGGTCGGTCGCCGCGACGCCGCCGAGCGTGCCGTCGGTCCCCTGCAGCGTGTCGTTGACGCGGTTGACGATCGTCTGGATGCCCGGAGCCGCGCCGTCGGTGGCCGGGAACGACTCGATCAGCGAGTCCGAGCCACGCTGCCAGCCGTCGGGGACGGTGGCGCCGGTGACGCCGTCGACCTTGCTCACCTTCGCTGCGAGCGCGTTCGCGTCGCCGTTCTTCTCGACGAGCACGTCGAACGGCTTCATCACGCCGGCGCTGATGCCCGCGTCCGCGAGCAGCTGGCGGCCCGCGATCGCGGTGCCCGTGCCGGGGAAGTTCTTCAGCTGCGACTCGTTCGGGTTCAGCTGCGTGCCGATGCCCGCGAGCACGAGCACGATCACGGTCCCGATGCTCGCGATCAGCACCGGACGTCGCAGCACGAGCCTCGCCCACTTGCCCCACAGGCCGTCTTCGGGATGCCCGCTGTCGACGAAGCGCTTCGGCATCACGCGTACGCTGTTGATCCGCGTGCCGAGCACGGCGAGCAGTGCCGGGAGGAGGGTGATCGCCGCGATCACCGACACGGCGGGGATCAGCATGCCGCCGATGCCCATCGAGCGGATGAACGGCAGCGGGAGGATGATCAGCGACAGCAGGCCGACTGCCACGGTCGAGCCGGAGACGATCACCGAGCGGCCGGCGTGCGTCATCGTCTCGACGAGTGCGGTCTCGACATCTTCGCCTTCTCGCAGCTCGTCGCGGAAGCGGAAGATCATCAGCAGCGCATAGTCGATCGCGACGCCGAGCCCGACGAGCGCGATCAGGAACTGCACGATGATCGAGACGTTCGTGATGTAGGTGAGGCCCCAGATCAGCGTGAAGGTGTTGAGGATCGCAGCGATTGCGACGACGATCGGCATCAGCACCGCCGGGAGCGTGCCGAAGACGAACAGCAGGATCACGAGTGCGCCGAGCCCACCGATCACGCCTTCGAGAAGCACGCTCGGGCCGCCGCTCGAGCCGTGCGTCGATGCTTCCTCGAGCGGGTCGTGGCCCGTCACCTGCACGGCGATCCCTGCGGGCAGGCCGGCCGCAGCGACGGCGCGGATGTGGTCGGCGCCGCTCTTCGTGTCGAACTTGGGCGTCCCCGCGGGATAGATCTCCTCGAAGATGGTGTGCCGGTCCTTGGAGACGTACGCTGGGTTCGAGTGCGTCGTGAAGTACGAGCTCGTCAGCGCGCCGGGGCTCGCCGACGCGGCGCGCGCCATCGACGCCTTGATCGCTGCGCTCTTCGTCGCGTCGCCGTGCGTGTGGTAGACGATGACGGTGGGCGGCCGGACGCCGACGCCGAACGTCTTGAGGGTGCGCTGGCTCGCTTCGTAGGCGGACTTGCCGGGGATCGAAAAGCTCTGGTACCAGCGCTTCGAGACGCGCCCCGCGGCGAAGCCGCCGAAGAGCGTGAGGACGATCCAGACCCCGATGACGGGCCAGCGATGGCGGGTGACGAAATGGGCGAGGCGGGCGAGCACGTGATCTCCTTCCGGCGAAAGCTGATTCGGGAAAGTTACAGACGCAGAACTATTGCTGCAACTGTAAAGATACGGTTACACTACGAACGTGGGCCTGCGGGAAGCCAAGAAGCTCCACACACGCCAGCAGATCGCCGATGAGGCGATGCGGCTGTTCGTCACGCGCGGCTTCGACCACGTGCCGGTCGCGGAGATCGCCGCCGCCGCCGGCGTCTCCGAGAAAACGGTCTTCAACTACTTCCCGACGAAGGAAGACCTTTTCTTCGACGAGGTGCCGCGACGCGAGGCCGCGCTCGTCGAGGCGATCCGCAGCCGTGAGCGGGACGAGTCGTTCATCCACGCGCTGCGCCGGTTGCAGCTCAAGGAGTGCCCGCGCCTGTGTAGCCCCAGCTTCGCCACCTTCGCGCGCATCATCGAGGAGTCGGACGCGCTGCAGGCGAAGGAGCTCGAGGTGATGGCGCGCTTCGCGCAGCTCGTCGCCGACACGATCCAGAGCGAGCTCGGCGTCGACGAGCGCGATGCCCGCATCACCGCCGGCTTGCTCGTGAGCGTGCACCGGCAGCTGTTCCGCGGCGCGCGGAAGCAGGCGCTCGCGGGCAAGCACGGCCCCGCGGCGGTCCGGCGGTTGCGCGCCGACCTGGAGCGCGCCTACGACCTGCTCGAGCACGGCCTCGGAAACCTCGAGCGTTCCGGGCGAGCGCGGCGGGTTTCCTAGAACACGCCGCCGGCGAGGCTCTTCGTCCGCGGGCGGACCGTTTCGCGCCCGGCGCGTGGATCGAGCACCGCGTAGAGCAGGTCGACGAGCAGGTTGCCGACGACGACGATCACGGTGACGATGGACACGACGGCGAGGATCAGCGGCAGGTCGAGGGCGTCGTTCGTCCCGGTCATCGCGACCACGGAGAGCCGTCCGAGCCCCCGGATGCCGAATGCCGCTTCGATGTAGATCGCAACGCCGATCGCCGTCCCGATCTCCATCCCGATCATCGTCAGGACGCGCAGCGACGCGCTCGGCAGGACGTGGAACGCAAGCACGCGCGACTCGCCCGCGCCCTTCGCGCGTGCCGTGCGCACGTAGTCCTCGTGCAGCGTCTCGGCGACGCTCAGCCGGATCATGCGCGTGTAGAGCGCGAGGAAGAGCAGCGCAAAGGTGATCCACGGCAGGATCAGGTGGGTCGACCAGTCGGCGAGCCCGCCGCACAGCGATCCCCGGTCGGGCACGAGCGGGCAGTACCCGGCGATCCGGAACGTCCGAAGATGGCCGAAGGTGCCCTCCAGGATGAGGCCGACGACCATCGGGTGCGTGCAGATCCCGATCAGGGCGACCAGTGAGATCGTGCGGTCGCTCCACGAGCCGACGCGGCTGCCTGCGAACGTCCCGAACGGGACGGCGAGCAGCAGCACGAGCACGGCGCCGCCGAGGATGATCGAGAGTGTGATGCGCAGGTCGGGATAGAGGACGTCCCCGACCGGCCGTTGCGAGAGCTGCGTGTTCTCGATCAGCCTCGTGCCCGACCACTGATGGCCGAGGTCGCCGCGGAGCAAGTGCGAGAGGTAGTCGACGTACTGCACGACCTTCGGCCGGTCGAGACCGAGCAGGTGGTTGGCATGTGCGGCCTGCGCGGGTGTGATCGACGACGCGTCCGGATAGACGTAGGTCGCCGGCTTGGTCGGGATCGCCCAGTAGACGAGGAACGTCAGCGCGATCGCGCCGAACAGCGTGAGGAAGCCGGCTGCGAGCCGGCGGCCCATGTACGCGAGGAGCCGTCTCATCCCTGTGCCCACGGCTCGAGTGCGCGCCGCACGCCTTCGGAGAGCTGGTTGAGCGAGATGACCGTGATCAGGATCGCGAGCGTCGGGAAGATCGTCTGCCACGGCGTGAAGTAGTGGCCGTTGTACGGGTGCGGGGCGTTGATCGTTCCCCACGTGGTCGAGAGCAGCGATCCCCAGGTCGGTGCTGCCGGCGGCACCCCCACACCGATGAAGCTCAGGCCGACGTCGAGCAGGATGTTCGTGCCGACCGCGATCGCTCCCCAGACGAGCAGCGTCGAGGCGACGTGCGGCAAGAGATGTCGCCGCATGATGCGGTGGTTCGACGCTCCGATCATGTGACTCGCCTCGACGAACTCCGCGTTGCGCAGCGTTCGCAGATGCGCGCGGATGAGTCGCGTCGGATAGAAGGACGTGAACGCGCCGATCAGGAGCGCCTCGCCGAACACGCCCTTCGGCACGACCCAGCCGAACGCGATGCCGCGCAGCGATGGGCTGACGCGCGCCGTCGCGAAGATCAGGAACAGGAGCAGCGGAAAGGCCATCACGGTCTCGGTGAAGCGCGAGACGACCGCGTCGGCGACGCCGCCGAAGTAGCCGGCGAGGGTGCCGATCGGCAGCGCGACCAGCAACGCGAAGATCACGCCGCCGAGCCCGATCTCGAGCGAGGTGCGCGCGCCGTCGAGGAGCCGGATCAGCTCGTCGCGCCCGAGCGGCCCGTCGGCGCCGAGCACGAACAGCGTCGTCTGCCCCTGCTTCGGCGGGAGCAGCCTGCCGTAGTCGTCGACGAGCACGGCTCGCGTCGTCGGCACGTGCGTCCACGGCCCCGCGGGCCGCAGATCGGCGTTCGTGGCGTACGGGAACGGGTCGGAGCCGTTGTGGCCGACGACGCGCCCGACGATTGCGCCGCCAAAGAGGCCGGCGAGGACGATCGCGGCGAGCACGGCCAGCGCGACGAGCGACCAGCGGTCCTGCCTCAGCCTCGTCCAAGCGGCGCGCCAAGGACCGCCCGCTGTCCGCGAGAGGGCCATCCGGTCTCGGAACTGGTCGTCCAGGTTGCTCACTATGGCGGCTGCCACGACGTGATACGAGCGTCGTGCCGCATTCGGATCTTCTTCGCCGGCGCCTCGGGATCAGGCCGCTTCGCCGGGCCTGAGGATCGCGGCGACCGGCGGGAGCGCGCGCCGGGCCCGGGCGCGCGCGGGCAGCAGGAACGCGGCGCAGAGGGCGAGCGCACAGAGCTGCTCGCCGATCATCACGAGCGCCGCGAGCTGCTGGTCGGCGGCGGGGGAGAGCCCGAAGAGCCGCGTCCCCTGGTGCGCGTACGCCGGGTAGAGCGGAGCGGTGAACAGCAGGACGCTGCCGACGGCGACCGCGAAGACGGTCATCGCGACGGCGCAGGCGAGGCGTTGCGAGACGTCGAGCGCGTTGCGGCGGGCGGGGTCGACGACCTGCGACCACGCGAGCAGCCCGACCGCGATGAAGGAGAGGTGGGCGAGCTCGTGCACGGTCTGGTGTGTGAGCGTGTAGTCGTACGCCGCGGGGACGTGCCAGGCGGCGATCACGAGCGCCCAGGCGGCGATGCTGACGCGAGGCCGGAGCAGGAAGGCGAGGGCGCCGCGCAACGGCGTCAGCCGTGCGAGCCGCCGCAGGACGGTGGCGGGCACGACGAAGAAGAGGAGCGGCCCACGCAGCGCGACGAGCGCGAGGGCCGGCGCCAGTTCGCCGATCAGGACGTGCTGCAGCATGTGCGCGGAGAGGAGGTACGTATCGCCGGCCTCGTCGAGCGGCGAGACGAGCGGCAGCGTTCCGAGCGCGACCGCGAGCAGGAAGAGCGCGGCGCGCCGCCAGTTCGCCAGGTCGCGGCGCCCGCGGCGCCGCAGCCTCGCGAACCCGGTCGCGAAGAGCATCAGTGCGATTGCGGCGCCGTCCAGGATGAACGGCGCCGGGTACCAGGTCGTCCAGCTCACACGTGTGTGCTCAGCTCTGCGACCAGCCGCTCGTAGTCCTCTTCGGTGTCGACATCCGCAGGGATGCGTCCGTCCACGGGGACGTCGACGACGTCTGCCGCCCGCCGGTCGAGCAGCTTCCAGACGCCCTTGTCGCCGTGCAGTGCCTCGAGGTCGGCAAACGTATCGCGCGCAAAGGCGAGCGGGTGGCCGCGCCCGTTCTCGTAGGCGCAGGCCGCAAGCGGCGCGCCGCCACGGCCCGCGAGCAGTGTGGCCACCGCCGCCGGTGTGACGCCGGGCTGGTCGGCGAGGAGCAGGACGAGCACGCCGGTGCCGGGATCAACAGCGCGCAGGGCGACTGCAATCGACGACGAGCACCCGGTGCCGAAGTCGTCGTTCTCCACGATGTCGACCCCCTGCAGGTCGATAGCGGCGCGGATCGCGTCCGCGCCTCCGCCGAGCACACAGACGACCTGGTCGAACGCGCAGGCGCGAGCCGTGGCGAGCGCCTGGCCGAGCAGCGTTGTGTTTCCCCAGGGCAGGAGCTGCTTGGGCCTGCCGAGACGCTGTGAGCCGCCGGCTGCCAGCACGAGGCCCGTCACACGCTCGCTCCGCTCGTCCCCGGGCATGCCGCATTCTACGATCCAACGGTGCCCGGCAAGGTCCAACTGGCGTTTGCGCAGGCCGCGGCTGCGGATGGGGTCGCACTCGGGAGCCAGACCTTCGACTGGTTCTGCGAGCAGGGTCATGTCGGCCTCGAGCGCGTCGCGAAGGCCCGCCGCGACCCGGCGCTCGTCGCGCCGGTGCTCGCGGCGCTCGCACCGCTCGCCGCGATCTACGGGCACCTCAAGGGCGACGTCTCGGTCCTGCACGCGGCGCGCGAGAACCTGCTGCTGCCGGTCGAGCTCGTGCACGAGCCGAGCGGGACCGTGATCGAGGTCGACGAATGGGTGCACTTCACCACCTCCCGCCTCGCCGCGCTCGAGCTCTATCCCGGTGACGCTGCGGTGGGGTTCTACGTCGACGAGTACGAAGAGCTCTG
>Ga0265338_10004601_pt1 | contig 18557 bp, 14 predicted proteins | sample 42126metaG_FD_193579 | JGI IMG/M metagenome (GOLD analysis project Ga0265338, IMG submission 193579) | Rhizosphere microbial communities from Carex aquatilis grown in University of Washington, Seatle, WA, United States - 4-21-26 metaG | ecosystem: Host-associated > Plants > Roots > Rhizosphere... | reverse complement strand
CGTATTGGCCGCTACCGCCGGACTGGCGGATGAACTTGCCTTCGCCGTCAGCGTTCTTGGTGATGGTTTCGCGATAGGCGATCTGGGGCGCGCCGGTGTTGGCGTCCACCTTGAATTCGCGCTTCAGACGGTCACAAATGATTTCCAGATGCAATTCGCCCATGCCCGCGATGATGAGCTGGCCCGTCTCCTCGTTGGTGAAACAACGGAACGTCGGGTCTTCCTCGGCCAGCCGCTGCAAGCCTTCGGACATCTTGTCACGGTCCTGTTTCGTCTTCGGCTCGACCGCCATGCTGATGACAGGCTCGGGAAACGTCGGCGGTTCGAGGGTCACATCGTAATCCTCATCACACAGCGTGTCGCCGGTGGTGATGTTGCGCAGGCCGACGAGCGCGGCGATGTCGCCGGCATGGACCTCGGTGATGTCCTTGCGTTCGCTGCCTTGAATGATCATCAGGCGGCTGACGCGTTCGCGCTTGCGCGTGCGGGGATTGTAAATGGTGTCGCCCTTTTTAAGCTGGCCGGAATAGACGCGGAAAAACACCAGCTTGCCCGCGTAAACATCGGTCCACAGCTTGAATGCCAGCGAACAAAACTTGTTGCTGTCGCTGGTTTCCACCATCACCTTGTTTTCGGTGCCGGGTTCGATGCCCTCGGCGCCGGGCACGTCCAGCGGGCCGGGCAGATAATCAATGACGGCATCAATCAGCGGCTGCACGCCCTTCTTTTTGAAGGCCGAACCGCAAAGCACGGGAACCAGTTCAATCTTGCAGGTCAGGCGGCGGATCGCGGCCTTGAGTTGCGGCGGGGTGACCGGCTTTTCGTGCAGCACGAGATCGGCAATCGCATCGTCCTTGTTGGAAACCGCGTCAATCAACTCCGCCAGCGCTGCCGCCGCGCGTTCCTTGTGCTCGGCGGGAATTTCCTTCACTTCGTAATTCAAACCTTCATTGGCAACGTCGCCCGGCCCCCAAACAATGGCCTTCTGGTTCACCACGTCGATGACGCCATCAAAGTGGTCCTCCGCGCCGATGGGCAGGAAAATGGGATACGCATACGCCTTGAGCTTGTTGCGCATGTCGGCCAGCGCGTTCTCGAAATTCGCGCCGGTACGGTCCATCTTGTTGACGAACGCGATGCGCGGCACCTTGTACTTGGTGGCCTGGCGCCAGACGGTTTCAGATTGTGGCTGCACGCCCGCCACGCCGCAAAAAACCGCCACGGCGCCATCGAGCACGCGCATGGAGCGCTCGACTTCCGCCGTAAAATCCACGTGACCGGGAGTGTCAATGATGTTGATCCGGTGAGCCACGTCCTGGAACGATTTGTAAAGAGCGGTTTCGCCCGGTTTGTTGTGTTTCTGGGTCCAGTAACAGGTGACGGCGGCGGAAGTGATGGTGATGCCGCGTTCGCGTTCCTGTTCCATCCAGTCGGTCACCGTGTTGCCGTCGTCCACGTCGCCAATCTTATGGATGAGGCCGGTGTAAAACAGGATGCGCTCGGTCGTGGTCGTTTTGCCCGCATCAATGTGCGCCGCAATCCCGATGTTGCGGGTGCGCTCCATGGTGTATTCGCGGGTGGGCGAATTGACCGGTTTCGTTTTTTCAGCTACGGCATCCATTGTCGGCTCAAATAATGAAAATGCCCCGACCTTGCAGCCTTCGGGGCGTTGTTAAAATATATTCTACCAGCGGAAATGTGCAAACGCCTTGTTCGCCTGCGCCATTTTGTGCACCTCGTCGCGCTTGCGGATCGCATTCCCCTGCCCTTGATAGGCTTCCAATATTTCCGCCGCCAGCGCTTCGCGCATGGGCGTGCCCTTGCGGGCGTCCGCAAACCTTACAATCCAGCGCAAGGCCAGCGACGCCTGCCGGTCGGACGACACTTCCAGCGGCACCTGATAGGTCGCGCCGCCGACGCGCCGGGCCTTGGTTTCAATGCGCGGCTTGGCGTTGTCCACCGCGCGCTGTAAAATTTCCACGGGATTGCTGGCCGGATTTTTTTCCGAGATGCTGTCAAAGGCCTTGTAAACAATCCGCTGTGCGGTGCTCTTCTTGCCGCTCAACATGACGGTGTTGACCAGTCGCGAGACCAAAGTGCTTTGAAATTTTCCGTCTTTGGGCACCGGCCGCTTGCTTGCTTGTCGTCTGCGGGACATTTTTAAAGATCGTTAAAGCGTTGAACTGTTGGTTATTTGGCCGGAGCGGCAGCTGCAGGAGCCGCCGGGGCGGCAGCCGCGACGGGTTTCGCACCGGGTTTCGGGCGTTTCACGCCGTATTTGGAGCGGCTGACCCGGCGTTTTTCCACGCCGGCGGCGTCGAGCGTGCCGCGCACAATGTGATACCGCACACCTGGCAAATCCTTCACGCGCCCGCCTCGCACGAGCACGATGGAGTGCTCCTGCAAATTGTGGCCTTCATCCGGGATGTAGGCGATGATTTCGTAGCCGTTGGTCAAACGAACCTTGGCCACCTTGCGCATCGCCGAGTTCGGCTTCTTGGGCGTGCGCGTCATGACCTGGATGCACACGCCACGGCGAAACGGCGAATTATCCAAGGCGGGTGACTTGGATTTATACTTTACCTTACGGCGGCCCTTGCGGACCAACTGGTTGATTGTCGGCATTTTTGCGTTAAAATCGCTGTAAATTCACCGGCTTTCGATGCCGGAGAAACGGAGCGCGGAATATAGCAGACCCAATCGGCGTTGCAACAACTATTTCGGCCTTTTTGGGGAAACAACTTTCTGCCGACCCTCAACCCCTCGCCATGTGCCGAATGTTGCTCTGCTGGAACGGGTAAAAACATGGATTTGGCCCCCAAAGACATTCAAGCCGCAAATTATCCTCGTCGTCCGCGGTTTAAAAAATAAGGGCGTCAAACTTTCGTCGGACGCCCTTGATGAAACGGTTGTCTGGCGTTTACGCCAGCAATGGGTTTTCAGCGGCCACCGGTTCCGTCGGCTCCGCGGGCTCGGGTTCATCGCTGATCTCAACCAACGGTTTGAGTTGCGCCCGGCGGTGATAATCAAAGCCGGTGCCCGCCGGAATGATATGACCCATGATGACGTTTTCCTTGAAACCGCGCAGGCTGTCAATTTTGGAACGCGTGGCGGCCTCGGTCAAAACGCGGGTCGTGTCCTGGAACGACGCGGCGCTGAGGAAGCTGTCGGTTTCGAGCGACGCTTTCGTGATGCCGAGCAGGACGGGCGTGGCTTCGCCCGGTTTGCCGCCCATTTTCTCGACGCGCTCATTCTCCTCCTCGAACTCCAGCTTCTCAATCTGTTCACCCCACAGGAACGTCGTGTCACCCGGTTCGGTGATGCGCACCTTGCGGAGCATCTGGCGGACGATGATTTCAATGTGCTTGTCGTTGATGGTGACACCTTGCAGGCGGTAAACCTCCTGCACGCCGCTGACGAGGTGTTCCTGCAACTCCTGCGGGCCGCAGACTTCGAGAATTTCGTGCGGATCCATCGGCCCTTCCGTCAGTTGCTGGCCCTTCTTCACCAGGTCGCCCTTGAAAACGATGACGTGCTTGCCAATCGGAATCAGGTGTTCCTCTTCCGCGGCGGTTTGCTGGTCCTTGATGACAATGCAACGCTTGCCGCGCACGCTGGCCCCAAAGTCAACAATGCCGTCAATCTTGGAAATTTCCGACGCGTCCTTCGACCGGCGGGCCTCAAATAATTCCGCCACGCGCGGCAGACCGCCGGTGATGTCCTTGGTCTTGGCCATTTTGCGCGGGGTTTTGGCCAGCAGGGTGCCGGGGAAAATATCGTTGCGTTCCTTCACCACGATGTGCGCGCCGGAAGGAATCGGATAATTCGCCGTTACCTCGCCGTCCGCGGCGGTGATGATGATTTGCGGGTGCAAATCCTCCTTGTGTTCGATGACGACCATTGCCTCCTGGCCCGTGGTTTCGTCCATTTCCTGCTTCATCGTCACACCCTCGATGATGTCGTGGAACTTCACCCGTCCAGCCTTCTCGGACAGAATCGGGACGTTGTACGGGTCCCACTGCACAAAGGTTTCGCCCTTTTTCACCTGGCTGCCGTCGGGCACGGAGATGACCGAGCCGACGACAATGTTGTGATTTTCCAGTTCGCGCCCGTCCGTGGCGAGAATTGAAACCGAGCCGTTCTTGTTCAGAACGATGTTGTTGCCGTCCTCGAGTTGCACCAGGCGCAGGTCATTGTACCGGACTGCACCTTCATACTTCGCCTTGATTTGTGGAATCTTGAAGACACCTGCCGCCGTGCCGCCGATATGGAACGTGCGCATGGTGAGCTGCGTGCCCGGCTCGCCGATGGATTGCGCGGCGATGATGCCGATGGCCTCGCCGAGTTTCACCAGGCTGCCGGTCGCGAGATTGCGGCCGTAGCAATTGACGCAAACACCCTTCTTGCTTTCACAGGTGAGCACCGAGCGGATGCGCAGGCGCTCAATGCCCGCGGCTTCAATGCGTTTGGCCTTTTCCTCGTCAATCTCCTCATTGGCACGGACGAGAAATTCCTTCGGGTTGGTCGGGTTCACCGTATCGTCGCACGCAAACCGGCCCACCAGGCGGTCGCCCAGTTTGACCACCTCATCCTCGCCTTCGTACACGGCCGAGACCCAGATGCCGTTTGACGTGCCGCAATCCGTCTCCTGGGTGATCACGTCCTGCGCCACGTCCACCAGCTTGCGCGTCATATAACCGGAATCGGCGGTCTTGAGGGCGGTGTCGGCAAGGCCCTTGCGGGCGCCGTGCGTGGAGATGAAATATTCCAGCACCGAGAGGCCTTCCCGGAAATTCGCGAGAATCGGCTTTTCGATGATGTCGCCGCTGGGCTTGGCCATCAGGCCGCGCAAACCGGCGAGCTGGCGCACCTGCTGTTTGTTGCCGCGCGCGCCAGAATCCACCATGAGATAAACCGGATTGTATTCCTTCTTGCCCTGATTCTGCTCCAGGGTGCGGAACATGACGCCCGAAATCTGGTCGGTGCAATGCGTCCAGATGTCCACGATCTTGTTGTAACGTTCGCCCGGCGTAATCACGCCCTTGCGATACTGCTTCTCGACTTCCTTGATCTGCTTTTGCGCGGTGTCAATTTCCTGATCGCGTTCCTTTGGCACAATCATGTCATCAATGCCGATGGACACGCCGGACTTGGTCGCCTCGCGGAAACCCAGTTCCTTGAGTTTGTCCAGCATCGCGACGGTCTGGTCATGGCCGGCCACCTTGTAACATCTCCAAATCAAATCACCGAGCTGGCTCTTGCCGGCGGCCTTGTTGTAAAAGCCGAGTCCGGCCGGCCAGATCTCGCTGAAGACGACGCGGCCAACCGTGGTCTCGATGATCTTTTTGTTCGCGTCGCCATAAACCGTCGGCCGGCCGAAGTCGGGGTTCGCCAGGCGAATGCGGTCGTGCGTTTTCAACGCGCCATCGTCACACGCGAACAGCACCTCCTCTTTCGCGCCGAACAACGGCAGCTTCTGCGTGTCGGCGGGCATCGGCGTGCGCGGCTCCGCGGTCAGATAATAACAGCCGAGCGTGATGTCCTGTGTCGGCGTGATGATGGGCCGGCCGGACGACGGGCTGAAAATGTTGTTGGGCGCCATCATCAGCAAACGCGCCTCCATTTGCGCCTCAACCGACAGCGGCACGTGCACGGCCATCTGGTCGCCGTCAAAATCCGCGTTGTAGGCGGTGCAAACCAGCGGGTGGATGCGAATCGCCTCGCCTTCGATCAACTGCGGCTCGAAGGCCTGCACGGACAACCGGTGCAGCGTCGGTGCGCGATTGAGCAACACCGGATGGCCCTTGGTCACTTCCTCCAAAACGTCCCAGACTTCCTTCGTCTGGCGTTCGATCATTTTCTTGGCACTGCGAACGGTATGGACGTAGCCCAGTTCCTTCAGGCGACGGATGATGAACGGCTCAAACAGAACCAAGGCCATTTTCTTCGGCAAACCGCACTGGTGCAGCTTGAGTTCCGGCCCGATGACGATGACCGACCGGCCGGAATAATCCACGCGCTTGCCGAGCAAATTCTGGCGGAACCGTCCGCCCTTGCCCTTGAGCATGTCGCTCAGGGATTTTAATGAACGATTGCCCGCGCCGGTGACAGGACGGCCATGACGGCCGTTGTCGAACAACGCGTCCACCGCTTCCTGCAACATGCGCTTTTCGTTGCGGATGATGACCTCGGGCGTCTTGAGCTGGAGCAGGGTCTTGAGCCGGTTGTTCCGGTTGATGACGCGGCGATACAGGTCGTTCAAATCCGAGGTGGCAAAACGCCCGCCTTCGAGCGGCACGAGCGGACGCAAATCCGGCGGAATCACCGGCAGCACCGTCAAAATCATCCACTCCGGCCGGCTCTTGGAAATCTGCAGGCCCTGGAGCAGCTTGATCCGCTTCGCCAGTTTTTTGCGGATCTGCTTGCTCTTCGTTTCCGTCATGGCCTCCTGCAAATGATCCGCCTGTTTGGCCAAATCCACCTTGGCGAGCGCCTCCCGGACGGCTTCCGCCCCCATTTTGGCGAGGAACGCGTCCGCGCCATAGGTCTCGCGCGCCTCACGATATTCGTGCTCGTTGAGCAGTTGATTTTGCTTCAACGCCGTGTTGCCCGGATCGATGACGAGGTAATCCTCGTAGTAAATCACGCGCTCCAGATTGCGCGCCGTCATGTCGAGCACCAGACCGATGCGCGACGGCATGCACTTGAAAAACCAGATGTGGCAGACGGGCACAGCCAGTTCAATGTGGCCCATGCGTTCGCGCCGGACGCGTGCGAGCGTCACTTCCACACCGCAACGGTCGCAGACGATGCCGCGGTGTTTGATGCGCTTGTATTTGCCGCAGGAACATTCCCAGTCCTTGACCGGGCCGAAAATGCGTTCGCAGAATAAACCGCCTTTTTCCGGCTTGAACGTGCGGTAATTGATGGTCTCGGGATTTTTGACCTCCCCTTTGGACCAGGAACGAATGGCTTCCGGCGACGCGATGGAAATCGCGACGTAATCCACCTGATTCACCTTGTCCAGCCCGAGCAATTCACGGGCGCTTTCTTTGGTGCTGATCATACGCGTTTGGGTTAAAACTTATACCGTTGCCAGTGTGGCGGCCGCCGATTCACCTTCGGCATGTTCAATTGGGTTCGAATAGCCGACCTTCACATCGAGGCCGAGCGACTGCATTTCCTTGACAAGCACGTTGAAGGATTCGGGAATGCCCGCCTCCAGCGCGTTGTCACCCTTGACAATGCTTTCGTAAATGCGCGTGCGGCCCTGCACATCGTCGGACTTGACCGTGAGCAGTTCCTGCAGCGTGTAAGCTGCGCCGTAGGCTTCCATCGCCCACACTTCCATTTCGCCGAAGCGCTGGCCGCCATATTGCGCCTTGCCGCCGAGCGGTTGCTGGGTGACGAGCGAATACGGCCCGACCGCGCGGGCGTGAATCTTGTCCGCGACCAAATGGCCGAGTTTCATCATGTAAATGTAACCAACCACGATTTCCTGGTCGAATCGTTCGCCGGTGCGGCCATCAATCAAATGCGTCTTGGCGTGCTCCGGCAATTTCGCCTCTTTCAAATAACCGCGAATGTCCTTTTCCTTGATGCCGTCGAAGACGGGCGTGGCGAATTTCAGGCCCAGCAGCTTCGCCGCCCAGCCCAGGTGCGTTTCCAACACCTGGCCGACGTTCATGCGCGAGGGCACACCCAGCGGATTCAGCACAATTTCCACCGGCGTTCCATCCTCGAGGAACGGCATGTCTTCCTCCTTGACGATGCGCGCGACCACGCCCTTGTTCCCGTGACGACCGGCCATTTTGTCACCGACGGAAAGCTTGCGTTTCGACGCGATGTAAACCTTCACCGATTTGACGATGCCGGCCTCCACGCCCTCACCGGCCTCGGCGCGCTCCATTTCCTCGTCGTATTGCATCTGCAAATCGTCAAACTTCTTTTTGAAGCTGCCGATGATTTCGTTGATTTTGTTGCGGATGGGCGACGGATCGATTTCGATGCGGTCATAAACCGTCGCCAGTTTGCGCAGCAACGTCTTGGTGATTTTGCGATTGGCCGGAATGATGATTTCGCCGGTCTCGCTGTTGACCACGTCGAGCGGGATTTTTTCACCGAGCAGGATGTTGCTCAGCGCCTCCGTCAACTGGTCGCGCAATTCGTCGGTTTTCTTCTTGTGATCGTCTTCAATCTGCTTTGAGTGGCGCCGCTCATCGCTTGAACTCGATTTGACGTGGTCGTTGTCCTTCTTGGACGAAACTTTCACGTCCATGACAATCCCGTAGGTGCCGGACGGAACCTTGAGCGACGTGTCCTTCACATCGGCGGCCTTCTCACCGAAAATCGCGCGCAGCAGGCGCTCTTCCGGGGCAAGTTCGGTCTCGGATTTCGGGGTGATTTTGCCGACCAGAATGTCGCCGGGCTTCACCTCCGCGCCGACGCGAATGACGCCGTCGGTGCCAAGATTTTTCAGCGCCTCGTCGCCGAGATTCGGTATGTCCCGCGTGATTTCCTCGGGGCCGAGCTTGGTATCGCGTGCGCTGACCTCGAATTCATCAATGTGAATGCTCGTGAAGATGTCCTCCTTCACGATTCGTTCACTGATGAGAATGGCGTCCTCAAAGTTGTAACCATTCCAGGGCATGAAGGCGACCAGCGCATTGCGCCCCAGCGCCAGCTCGCCATCGCGCGTGCAGGGGCCGTCGGCAATAATCTGGTTTTTCTTCACGTGTTCGCCCTTGTGCACCAGAATTTTCTGGTTGATGCACGTGGCGGCGTTCGACCGCATGAATTTCCGCACGGGATAAACCCAGACCCCGTGTTCCGGATCGTGTTTAATTTTCTTTTTGCCTTCGGGCAGCCTGCCGTCTTCGGTAATGATGATCTGGCTGCCGGTGACGGACGCGACCTTGCCGCCCTCCTCGGCCACCACCACCGCGCGTGAGTCGCGGGCGACCCGGTCTTCAAGACCGGTCGCCACCAGCGGCGCCTCGGTGACGAGCAGCGGCACGGCCTGGCGTTGCATGTTCTAGCCCATCAACGCGCGGTTCGCGTCGTCATGCTCCAAAAACGGAATCAGCGACGCGGCGATCGAGACCAGTTGTTTGGGCGACACGTCCATGTAATTCACCCGCGCCGGTTCGACATCCACAAATTCGCCGCGGGCGCGGCAGACAACGCGATCGCTGAGGAAATGGCCCTTGTCGTCAATCAGCGTGTTCGCCTGCGCGACGATGAATTGTTCCTCGCGGTCGGCGGTGAGAAATTCGGTTTCGTTCAGGACGCGCCCGTCCTTGACCTTGCGATAGGGCGTTTCCAGAAAGCCGAACTCATTGATGCGCGCAAACGTGGCCAGCGACGCAATCAACCCGATGTTCGGGCCTTCCGGTGTTTCAATCGGACAAATGCGGCCGTAGTGCGACGGATGCACGTCGCGGACCTCGAAGCCCGCGCGATCGCGACTCAAGCCGCCCGGCCCCAGCGCGCTGAGACGGCGCTTGTGCGTCAACTCCGCCAGCGGATTGATTTGATCCATGAACTGGCTCAATTGTGAACGGCCAAAGAAGTCGCGAATGACCGCCGAAAGCGCCTTGGGATTGATGAGCTTCTGCGGCGTCATGGCCTCGACGCTTTGATCGAAGAGCGTCATGCGCTCCTTGACGAGCCGCTCGGTGCGGGCCAGGCCGACGCGGCATTGGTTGGCCAGCAATTCGCCAACCGTGCGTATGCGGCGGCTGCCGAGGTGGTCGATGTCGTCAAGCGAACCTTCGCCTTTTTTGAGGCGGAGCAGATATTTCGTCGCCGCCACCAAATCATCCTTTGTCAGAATGCGCGACTCTTCCTTGTCCTTGAGGCCGAGCTTCTGGTTGATTTTGTAACGTCCGACGCGGCCCAAATCATAGCGTTTATGGTCGAAGAACAATCGCTTGAGCAGGGCGCGGGCGTTCGCCGCCGTCGGCGGGTCCCCCGGGCGCAAACGCCGGTAAATGTCCTTGAGCGCTTCTTCCTCGTTTTTGGCCGGATCCTTCTTGAGACATTTGATCAAGACGCCCTCGTCCACGGAGGTGTCCACGACCTTGACTTTGTTGACGCCCAGCTCGGCGATTTGTTTGATGATGGCCTTCGACAGCGGCTCGAACGCGCGCGCAACGACCAGGCCCTTCTCTTCATCCACGGCGTCCTGAATCAAAACGTGGTTCGACAAATCCTCGAGTTTTTCCGCCTCTTTGACCGTGAGGTCCTCAATTTCGTAAAATAATTTGATGATTTCCTCATCGGTGCCCCGCGTTTTTTCACCATTATCCTTCCCCTTGCCAATGCCGCCTTCGACATCCAGAAAGCTCAGCGCACGAAAGAAGGTCGTCGTCAAAAATTTCCGGCGGCGTTTCTTGCGGTCGAGATAAACGTACAGCAGGTCGCTCGTGTCAAATTGCGCCTCGTACCATGAGCCGCGGTCGGGGATGACGCGGAAGCTGTGCAGGATTTTGCCGTTCGGATGCTGGGTGGCTTCAAAAGCAATGCCGGGCGAGCGATGAAGCTGGCTCACCACCACGCGTTCCGCGCCGTTGATGACAAAGGTGCCCTGCGGGGTCATCAGCGGCAGTTCGCCCATGAACACTTTTTCCTCTTTGACGCTCTTGCCTTCTTCCTTGAGCAGAAACGTGACGTAAAGCGGCGCGCCGTAGGTCAAACCTTCGCGCAAACATTCAAGCCAATCCACCTTGGGCTCGCCGATTTCGTAGGAATCGTAGTCGAGCGTGCACTTGCCGTCATAGCTCTCGATGGGAAACACTTCCCGGAAAACCGATTCGAGGCCGGCGTGCTTCAGGCGTCTTTTTGGCGACGCATCCGCTTGCAGGAATTCCTTGTAGGAATTGGTCTGCAATTCGATCATGTTCGGCGGCACAACGATCTCTTTGATCTTGCCGAAGTTGATTCGTTCTGTGATTCGCGATGGCATTTGGACTTTCTCGTTTGGCCGGCAACCGCGCCGGGCCGACATTTCTTATTCAACGACACAAGGCAAGCGCACCGCGTTCAACGGTCTGCCTGCCCCAATCAAACTGCTGTTGGTTGCTGCTCGTAATTAATGAAAACTTCCGCCCGCAAAATTGCGGGAAAGGGGCGGCGCCCGCCTGACGGGGCCGCCGCCCGATAATTCCACATTATTTGACTTCCACTTTTGCGCCCGCTTCTTCGAGCTTTTTCTTGGCCGCGTCCGAATCCGCCTTGTTGGCGCCTTCGAGCACCGGCTTGGGCGCGCCTTCGACCAGCGCCTTGGCTTCCGCCAGGCCCAGTCCGGCTTTCACTTCGCGAACCGCCTTGATGACGGCAATCTTCTTGTCCGCCGGCGCGTAGGCGAGAATCACGTCAAACGTGTCCTTCGCCGCAGCTTCGGGCGCTGCGCCGGCAGCCGAAGCCCCGGCAGCCGCAACCGCTACGGGTGCAGCGGCGGAAACGCCCCATTTTTCTTCCAGTTTCTTCACCAGGTCGGCGGCTTCAATCACCGTCAACTTGCTCAATTCCTCTATGAGGTTTCCAATGTCAGCCATATTACCTTTCTTTCGTCTCGTCGTCTGCCACGGTCCGCCTTCGTCCGGGTTCGGGCGCGACACGCCATGGCGGTTTTAAGTTCGTTGTTATGAACCGACGATTTACGTTGTTGTTTTGTTTGTTTATCCCATCCACCGGCAGGGTGAATGGAAAATGGTTTCAACCTTTTTCGGCTTTCGCCTTGATGACGCGCGCCAGTTGCGACGCGGGCGTGTTGATCAAGGTCACCAGCTTGGTCGCCGGCGCGTTCAACAAGCCGAGCAACGTGGCGCGTAAAACGTCCAGGCTCGGCAGATCCGCCAGCACCTTTATCGCCGCCTCTTCCAACCGTTGATTGTTCAGATAGCCGAACTTGACCTTCAGCTTGTCGAACTCCGCACCGAAATTCTTCAGCGCCTTCGCGGCGGCGGAAATCTCCTTTTGCCCGGTCACCACGGCCATTTGCCCGGTCAACGCCCCGTTCAGTTCGCCGACCCCGGCTTCCTTGGCCGCAATCTGGAAAATGGAATTTTTCACCACGTGAATTTCCGCGCCCGCCTGCGCCAGGCGCTTGCGCAACTCGGTCAAATGGGAAACCTTCAGCCCCCGATAATCCACCACGATAAAGAACGGCGAGCCGTTCAGCCGGGCCACGTAGGCCTTTGTCAAAATTTGTTTTTCAGCACGCATGGTTCAAATCCTCTTTAATTGTTTGAAAATTCACGCACGTCCACCCGCACCGGCGGACTCATCGTCGCCGAAATCGTGCAGGAATGAATGTAAGTGCCCTTGAGACTGTTGGGACGCGCCTTGGCCACAGCCTCGATCACTGCGCGCGCGTTTTCTTCAATCTGGACCACCGTGAACGACACTTTGCCGACGGACACGTGAACATTGCCTGCCTTGTCAACCTTGAACTCGACGCGCCCGGCCTTGACTTCCTTCACGGCCTTGGCCGTGTCGTCCGTCACCGTGCCGGTCTTCGGGTTCGGCATGAGACCGCGCGGCCCCAGCACCTTGCCCAGCTTGCGAACTTCGACCATCGCTTCGGGCGTGGCAACCGCCACATCAAAATCCGCCCAGCCTTCCTGACACTTCTTGATCATGTCCTCAAAGCCGACGTATTCCGCGCCCGCGGCCTTGGCGGCGTCCGCCGCTGCGCCGTTCCGGGTGAACACCAGCACGCGGACGGTCTTGCCGCTGCCGTGCGGCAGCGGAACGGTGCCGCGCACCATTTGATCCGACTGTTTCGGGTCCACGCCAAGGCGGAACGCAAGATCAACCGTCTCGTTGAATTTGGCCTTGGGAAACTTCGCCAAGACGCCGACCGCGTCCTTGAGCCAATATGATTTTCGGGCGTCCACGACTTCGAGCGCTTTTTTGTATCGTTTGCTTGGCATTTGTCCGGGTGCGGTGCGAACGAGTTCCGCCACGGCGGAACTCTCCCGCGGTTTCTAGTTTGGATTAAGTTTAGAATTAAGATTAAGAATGAAAACTGGCGAATCCACAGCCTTCATCATCATCTTGATTTTCATCTTAATCGTGTTGTTAAAATTATTCGACGACTTCAATTCCCATGCTTCGTGCCGTGCCGGCAATGACCCGGAAGGCCGCGTCCGGTGAAGTCGCATTCAAATCCTTTGCCTTCAGTTTGACGATGTCCAAAACCTGTTTGCGCGTCACCTTGCCCACTTTTTCCTTGTTCGGCTCCTTGGACCCGGCGGTGATGCCGGCGGCTTTTTTCAACAGCACGGACGCCGGCGGTGATTTGGTGATGAACGTGAACGACTTGTCCTGATACACGGTGATCACGACCGGAATCACCAGACCCGCATCGCTTTTGGTCGCCGCATTAAATTCCTTGCAGAAGCCCATGATGTTGACGCCGTGCTGGCCGAGCGCCGGGCCGACCGGAGGCGCAGGATTTGCCTGCCCCGCCGGAATCTGCAACTTGATCTGTCCTGTGACTTTCTTTGCCATAAAAACGTCTATGCCTTTTCCACCTGCCAATACTCCAGTTCAACGGGCGTATTGCGTCCAAAAATGTTCACGGTCACCTTCAATTTGCCGCGTTCGGGATCAATCTCCTCAATGATGCCGCTGAAATTGAGGAACGGCCCGTTGTTGATCTTGATCGTTTCGCCGACTTCGAAATTGACCTTCGGCTTCTCCGTTTCCTCGGATGCCGAAATCTGCGCCTTGATTTGCTCGACTTCCGCCGCCGGCGTCGGCACCGGCGGTTCGCCGCCCACAAAACCAATTACTCCCTGGGTTTCCTTGATGAAATACCACGGCTTTTCAATGATGCGGTTGTTTTCATCCAGCAACACCATGTCCACAAACACGTAACCCGGCCACAACTTGCGGCTGGACACCGTCTTCTTTTGATTGCGCACTTCGACGACTTTTTCCATGGGCACCAGGACTTCTTTGACAAAGTCGTGCATCTCGTCGGTCTTGACGCGCTTCTCAATGCTTTCCTTGACCTTCTGCTCCTGGCCCGAAAGCGTATGTATGACAAACCACTGGCTGCGCATGTTGCTTAAAGTTGAAACAAAATTGCAAAAAAGATTTTATCCATGATGTAAACGAACGCACCCATCAAAGCGATGGAAATGGTGATGACCACCGTTGAACCTTTTAATTCTTCCCAGGTCGGCCATGAGCATTTCCTCAACTCTTCGCGCGTTTCCAACACGTAGGCAGCCAGGAGCCTGATCTGTCCCTGCCACCAAAGATAGCCAAAGATCGCGCCGACCACCGCCGCCCAAATTAAAATTTTAGTCCAGCTGCTCACAATTTTAGTATTTACCGGCCTGCCGAGTCGCAGCTCGGAGCACACGGTCAAAATCACCATTTCAGTCTGCCTTCGCGCTTTGCGCTGCGGCCCGACAGCCTTTGTTCTCCGCTTCGCTCCGGGCGAAGACTGGCGGAGAGGGAGGGATTCGAACCCCCGTTGGGCTTTCACCCAAAGCGGTTTTCAAGACCGCCGCGATAGACCACTCTGCCACCTCTCCGTTTCGCAGACTGGCTTGCCGAGCCGCAGCTCGCCATACATTTCTGCCCGCCTTGGCTTCGCTCGGGCGAAGGCTGGCACGGCAGGAGGGACTTGAACCCCCAACCAACGGTTTTGGAGACCGCTACTCTACCAATTGAGCTACTGCCGTATCCGCCCAATCTCGTTTGTCTTTCGGACAAAAAAGGGAACCGCGGGGTTCATGGTCCCGCGCTCCCGAATTTGGAAAAGTTTTAGGCGATGACTTCCGTCACGCGACCGGCGCCAATTGTGCGGCCGCCCTCGCGAATGGCGAATCGTTGACCTTTTTCCATCGCGACCGGTGCGATCAATTCAATCTCCACCGAAACATTGTCACCCGGCATCACCATTTCGACGCCTTGGGCCAAAGTAACCGTACCGGTCACATCGCTGGTGCGGAAATAAAATTGCGGACGGTACTTCGTGAAAAACGGCGTGTGCCGGCCGCCTTCATCCTTCGACAACACGTAAACCTCCGCCTTGAATTTCACGTGCGGCGTGATCGTCCCAGGCTTGGACAACACCATGCCGCGCTCGACCTCGTCCTTCTTGGTGCCGCGCAGCAACACCCCTACGTTGTCGCCGCACTGCGCCGAGTCGAGCAGTTTGCGGAACATCTCAATGTCGGTCGCCACGGTCTTGCGCGTGTCTTTCAAACCAACGATTTCCACCTCTTCCATGCGCTTGAGCATTCCGCGTTCAACACGGCCGGTCACCACGGTGCCGCGGCCTTCAATATTGAACACGTCCTCAATGCACATCAGGAACGGCTTGTCCACCTCACGTGTCGGCAGCGGGATGAATGAGTCAATCGCGTCCAGCAATTCCTGGATGGACTTCGCGCCTTCGGGGTCGTGCGCCAGCGCCTTTTTCGCGCTGCCGCGAATGATCGGCGTCTTGTCGCCCGGAAATTCATACTTGGTCAGGAGGTCGCGGACTTCCATTTCCACCAAATCCAGCAGCTCCTTGTCGTCCACAAGGTCAACCTTGTTCAAGAAAACTACAATGGCGGGCACGCCGACCTGGCGGGCCAGGAGCACGTGCTCCTTGGTTTGTGGCATCGGGCCTTCCGAGGCGTCCACCACCAGAATGGCCCCGTCCATCTGCGCCGCGCCGGTAATCATGTTTTTGATGAAGTCGGCATGGCCGGGACAATCAATATGGGCGTAGTGCCGCTTGTCGCTCTGATACTCCACGTGCGAAACCGCGATGGTCACCGTCTTGGTTTCGTCACGCACCGTGCCGCCTTTGGTGATGTCGGCGTAGGAAATTGGCGTAGCCAGACCCTTTTTAGCCTGCACTTCCACGATGGCTGCTGTTAGGGTGGATTTGCCGTGGTCAATGTGTCCGATGGTGCCGACATTGACGTGCGGTTTCGTTCGTTGAAATTGCTCTTTAGCCATTTTTTTCTCCTGCGTTTATTTCGTTTTTTTAGTCAACAAATTGTCTGGAGCCCATGATCAGGATCGAACTGATGACCTCATCCTTACCAAGGATGTGCTCTACCAACTGAGCTACATGGGCACATTGAAATCACTAGTCCGACCAAATACGCCAAACGACAAAAAACCGCTTCCCCTCACTTCTTTTCTTTCGAAAATCCGAGGGGCAACCGGCTCTTTATCTTTTTATGACCCCGACGGCGGTCAAATTAGCAATCCCAAGCACCATGTCAACAGGTTTTTTAACAAAATTTTACTTGCTGATTCCCCGCTCGCTGGCCCGGACGAATTGCACCAGATGCCGGATTTCTTCCACCGGCGGCAGTTTTTTCTCCACCTTTATTACCGCATTGCGAATGGTCAGACCTTCACGGAATAAAACCTTGTAAGCCTGCCGCAGCGCGCTTTGGGCCTTTTCGGAAATGCCGTTCCGCTCCATGCCAATTTTGTTGATAGTGCGCGTCTCCGCCGGATTGCCGTCCGCCATCATAAACGGCGGCACGTCCTGCACCACCTTCGAGCAGCCGCCAATCATCGCCATTTTGCCAATCCGGCAAAATTGGTGAATGGCCGCCAGCCCGCCAATCACCGCGTAATCCCCCACCGTCACGTGCCCCCCCAGGGTCGCCACGTTCGACATGATGACGTGGCTGCCGAGCGCGCAATTGTGCGCGATGTGGCAGTAGGCCAGGATGTGATTGTGCGAACCGACCTGTGTGACGTCGCCGTCTCCGGTCGCACTGTGAATTGTGACGTATTCGCGAAACGTATTGTGATCACCGATTTCCACGCGTGTGACGCCGCCTTTCCATTTCAAATCCTGCGTCTTCAGTCCGATGCTGGCGAAGGGAAAAATTTCATTCTCCCGGCCCAATTGGGTATGCCCGTCAATGACGACATGTGAATGGAGTTTGCATCCTTCGCCCAGCGTGACGTGTTCACCGATGACGCAATAAGGCCCGATCTCGCAACCGGCGCCTACGATTGCCTTGGGATGGATGACCGCCGAAGGATGAACCAGGGCCATACGTTTACTCCGGCTCAGCGCGGAGCATGAAGGTGACCTCCGCTTCGCTGACGATTTCGCCCCGCACCTTGCAAACACCCTTGGCCTTGCCGATTTTTCCACGCGTTTTCATCAGCTCGACCTCGACGATGAGGACGTCGCCGGGCTCAACCGGTTTGCGCCATTTGACATTCTCGGCGGACATGAAATAAGCCAGGTGCCGTCCCTCTTCGGCATGTTTGATCATCAACAACCCGGCAGCCTGGGCCATGGCCTCCAACTGAAACACCCCCGGCATGATGGGATGACCCGGAAAATGTCCCTGGAAATACGGTTCGTTCATGGAAACATTTTTAACCGCCGTGATGCGCATGGCTTCCACCCTGACCACGCGATCCAACATCAGCATCGGATAACGGTGCGGCAGCAACTGCATGATCTGCTCGATGTTCATTACGCCCTGCTCCTGCTCGGCGGCGGAAATCTCCACCGCTGCGCCATTGCCCATCACCGGCGGCGGGCCAAACGCCTGCGCGGCCCGCAACGGCTTGGTCATCTGCGCGGAAATCTGGCGGACCATCTCGCAATTCGCCGCGTGGCTCGGCCGGACGGCAATCAAATGCCCGCGCACCGGGCGCCCGAGCAGCGACAGGTCGCCCACGATGTCCAGCATCTTGTGCCGCACAAATTCCTCGGGATATCGCAGCGGCTCGGTCGTCAGCACCGCGTCATCGCGGATGACCACCGCGTTTTCCAGGCTGCCACCCTTGATCAGATTGTTTTTGATGAGATGCTCGATTTCCTCGAAAAAACAAAACGTCCGCGCGTGGGACAGTTCCCGTTCCCAGGTTTTGGGCGTGACTTCCGTGCTGTAAAATTGCGTAAACCGCCCCTGCTTGTCCGCGCTTGTGCAGGTAATTTTGAAACCCTCGTCGGGAAACAGCGTCATCACCGTCTCGCCGGATTCCAGCTCGATCGGTTCGGTCGGCGAATAGGTCTCGCGCTTTTCCGCCTGCGGCACGATGCCGGCGGCCTGGATGATTTTGCAGAACTCGCGCGAACTGCCGTCGGCAATCGGCGGTTCGTTCGAATCCAGTTCGATGACGGCATTGTCGATGCCGTAACCCGCGAGCGCGGCCAGCACATGCTCAACGGTGTGAATTTTCACGTTGCCCCTGGCCAGCGTGGTCGAGCGGGTCGTCTCGGCCACGTTTTCCACGCGCGCCTCGATTTCCGGTTTGCCTTCCAGGTCCACGCGGCGGAACCGCACGCCGCTGTTCGCGGGCGCGGGCAGAATCGTCATGTTAACCCGGTTGCCGCTGTGCAGGCCAATGCCGGAAAAACTGGCGGGACGGTTGAGTGTCTGCTGATTGAGCACGGACGAATTAGACAAAACACCAAAGCGCTTGGCAAGATTGCATTCAGGGCTCCATCCGCGCCATCATTCGGCAGCGCCCTGGTTTGGTTGTAGGGCACGACGCAAGGAGTGCTGGCCCAAACGACTTGTCACCTCACGCCTGCAAATCAGGCGACT
>Ga0265338_10004600_pt1 | contig 18560 bp, 15 predicted proteins | sample 42126metaG_FD_193579 | JGI IMG/M metagenome (GOLD analysis project Ga0265338, IMG submission 193579) | Rhizosphere microbial communities from Carex aquatilis grown in University of Washington, Seatle, WA, United States - 4-21-26 metaG | ecosystem: Host-associated > Plants > Roots > Rhizosphere... | reverse complement strand
GGCAGCCGGAGACGGCGCGGCCGCTGCAAGAACGCGCCCTGGCCATCACCGAAGCCGCCTACGGCCCCGACCACCCCGACGTCGCCATCCGCCTGAACAACCTCGCCACGATCCTGCAGGACCTGGGACAGCCGGAGACGGCGCGGCCGCTGCAAGAACGCGCCCTGGCCATCACCGAAGCCGCGCAGTCCACTGAGCTGGGGTTCACTCAGAAGGAGGGAGGCTTGTGACGGCACCCGAGGACGCGGTACTGGCGTACTGGCAAGAGCACCGCGAGCAGTTCCGGCAGTCCGAGAATCAGCGCGCGGTCCTGACCAACTACGTCCTGGTGATCGCGGCCGCCGTCAGCGGGCTCGTCGTACAGCAAGGCTTTAAGATCCGCACCCTTCCTTGTCTGTCCTGATCATCGTTATCGGCCTGTACGGAGCCCTCGCGGTCGCGAAGTACCACGAGCGGGCCAACTATCACCTTCCCAGGCCAGGGCCCTGACCCGGGTGCTCGTTGAGTCCGGTGCCCTCGCTGATCACGACGCTGTGCTGAAGGAGTCCCGCCAGGCGCACTACCGCACGTACCCGGGGCTGCACCGGCTACGGCTGCACTGGCTGTGGACCGGGCTGCATCTCGGCATCGCGACGTACGGCGCCGTGCTGGTCGCCGTCACTTTCCTGGTCTCGTAGGCCCGACCAGGAAATGCTCACGCTTGATGTCGCTATCCGCAGTTGGACGAATGCTGGCCTCGGCGCGGCGGGACGGCCCGATGTGGCGGCAAGCGCCCTAGCGGATTTCGAGTCCGCCTGCGGCTGCCGCCAGGCCAGGCTGGCGCAGGGTAGAGGCAATGCGGGGTGCGCCGATGTCTCTCAGATTGTATTGCGACCAGCGACTGTTTCCGCCGCTACGCAGAGAACTCCCGTGGTGGCGCGGTGCGACGGGCGCTCAGCCCGTCCCTGGCCGGGGGGTTCAGGCTGGCGTGACGCCGTGCCGCCGGCGGGAGAACGAGCGGTCCTTGCCGACCGCTGCGGCGAACCGGCGGATCAGCTCCGCCCGCAGCTCGGCGGGCTGCACCACGTCGTCGGCGACCAGCTCGCCGGCCAGCCGGAGCACGTCGATGTCCTGGTCGTACTCGGCCCGGAGCCGCTGGGTCTCCGCCTCGCGCGCGACGGGGTCCTCGATGCTGGCCAGCTTGTTGTAGTAGACCGCGTTGATGGCGGCCTCGGCCCCCATCACGGCGATCTTCGCGGTGGGCAGCGCGAGCGTCGCGTCCGGCTCGAACCCCGGGCCGGCCATGGCGTACAGGCCCGCCCCGTACGCTTTGCGCACCACCACGCAGATCTTCGGCACGGTCGCCTCGGCCACCGCGCTGATCATCTTCGCGCCGTGCCGGATGATGCCCTGCCGCTCGACGGCCGTGCCGACCATGAAGCCGGGCACGTCGGCGAGGAAGAGCAGCGGCACGTTGAAGGCGTCACACAGCTGGATGAAGCGGGCCGCCTTGTCCGCGGAGTCGACGAACAGCACACCGCCCTTGAACAGCGGGTTGTTCGCCACTACCCCGGTGACCTGGCCGGCCAGCCGGGCGAACCCGATGGTGAGCTCACGGGCCCACAGCGGGTGAATCTCGAAGAAGGAGCCCTCGTCGACGAGGCCGCGCAGGTAGCGGCGCATGTCGTAAGCCTGCCGCTCGCTGGCGGGCACCAGCGCGGCGAGGTCGGTGGGCACCGGCTCAGCCGGGATCCCGGCGGGCGGCGGCTGCTGCCAGTTCGATGGCAGGTACGTCAGGTAGCCGCGGACCGCTGCTAGCGCATCATGCTCGGAGCTGGCCAGGTAGTGCCCGCACCCGGACACGGTGCAGTGCATCCGGGCGCCGCCCATCTCCTCCAGCGTGGTCTTCTCCTTGACCACCATCTCGACCATCCGCGGGCTGCCCAGGTACATCGAGGCGTTCCCGTCCACCATGGCCACGAAATCGCAGAATGCGGGGATGTACGCGCCGCCCGCCGCGGACGGGCCGAACAGCGCGCAGACCTGCGGGATCGACCCCGAGGCGCGCACCTGGGTGTGGAAGATCCGGCCCGCCCCGCGCCGGCCGGGGAACATGTCGACCTGGTCGGTGATCCTGGCACCCGCCGAATCCACCAGGTAAACCATGGGGATCTGCGACCGGTACGCCTTCTCGATGATCCGGATGATCTTCTCGACGGTGCGCGCGCCCCATGAGCCCGCCTTGACCGTGGAGTCGTTCGCCATCAGCGCCACCGGGCGGCCGTCTATCGCGGCGGTCCCGGTGATCACTCCGTCGGCGGGCAGGCCGTCGGCGAGCACGTTGGCGTACCGCCCGTCCTCGGTGAAACTGCCCTCGTCCACCAGCAGCGCGATGCGCTCCCGGGCGAACAGCTTGCCGGCGGCCTGGGCCGCGTCGTGGTAGCGCTGCACCCCGCCGCGCTCCACCTGCTCCCGCAGCTCGCCTAGTTCAGGGTGACCGCCCTGCGGCGCCCCGGCGTCCTGATGCTCAGCCACGCTCGCGACCCTACCCCGCGAGGCCGCCGTGACCTTTCACGCGCGGACGGCAGTGCTGCCGAATGCCGTTATGCCGGGATTGTTTGGGTTCGGGGGCCGGCCCGCAGCACCTGCGAGGGCAGCCGGCGGCCGATGATGCGCTCCGCCTCGGCCGCCGCATCGATCATCGCCGCCAGGTCCACGCCCGTCGCCACGCCCATGTCCTCGACCATGTGCACCAGTTCCTCGGTGGCGATGTTGCCGCTGGCCCCGGGCGCGTAGGGGCAGCCGCCAAGCCCGCCCACCGAGGCATCGAAGTCATCCACCCCCAGCTCCAGCGCGGCCAGGACGTTGGCCAGCCCGGTGCCCCGCGTGTTGTGGAAGTGCAGATTGAGCGGGACGTCCGGATGCCGCGACCGGAACCCGTCGACCAGCTCGCGGACCCGCCGCGGGGTCGCCATGCCCGTGGTGTCGCCGAACGAGATCGAGTCCGCCCCGTCGGCCACGGCCCGCCCGGCCACCGCCACGGTCCGGGCCACCGGCACGTCGCCCTCATACGGGCAGCCCCAGGCGGTGGCAACAACCACCTGGCAGGTGGCGTCGCGGTCATGGGCCTCGCCGATGATCACCGCGATGTCGTCCAGCGACTCCGCCGTGCCCCGGTTCACGTTCTTGCGGTTGTGCGTGTCCGAGGCCGACACCACGAGTTCCAGCTCCACCAGGCCGGCGTCCAGCGCGCGCCGGGCCCCGCGCAGGTTCGGGGCGAGCGCCGAGTAGCGGACGGAGTGCGGCCTGGTGATCCCCTGCCACACCGCCTCCGCGTCGGCCATCTGCGGGATGGCCTCCGGACGCACGAACGACACGGCCTCGATCCGGCCCACCCCGGTCCAGGACAACCGGTCGATGAGCGCGATCTTCGCGGCGGTCGGCACCGGATCCTCGTTCTGCAGCCCGTCTCGCGGCCCCACCTCGCGCAGCGAGATGCGCCCAGGCAGGTCAGTCACCGCAGCTCACTCTCCGGTCCACTGGGGGGCGCGCTTCTGGTTGAACGCCGCGATGCCTTCCCGCCGGTCCGCGGACAGCGCCGCCGTCCGCCAGGCGGCGTCTTCGACCTCCAGCGCCGCCGCGAGACCGATCCCCCAGCCCTGGCGGATGGCTCTCTTCGCGGCCATCACGGCCACCGAGGAGTTGCACGCGATAGCGCCCGCGATGTCCAGTGCCTCGCGATCCGCGGCGCCCGCTGGCACCAGCCGGTCCGCGAGGCCGATCCGCTCCGCCTCGGCCGCGCCCACCCGGCGCCCGGTGAGGATCAGGTCGGCGGCCCGGCCCACGCCGAGGCGGCGCGGGGCAAGCTGGGTGCCGCCACCGCCGGGCACCAGCCCGACGGTCGTCTCCGGCAGGCCGAACACCGCGGTCTCGTCGGCCACGATCAGGTCGCAGGACAGCGCCAGCTCGCAGCCGCCGCCCAGCGCGTACCCGTGCACGGCCGCGATCACCGGCTGCGGGAGGGCGAGCAGGCCGCCGAACGCCGCGCGGAACACCGGCCGCTGGGCCAGCAGCTGCGCGTCGGTCATCGCATTCCGCTCCTTGAGGTCGGCCCCCACGCAGAACGCCCGGTCCCCCATCGCGGTGAGGACGATGGAGCAGACGCCCCGGTCGGGACCGAGCTCGGCGCACACCTGGGCCAGCCGGACCGCCATCGCCGTATTCAGGGCATTCAGCGCCTCGGGCCGGTCCAGGACGATCTCCGCCACCCGGCCATGCCCGAGCACATGCCTGCGAACCGTCACCCCATCCATGAGCGCAGGGTAGCCCGTCCGGTCAACCGGCCGGCCCGGCCGCCCCACCCTGCCCCGCGGGACCAACCATCCCGGTGACGACCCAGCGCGGTGCATAGTGACCCACATAGGGGCACGATGCACCGCGCCGATTTCGGGCCATGACAACGCGGTGCATAGTGGACCCACATAGGGGACGCAGAGGACCCGAAAACCCGCACCCTGCTGGACCACCCGTCGGCTGGTGATCGAGTGGACAGCCAACCTTGACCGGTCAGCCGAGCACACCACGCTCAGGACCCTAGAGACGAGGAGACCACCCAGCCGGCCGCGCGGGCACAGGCAGGACGCCCCAGCACAGGTCAAAGCCAACGGACATCGGGCCTCCGGCCCGAGCGGGGGAACCTCAGTCGCGCCGCGCAGCTTTTGGCCAGATCAGCCGAACGGGAACGCCGTTGTCACGGGCATAAGCAACAACGTCCGCCGTTCCTCCATACGCCCGCGCCGGCTTGCCGTCCCAGACCGCCCACAGTTCGTCGGCCAGCCCGATCATGCACTCGCTCGCGGCCATGTGAGCCTCCGAGGTGGACTCGGTGAAGCGAAGCCGGTGCAAGGTCACGGCCCGTGCCAGAAGCAGGTCGTACTCCGCGAGCGCCTCGGCGGGCAGACCTTCGCGGTATTTCAGCGCAGGAACGACCGCCTCGATCTCCCCGCCTGCATCCAGGACCGCGCGGGCGAATATCTGGTCAGCCCCATCAGCAAGGCACGACAGCCCCGTAACAGGCGCCGGCTTCTCGCCCAGTGCAACCCGGATCTCCTCACCGATAAGGCGCGCCGTGCCTGCTGGCAGTCCACGGTGCCCTGACACAGCTATGCGCGGTGATCGGCCCATCTCAGGCCAGCGTGCATCGGAGTCGCTGATCAAAGTCACGCACCTTGGCGGTAACCGGGCCGGCATAACCGCGCCGCGCCTGCGCCCCCGCACCCCTGGCAGGGACAACGCGGGCGCGAAATTGCTGTGGTGCGAAGTGGCCGGGCTGAGCCCTGGATGAGGCTGCGTCTCAGCGGTCTTCGCGGGCGAGGCGCTGCTGCTCGTCTTCGACCAGCTGGAACAGCGTGGCCTGGACCGTCTCCACCTGGGGGATCTCGTTGAGCACCAGCTGGCCGTGCTCGCCGGCGGATTCCACGACCAGCCGGCCGCAGCCGAGCAGCCGGTCGATGGGCCCGTGCGAGAACGAGACATCGCTGATCCTGATCAGCGGGAAATCCCGGCCTGACCTGGAAATGATGCCGCTGCGCAACTGCAGCCGCCGGGTGGTGAGCTGGTAGCTGGTCGTCTGCCAGCGCAGGAACGGCACCACGAACCCGAACACCACCAGGACGAGCGCGACCGCGCCAACCGCGATCCGGCCCGCCTCAGCGAACTTGCCCGCCGGGATCACGATGACCAGCGCCAGGGCCGCGGCCACCACGACCACCAGGACGAGAGTCGGCCGCAGCAGCGTCTTCCAGTGCGGGTGCAGGGCCAGCACGCTCCGCTCGCCATCAGAAAGCTGGTCGTCACCGCTCATACGGCACATCGTGGCATGAAAAATCGCGTCATGCCCGCCCGATAACTCAGCGAACGTGCACGACATCGCCGGCGCTTACCGAGGTCAGCCCGGAAGAGCTCCGGACGACCAGCCTGCCTCCGGCGTCCACATCGGCCGCGACCCCGGTGAGCGTCCGGCCGCCGGGCAGTTCCACCCTGACCTGCCTGCCGACCGTCGCGCAGTGCCGTAGGTACTCCGCGCGCAGGCCCGACGTCTCCGGGTCACGCGCGCCCGCTTCAGCCAGGTACCAGTGCTCAAGCTCGCCCAGGACCGCGCCGAGCAACTGCTCCCGGTCCGTGACCGTGGCGTTCTCCAGCAGCAGGGATGTCGCGGTGGGCACCGGCAGGTCCTGGCGGCACAGCCGCACGTTGATCCCCACGCCCACGACCACCGCATCGCGATGCTGCTCGGCCAGGATCCCAGCCAGCTTCGCGCCGCCGACAAGCACGTCGTTGGGCCATTTGAGGCGCGCGTCCACCGCTGCCGCCCGGCGCAAGGCCGTGGCTACCGCGACCCCGGCGAGCAGCGGGATCCAGGCCCTCCGGGCCGGCGGAAGGTCATGCGGACGCAAAAGGACGGAAAAGGTTAGCGCTGCGCCTGGTGGGCTCACCCACTGACGGCCGAGCCTGCCCCGGCCGGCCGTCTGCTCCTCGGCGACCAGCACACATCCCTCCGCGGCGCCCGCCGCGGCCTCGGCGAGCAGGTCAGCGTTGGTGGATCCGGTCACCTGGACCACCTGGACCTGCCGCCACAGGCCGCCGGGCCGGATCAGTTCCTGGCTGAGCACGGCAGGGCGAATGGCCGGTGTTGCCGGATATGCGCAATCAGTTGCCATGGCATTTCGATAGTGTCATCTCTGGGCTGCGCGAGGTGCGGGGATCGAACCTGCTTACCGCGGCCCGGGGCTCGATATCCCACAGTGACATGTCAGGGAGAACAGTGGCCGATCTCAAGGCCAGCGAGACTCGCGCGGAAACCAGCGAGACTCGCGAGGAAAATAACCCCCCGCCGCAACGCCTCAGCCGCTGGCGGCGCAGCCCACGCCGGTCACCGGGTGACCCGGCCGGCGGGCACCGGGCCCGGGCCGGGGCAGCGCTGGCGGCCATCACGCCCGCGGCGCTGTGGCGCAACCACCGCCTGTTCACCTTCCTGGTCGTGCTGGCCATCGCGGTCCGCGTGCTCGCGACACTGGCGTTCCGGCCCGCACTGCTGATCCCCGATTCCTTCGGCTACCTGCACGTCGGTACGCACCCCGCCATTGAGCAGACCCGTCCGGGCGGCTACCCCATCCTGCTGTTCTTGCTCAGCCCGCTGCACAGCCTGCTGGCCGTGACCACGCTGCAGCATGTGCTGGGCATCGCCGCCGCGATCATCGTGTACGGGCTGCTGCGCTACTGGGGACTGCCTGCCTGGGGCGCCACCCTGGCCGCGGTCCCGACCCTGTTCGACGCCCGGCAGATTGCGCTGGAGTCCTACATCCTGCCGGACGCGCTGTTCGGCTTCGTGATCCTGGTGGCCGTCGCGCTGCTGCTCTCCAAACGCACCCCCACCATCTGGCAGTGCGCGCTGGCCGGGCTGCTCATGGCCTGGGCGTCCGTGGTGCGCGGCAACGGCGCGCCGATCATGGTGGCGCTCGTCGCCTTCATGCTGATCAGGCGGGTCGGCTGGCGTGCCTTCTCGGCCAGCATCGCGGCGTTCGCCGTGCCGCTCGCCGGGTACGTGGCCGTCTTCTACTCGGCCTACGGCCAGCTGAACATCACCAACAGCAGCGGCATGTTCCTGTGGTCGCGGACCATGTCATTCGCCAACTGCGCGGTGATCAAGCCACCGCCGGACCTGCGGCCGCTCTGCCCGGAGCGGCAAGGCGTGCCCACCACGCCCACGCCCGCCTGGTCGGTATCCTCACTGCTGGCCGAACCGACCCCCGGGGGCTACCTCTGGTCGGAGGGCGCCTTCTGGCGGCACGACGCGCACCCCGGAATCAACGCCTACAACAACTCGCTGGCGATGCGGTTCGCCGAGCACGCCATCGCCGCCCAGCCCCTGAGCTACCTGCGGGTGACCGGCCAGGGGGTCATGCTCCTCTTCCTGTCGACCGACCGGCCAGACAACTACCTGTCGCTGAACTTCACCGCGACCCCGGACGTCTCCAAACTGACCGCGAAATACCTGGCGCATCTGCGCGGCTACGCGCACACGAGCCGCGGCAGCCATGCCGTCCAGCCGTACGCGTATTACATGTTCCTGTACCAGCTGCCCGTCTGGTTCCCCGGAGTTGCCTTCTTCGTCGTGCTGGTCATCGGGCTGGCGGGGGTGCTCAGGCGATGGCGGCGCTGGGGTGGCCCGGCGGCGCTGCCGTGGGCCGTCGCCGCGATCGGCGTCGTGGTCCCGATCGCCCTGCATGAGTACATCTACCGGTACGCGATCACCGCGGTCCCGGTCGCCTGCCTGGCCGCCGGCCTCGCCTTCACCCAGTGGCAGGTGGCGCAGCGGCCAGCGATCACCCCCGAACCGGGTGGTTCTGGGCAGAGCCGCACAGAAGCCTCTGGATAAGCTCTAAAATCTCTTCCGTGACCGAAGTAGCCGCTCTGGCGTGGCAGTATTCGACACTGTGCGCCGCCTTCGTGCCGTGAAATCGATGCTCATCAGGCACCGCCTGTTCGGAGTTGCCCTGCTGGCCGGCATCGCCGTCCGGGTCATCACGGTGCTCGCCTTCCCCCCGGCGTTCTGGTTCGGCGGAGACTCAGCCTCCTATCTGGGCACCGCGCTGCGGCTGGTACCCGGGCAGTCACGGCTGTCCGGATACGGGATCTTCCTGGCCGCGTTCCGCCCCTTCCACCACATCTCGGTCGCGACCACCCTCCAGCACGTGATGGGCCGGCTGGCCGCGGTCATGCTCTACGCCCTGCTGCGCCGGTACGGGCTTCCCGCCTGGCTGGCGACGCTGGTCACGCTCCCGCTCCTGCTCGACGCCTACCTGATCCAGCTTGAGCACGAGGTCCTGCCGACGGCGCTGTTCGGATTCCTGGTCGTCACCGCGACGACCCTGGTCCTCTGGTGGCGCCAGGACCGTCCGGCCTGGGCCACCATCGCGGCCGGCCTCCTGCTGGGCGTAGCCGCCATCCTGTGGCCGGTAGGGCTGCCGCTGCTCATCATGTACCTGGTCGGGTACCTGATCCTGCGCCGGACGGGGTGGCGGGTCCTGGCCGCCACCGCGGTCATCAGCGTCCTGCCGCTGGGCGGGTACCTCATGTGGTTCCACGGCAGCCAGCACCGGTTCGCCTTCTCCAACAGCGACGGCATCTTCTTGTGGTCACGCACGATGACGTTCGCCAACTGCGCCATCATCAAACCGCCCGCTGACCTGGTGGCCCTGTGCGCCAGCGAGCCCGTGAGCAAGCGGCCGGCCGCCTCCTCGTTCATCTGGAAGCCGGACTCTCCGCTCAACCGGGTGCCGGGGCCAAAGTTCTCGGCCAGCAAGAACTCGCTCGCCCTGAGGTTCGCGCTGCACGCCATCGCCGCCCAGCCGGGCAGCTACGCCGTCGACGTGCTGCATGACATCGGGTACAGCTTCACCTGGGACCGTGCGCCGCATCCCAGCAGCTCCATCCTGCGCCGGTACGCATTCTCTGACGCCACGCAGCCGTGGATCGCATCCAGCGCGCCGACCGGGGGCGGCCACACGGTGGCCTCCGATCAGCGCGCCTACGGTGCCACCCCCACCAGGGCGGTCGAGCCGTTCGCCGGCTGGATGCGCACCTACCAGCGGTACGTGTACCTGCGCGGCACACTGCTCGGGGTGATCCTGCTGATCGGCCTGGCCGGGATCGTCCGCGCCTGGCGGCGCGGCGGGTTCCGCCGCCTGCGCGACTGGGGCGGACCTTGCCTGTACCCGTCGGCGAGCGCCGTCGCCCTGCTGGTGGTCCCAGTGATGACCGCCGACTTCGGCGTCCGCTACGTGCTGCTGGCCATGCCGCTGGCGCTCCTCGCCGCCGGCCTCGCCTTCGCGCCCGCGAGGGCGGCCGCCGGCTCGGACGCTCGCCGCAGCGAGCAGGGCCAGGACGACAAGCAGGTCCCCGACGACAAGCAGGGGCCGGACACCGCCAGCCTCTGGAGCAGGCCATCGCTGGAACCCGCAGCCGGGTCCGCTCACCCCGCCACGGGTTCCAGCACCGGATCCGATAACCGGCCGCCGACCGCAGGTCAGGCCCCGGCCTAGGCCGGCTCGCCCGCTACCGCCTCGCGATCTGCCGCACCCTGCCGCTGCGGCCGCTGCGGCCGCCGCACGCTCAGCGCGCGGGCCGACGCCAGGACACCACCCACCGCCGCCAGGCCCGCCAGAGCCACAAAGGTCACCGAGACGGCGTGCGCCGACAGCCGGCTGAAGTCGCCGGCCAGCGGATGCAGCGGCAGGCGGCCGGCCACGTTCAGGTACAGCGTCCCGAAGGTGGCGACCCCCACCACCAGCGCGAACTGGTTGACCGTCACGATCACCCCGGTCGCATCGGCCGCCTCGGCCACCGGAACCCGCATCAGCACCGATGTCATCAGCGGGCTGAACGAAGCCGCCATGCCCGCTCCGGTCAGCGCCAGGACCAGGTAGAGGCGCAGCCCGCCGCTGCCATCGGCCCGGAGCAGAGCGGCGATGCCGAGCATCGCGGCCGCGCTGGCCGCGAAGCCAACGATGATCAGCGCACCGTGGCCGCGCGCAGGCACCCGCTGCCAGTTGAGGCTGACCAGCGCGAACGCCAGTCCGGCCGGGACAAAGGTAAGCCCGGCCCGCAGCGGCGAGTCACCGAGCCCACCTTGCAGATGCAGGGCCAGCACGAAGAAGAAGCCGCCGAACATGGCCAGGGTCGTGAACAGCCCGGCAATGCCCAGCGCTACCCCAGGCCGCCGGAGCACCCGGCCGGGGATGAGCGGCGACCCCGCGCGGGCCGCCACCCTGCGTTCCACCAGCGCGAAGGCTCCCAGCAGCGCCACGCCCCCGGCCATGCAGAGCCACCCCCAGACCGGCCAGTGCTCCGACTGGCCGAGGACCAGCGGCAGCACCAAGGCCGCCGTGGCCGGCGACAGGGTCACCAGTCCCCACGGGTCCAGCCCCCGGCCCCGGTCCGCGGACCCCCGCGGCAGCAGCCGTGCTCCGGCGACGAGCAGCGCGATTCCGATCGGCACGTTCACCAGGAAGACCGGGCGCCAGGTGCTGCCCAGGATGTCCGCGCTGACCAGCAGGCCCCCCGCTATCTGGCCGGCCACCGCACCGCCCGCCAGCACCGCCGCGTACAGCCGCATCGGCCGGGCGCGGGCCGCGCCGGTGAACGACCGCTGGATGAGGCTGAGCACCTGCGGGATCATCGCCGCCGCGCCCGTTCCCTGGACGAAACGCAACGCAACGAGCATGCCCGTCGAGGTGGCCAGGCCGCAGCCGAGTGAGGCCAGGGTAAACAAGACGAGCCCGCCGAGGAACATCCGGCGGTGGCCCAGGATGTCGCCGAGACGCGCGCCGGTCACCAGCAGGACGGCGTAGGGGATGACGTACCCGGCGATGACCAGCTGCAGGCCGGCCCCCGAGGCACGCAGGTCGGTATGGATGGAGGGCGCCGCGACGTTCACCACGGAAGCGTCGAGCAGCGCCATAAATTGCCCGGTGAGCACGACCGCGAGCAGCCCGCGCGGTGCGCCGGCGGCCGGGCGGGCTCGCCGCGACGGCCGGGTGGCGGTAACGATGTCTGTCATGCCTGCCAGGCTGCGCTCGCCCGGATGCCAGTACCAAGAGCCTGCTGATCCTGGTACTAACAGCACCTGGCAGGGCGGCCGCGCCGCGGGCAGGATAGGTCCATGGGCACCATGACCACGGCCGCTAACCACTCGCCGCGCCGCGCCGAACTCGCCGCGTTCCTGCGCAGCCGCCGGGAACGGGTCACCCCGGAGCAGGCTGGCCTGCCACCTGGCCTGCGCCGGCGCACCCCCGGGCTGCGCCGCGAGGAGGTCGCCCAGCTCGCCGGCGTGGGTGTCACCTGGTACACCTGGCTGGAGCAGGGCCGCCCGATCAACGCCAGCGTGCAGGTCCTGGCCGCGGTGGCCCGCACGCTCCGGCTGGACCAGGCTGAGCAGGAGCATCTGTACCGGCTCGCCGATGTGCCCGACGCGGCGGCCGCCGCGCCCGGGGCGACCTGTGAGCAGGTGACACCCGAGGTGCAGCACATCCTGGACAGCCTGGTGCCGCTGCCCGCCAGCGTGCTCAACGAGCGGTTCGACCTGCTGGCCTGGAACGCGGCGTACGCCGCGATCTGGCCCGGCATGACCGGCGCCGCGCCGGGCGAGCGCAACACGCTCTGGCAGTGCTTCATGCATCCCGACTGCTGCCACCCGTATGTGAACCGCGACGACCAGTTGTCCACCCTGGTGGCACAGCTACGCGGCGCGTACGGCCGGCACGTCGGCGAGCCGGCCTGGACCAGGTTCGTCCGCCGCCTGCAGGCGATGAGCCCCTATTTCGCCCGGCTGTGGGCCGAGCACGACGTGGCCAGCCCGGCCACTTACCTCAAGATCTTCCGGCACCCGGCCTACGAGCGCATGGTGATGAAGACCACCAGCCTCGCGGTGCTCGCCGCGCCAGGCACCCGGGTGGTCGTCTACACCCCCGCCGACGAGGCCTGCCGCATCGCGGTCGAGCGGCTGCTCGCCGGGGACGGCACGGACGCGCACTACCCGTGCTGGCCGGCCCACCAGCAGCACCGTGCACTGGCGGCGCAAGCCGCCGGCCAGAGCGCTTAAGCCGGCCGGGCCGGCCCCTGGCGGCGGCGCAGCCTGGTGTCAACCGGTGTTCTGCAGGCCAGCCGCCACGCCACTCACGGTGAGCAGCAGCAGCCGGTGCAGGCGATCCCGCTGCGCGCCGGTAGCCTCGCGATCCACTGGGCTGTCCCCCTCGCCTGTCCCGGCCTGCGGCGCCGCTCGCAACTCGTTGAGTGCCCGCAGTTGCAGGTGGGAGAGCGCATCCACGTAGGGGTCGCGCAGCGTGACGGCCCGGGACAGCACGGGCCGGTCCGCGAGCAGCCGCTCATGCCCGGTGACGGCCAGCACCAGCCGCCGGGTCAGGTCATATTCCGCCAGCACCATGGCGGTCAGGTCATCGCGCCCGCCCAGCGCCAGGTAGCGGGCCGCGATCCGGCGGTCCGACTTGGCCAGGCTCATCTCCGCGTTGTCGAACAGCACCGCGAGCAGCGGCCACCCCCGGTAGGCCTCCTGAGCGGCCCGCAGGCCGCCCGCCCGGCTGGCGCCTGCCGCGCCGGCGCCTGTCTCACCGACGCCTGTCTCACCGGCGCCCATCTCACCGACGCCTGTCTCACCAGCGCCTGTCTCACCGACGACCGCCGCGAGCCCGCTGCCCAGGCCGTACCAGCCGGGGAGGTTCATCCGGGTCTGCGCCCAGGAGAACACCCAGGGGATCGCCCGCAGGTCATCCAGGCCCACCGGCGCGCTGGCGATTCCCCGGCGAGCGGGGCGTGACCCGATGCGCAGCCCGCTGATCTCCTCCAGCGGGCTGATTCTCGCCAGCCACTCCGCGAACCCGGGAGCCTCGACGAGGTCCCGGTACGCGCGCAGCGCGGCGGCCTCCATCTGGTTGGCGATCCGCCGGAACCGATTCGCCGCGGCCGCGTTACGTTCCCGGACCGCGGGGGCGGACGCGAGCAGCACCGCCGAGGTCACCTGCTCCAGATGGCGGCGGGCGATCACCTGGTGCCCGTACCTCGCGAAGATCACCTCGCCCTGCTCGGTGACCTTGAACCGGCCGTCCACCGAGCCGGGCGCCTGGGCGAGCACCGCGCGGCCCGCGGGCCCGCCGCCCCGGCCCAGCGCCCCGCCCCGGCCGTGGAAGAGGGTGAGTGTCACCTCGCGGTCCGCGGCCCACCGGACCAGCCGCTCCTGGGCATCGAACAACCGCAGCGTGGCGCTGACCGGGCCCAGTTCCTTGGCCGAGTCGGAGTAGCCGAGCATGACCTCCACCCGGCGCCCGTTGGCGGCGAGCCGGGCGGCCACCGGCTCGAGCGCCAGCATGTCGTCCAGCACGCTGGTGGCGTTGCGCAGGTCCTCGCCACTTTCGAACAGCGGGACCACGTCGAGCACCGGCAGCCTGCCGCTGCGCATGGCGCGGCGCGCGAGCTCGTGAACGGCGGCGATGTCGGCGGCGGACCGGGTGAAGCTGACCACGTACCGCCGGCACGCGTCCACGCCAAACCGGTCCTGGATCCACCCGGCCGCCCGGAACGTGGCCAGCACCTCGTTGGTCTCCGCGGACAGCGGCCCGCCCGCCTGGATTTCCCGTAGGGCGCGCGCGTGCACGGCGCTGTGCTGGCGGATTTCCAGCCCGGCCAGGTGAAACCCGAAGGTCTCCGCCTGCCAGATCAAATGCTGCAATTCCCCGAACGCCTGCCGGACCGCACCTGCCTGCGTGAGCGAGTCCTGCACCAGGCGCAGATCGGCGAGGAACTCCGCGCAACCGCGGTAGGCCAGGTCCGCGTGCCGCAGCCGGGTCGCCTGCAGCCGCTGCGCCAGGTAGAGCAGGTACGTGCGGTACGGCTCCTGGGGGGACCGGGCCTCCAGGTCGGCGAGCAGCTCAGGGTGCGCCGTCTCCGCGGCCTCCAGGGCCAGGGTGAGATCCGGGCCCGGCGGCGCCGCGTCAGCGTGCACGGTGAGCGCGCGGCCGATCCTGGTGGTGGCGTTCTCCAGGGCGCGGAGCGCGTGATCGGCCTGGATGACCGCGGTTTCCCTGGTGACCTGCGCGGTCACGAAAGGGTTGCCATCCCGGTCCGCGCCAACCCAGCTGCCGAAGCGCAGGAACGCGGGGACCGCGGACGCGGCCGGAGTGGCGTGCGCTTCCGTCTGGCCCCGCCGGGCCTCATCAAGCGCGCGGTACAGGACGGGCGCCACCAGGAAGAGCGTTTCGTCGAACGCGGCCATCACAGTGCGCACCTCGTCGATCGGCCCCATGGCCCGGTCCCGCAGCGGCGAGGTCAGCCACAGCAGGTCGATCTCCTCACGCAGCTTGCGCCGGATCTCCGGCTGCTCGGCCGCATCCTGGCGGGCATGGTCAAGCGCCGCGAGCAGGACGCTGATCCGGCGCAGTGCGGTGACCACGGCGCGGCGTCGCGCCTCGGTGGGATGGGCGGTGAGCACGGGATGCACACGCAGCCGGGCGAGCAGTTCGTCAAGATGCTCCGCGCCCTGCTCCTGGCGGAACTCGCTGACCGCTGACGCCAGCGACTCGCGGACCGGCGCCGCGCCAGCGTCCCGCTCCCGCAGCGCCCGCACCCTGTGCTGTTCCTCGGCGAGGTTGGTGAGGTGAAAGTAGACGGTGAACGCCCTCGCGACAAGCTCGGCCCGGTCCAGCGGCCAGCCCGCGACCAGCGCCGCTATCTCATCGCCGGCCAGGTCCGCAATCTGGTCACCGGCCAGGTCCGCAATCTCGTCGCCGGGCAGGTCCGCGCCATCATCGGGCGATACGGCGCTGCCAGGCGGGGCGTCATCCGGCGGCGGCGGGTGCCGCGCCGCGATCACCGCCAGCCGCAGCCGCTCCACGTCATCCAGCAGATCCTGGCCGCCGGATTCACGCAGCACCTCACCCAGCAGATCGCCGAGCAGACGGACGTCGCGGCGCATCGGCTCCGGCATCTGCTGTCTGTCGGCATCCCTGCTCACGTGCCGGCCGGCGTCAGTGCTCACGGCGGCCAGCCTAGCGACCCGGGTACGGCCGCCGACCCCACGGCCCGCTGCCTCCGACGGCTACCCTGTCGGGATGACCAGCGACGCGCGGAGCGTGCCGGAAGTGGGGTTGGCGGAGGCTGCTGGCACCGCGCCGCAGGCTGCCCCACACACCACGGCGGGGAAAATAGCTGACCTGCAGCGGCGCCAGGACGAGGCTGTGCACGCCGGCTCAGCGCGGGCGGTCGAGCGGCAGCACGCCAAGGGAAAGATGACCGCCCGGGAGCGGGTGGAGCGGCTGCTTGACCCGGGGTCGTTCACCGAACTCGACGCGCTGGCCAGGCACCGGGCGAGCGATTTCGGCGTGGCGGCCAACCGGCCGTACGGCGACGGCGTGGTCACCGGGTACGGCACCGTGGACGGCCGGCCGGTCTGCGTGTTCAGCCAGGACTTCACCGTGTTCGGCGGGTCGCTCGGTGAGGTCTACGGCGAGAAGATCGTCAAGCTGATGGACCATGCGCTCAAAACGGGCTGCCCGCTGGTCGGCATCAACGACGGGGGCGGGGCCAGGATCCAGGAAGGCGTGGTGGCGCTCGGCCTGTTCGCCGAGATCTTCTACCGGAACGTGATCGCCTCCGGGGTGATCCCGCAGATCTCGCTGATCATGGGGCCCTGCGCCGGCGGCGCGGTCTACTCGCCCGCGATCACCGACTTCACCCTGATGGTCGAGGGCACCTCGCACATGTTCATCACCGGGCCCGACGTGATCAAGACCGTGACCGGGGAGGAAGTCAGCTTCGAGGAACTCGGCGGCGCGCACGCGCACAACGTCAAGTCCGGGGTGGCCCACTACCAGGCGCACGACGAGGACGATTGCCTCGATTTCGCCCGGGACCTGCTGTCTTACCTGCCGTCCAACAACCTGGACGATCCTCCGGCGCAGCCCGGGGCGGCCGGCTGGGACGCGGCCCTGGAGATCACCGGCGAGGACGCCGAACTCGACACGCTCATCCCGGACTCGCCGAACCAGCCCTATGACATGCACGACGTGATCACCCGCGTCCTGGACGACGGGGAGTTCCTGGAGATCCACTCTTTGTTCGCGCAGAACATCGTGGTCGGGTTCGGCCGGATCGAGGGGGCCAGCGTGGGCGTGGTGGCCAACCAGCCCATGCACCTGGCCGGCTGCCTCGACATCGACGCGTCCGAGAAAGCGGCGCGCTTCGTCCGGACCTGCGACGCGTTCAACGTCCCGGTGCTGACCTTCGTGGACGTGCCGGGCTTCCTGCCCGGCACCGGCCAGGAGTGGGGCGGCATCATCCGGCGCGGCGCCAAGCTCATCTACGCCTACGCCGAGGCCACCGTGCCCAAGATCACAGTGATCACCCGCAAGGCGTATGGGGGCGCCTATGACGTGATGGGCTCCAAGCATCTCGGCGGGGACGTCAACCTCGCCTGGCCCACCGCGCAGATCGCGGTGATGGGCGCGCAGGGGGCGGTGAACATCCTGTACCGCAGGGAACTCGCCGCGGCCGATGATCCGGACGCGCTGCGTGCCCAGCGCGTCACCGAATACGAGGACACCCTGGCCAACCCGTACATAGCAGCAGAACGCGGCTATGTGGACGCTGTCATCCGGCCAGCCCAGACCCGTTCCCAGGTGATCCGCGCGCTGCGCGCGCTGCGGAGCAAACGCCAGACGCTCCCGCCGAAAAAGCACGGCAACATCCCGCTGTAGTGGCGCGCAGACATGGTGCGAATCCCCAAACTCGGGATGGCAGCGACGATCCGGCTGCTTCCCGGGCAAGCTGCCGCCACTGCTGCCCGCTCTCTGGGCGGCAGTAGAGTCGAGGGTGCCATGACCGAGGTTCCCCCGCCGCTCGCGACGCTCGCCCGCTACGCAATCATGGTCGACGTCGGGTACATCTACGCCGCCGCCGGGGAGTTGCTGTTCAGCGCCGGCTCCCGGCGCGAGTACCGGGTTGATGCCGACAAGCTCATCCAGGCCCTCACCCGGCACGCCGACGACCAGATCAGGGGCGAGCTGCTCCGGGTCTACTGGTACGACGCCGCCCGGGACCGGGTACCCACGATCGACCAGCGGGTGATCGCCCAGATGGCCTGGGTGAAACTGCGCCTCGGCAACCTGAACGCACGCGGCCAGCAGAAAGGCGTGGACGCCCAGATCCGCGCTGACATGGAGGCACTGGCCCGGCACCGCGCGATCACCGATGCCGTGCTCGTCGCCGGGGACGAGGACATGGTGCCCGCGGTGGAGGCCGCTCAGGCGTTCGGCGTCCGGGTGCACCTGTGGGGCGTCGAGCCGCCGTTCGGGACCAACCAGGCCGAGCGGCTCGTCTGGGAGTCGGACACCGTGGAGGTGCTGGATCGCGCCTTCCTGGAGCCCTACTTCACCAGGCAGAATGTCTCGGGCCCGGAACCGGCGCAGGTAGCCCCGATAACTGTGCCTGCTGTCCCCTCCCCCGCCCAGCTGTTCGACAAGCGGCCCGCAACCCGCCCCAACCTGCGGCCGGGCAGCCACATCCCGACGTCGGCCCGGCTCGGGCCGGACCGGGAACGGGTCGAGGAGGCTGGCGAGCACGTAGCGCAGAAGTGGATCCTGACCCGCGGCGAGGACAACATCCGCGACCTGCTGCCCGGGCCGATCCTGCCGCTGGTCATCGACAAGGAACTGCTCGTGGAAGCGGAGAAGGAACTCGGCCTATCGCTGCGGCCCTATCAGGAGGCGCGGGAGTGGCTGCGGGACGCGTTCTGGGAGCGGGTGCGCCGGCAGTTCGGCATCGGCAGCGGCCGGTCATGACCCCGCAGCCTGCTGGCGACCCGTCCGAGGCGGCGCCATCTGACGCAGCGCCATCTGACGCAGCGCCATCTGACGCAGCGCTGTTCGAGATCGTGCACGGCCAGGCCACGGCGGAGGAGATCGCCGCACTGACTGCCGTGCTGGCCGCTGCGGCGGCCGCCGCCCGGCACCGGG
>Ga0265338_10004599_pt1 | contig 18565 bp, 17 predicted proteins | sample 42126metaG_FD_193579 | JGI IMG/M metagenome (GOLD analysis project Ga0265338, IMG submission 193579) | Rhizosphere microbial communities from Carex aquatilis grown in University of Washington, Seatle, WA, United States - 4-21-26 metaG | ecosystem: Host-associated > Plants > Roots > Rhizosphere... | reverse complement strand
AATCCCGTTAATATTAAATAAGACCTGATTCACCCCGTGAATGATCGTGACCTGTCCCTCTTCTTTAAGATTCCGATTAATTTCATTAATTGCTTTTACAGGGATAATGATATGGAAATCTTTAGAAGAAGGATGTATTAATTTTTTTTCAATTTTAGCCAGGCGCCTGCCATCAGTGGCTACCATTCTTACCACATCCCCTGAAACTTCTAATAAAAGGCCGTTTAAGACATACCTGGATTCTTCATAGGAAACAGCAAAATTAGTCAAACGGATCATTTCTTTTAAATCTGCCTGTTTAATTAAAACAGCATCTTTATCTTTAAATTCCGGAAATTTTGGAAATTCTTCCTTAGGTAACCCATTAAGTTTAAACCGGCAATTTAAACCTTCGATATCAATCTGATTATTCTTGCGGGCCATAATAATCACTTCCCCATTTGGCAATTCACGCACAATATCACTAAAACGCTTAGCTGGAATAGTTATAGCCCCTTGTTCATAAACATGCACAGGTAATTCACAAGATATACCGATATCTAAATCCGTGGTATTCATTTTCAATAGACCATTGTTTGTTTCTAAAAGTATATTAGAGAGGATAGGTAATGTTGTTTTTGGAGAAACAATATTACTAACTGTTGCAATAGCCGCCTGAATTTCCTCTTTACTAGTCTTTATTTTCATATTCACAACCCTCTACGTATGGTGCTTCATGGTTAAAGTCTCAAAACAGCAGTAATCGTATTAGTGCCTGTGGATAAGTTGAATTAGAAACAAATATTCAATTTTACCAATGACTTACAGCTATTAACACCTGTGGATAACATTGGGACAAGTATTAATTTTTTTCCACAGCTATTCATTCTAAAAGAATAGAGTTCAAATAATCAATACTTTTTTTAATTTCCAAATTGGTCATAAAATCTTTTTCTACTTTTTTATAGGCGTGTAAAACCGTAGTGTGGTCTTTCCCTCCAAAAGCTGCCCCGATTTCCGGCAAAGAATGGGTTGTTAGTTTACGGGTTAGATACATAGCTACTTGCCTGGGCAAAACCACATTTTTATTACGTTTTTTAGTCTTCAAATCAGCCAAGGTCACATGGTAGTAAGCAGCCACTTCTTTTTGGACCATATCCACGCTAATGGTTTTAATAGTTTCTTTAACCATGTCTTTAAGGACTTGTTTGGCCACGGCTAAAGAAATTAACTTATCTTCCAGGAGCGCGTAAGCCACCACCCGGATAAGGGCTCCCTCCAACTCGCGGATATTGGTTTTAATTTCTTGAGCGATAAATAATATCACATCATCCGGAACAACGACAGATTCTAATTCTAATTTTTTACGCAGTATGGCTACCCGTGTTTCATAATCCGGCGGCTGGATGTCGGTAATTAATCCCCAGGCGAAACGCGAGACCAGGCGCTCTTCCAAATTGGCGATCTCTTTAGGAGGCCTGTCCGAGCAGATGATAATTTGTTTATGGTGATCATGCAAGGTATTGAAGGTATGAAAAAACTCTTCCTGGGTGGACACTTTTCCGGCGATAAAGTGGATATCATCGATCAATAAGATGTCCACGTGACGGTATTTCTGACGGAAAGTTTCCGATGAATGGTGACGGATAGAGTTGATCAATTCATTGGTGAACTGCTCGGAAGATAAATAGCAAATTTTAAGGTCCGGATTTTTGCGCTGGGCTTCATGGGCGATGGCCTGCAGCAAATGAGTTTTTCCTAAACCTACGGGCCCATAAATAAAAAATGGATTATAAGATTTAGCCGGATTCTCTGCAACAGCCTGGGCTGCGGCAAAAGCAAAACGGTTACCAGCCCCAACGACAAAATTTTCAAAAAGAAAACGAGGGTTTAAATGGATATTTTTAGCCGTTGGCGCAAAAGATTTTTCAATCTGATCAAGTTTTTGCTGGGTCTTTTTATTGAGCAGCTCAGAGTTAACAGCGAATTCAATGTTAATCCCCTGCCCTGCTTCGGTGCGCAGGCAGCGCTCGATAATGGTGCGGTAGCGCTCATCGATCCAGTTTTTGAAGTATTCGTCAGGAGCTTGGATGGTTAAAACCCCAGGGGTAGACTCACAGATTTTCAGATGAGAAAACCACGTATCGTAAGAAGTCTCACCGATAGAGGTTTTGATGGGGTTTTGGGCTTTTTGCCAGACGTCATTTAGGGTCATTGCAGACGAGATCACAAGTTATTAACAGCTGTGGATTAAAATCTCGAGGCTGTATTAAGGATTTATTAAGTTTCGTTGGGTCATTATAACAAAGCTTTGTTTGATTGCAACGATAAAATTCTAAAGAAGGCAAGGTTTTCCTAAGCCCTACAGATTCTAGGCGTTTTTACCCTCAAAAAACATATGCCTCAATATTCCCTATTGCTTGCTATATCCCCTATTCCTTGCTTTGCGTTAGATGAGGGTGGTTTGTGGGGGAGTTTTTGTTGACTTTGGTTGAACCTGTGCTATAATTTCCGAACTATGAAAAAGCATTTAAAGACACCAACCAATATTGTTGGGAAAAAAAGACACGGATTCCGTAAGCGCATGGCGACTTCTGACGGTCAAAAGGTACTCAGCCGTCGACGCGCCAAAGGCCGCCGTAAACTTATCCCCTAAAAGCATGCAGGCTTAACCAATGGGTAAAAGACTTCTGGTTTCAGGCATAAAAGCCTATCAGTGTTTAAGCCGCGCGTTACTTTTTAGAAATTGTCGGTTTTATCCTTCATGTTCGCAATACGCCATCGAAGCTATTGAACGCTTTGGTGCTGCCAAAGGAATGAAAAAGGCAGCATGTCGTATTTTGCGTTGTTCTCCGGCGACCGACGGTGGGTATGACCCAGTAAGGTAAAATTTTATGGAACGCAATACCCTTTTAGCCATTGTTTTATCCGCACTAGTTTTGTTTACCTATCAAGCTATCTTCATTGCCCCTAAACAAGCGGAAAGCATAAAAAATTCACAAAACAATGCTGCACAAAGTGTTATATCAACGAGCAATTCCCCGGCAGCAACAGCTTCTGTTAATAATCCAGAAACCACAAACATACTGAAGAATGCCACATATTATGAAGAAAAAACCACAAAATCAGTATTTTCATATATAAATGTGGGTGGCTCACTCCACAAAATAGATTTTACAGGAAATAAACCTTTCCCAATAACCGATGTGTTAAGCATCCATGGTTTGGAAAACGTCCAATTCGTAGGGAAAGAAATGGATAATGGTGTTATTTCCTTTGTATATAGGGATAAGAATTGGCAAATTACAAAAACATATGAAACTAAAGGCAATAATCTTATAAAAGTCAGAATGGAAATTAAGAATTTATCAGAAATATCCATTCTGAATAATTTTAATTTTACAGCTTTTGAAATTGATCAATCTCAAATTGATATTGTTCAAAACAGCAGAGACAATGCCTTATTTGAGTATTCTGTCTACGCAAACAATAAAATGTTTCGTAAAGGCAACGCCACCAAATTAAATGACAAAAATAATCGAATTGAATCTGGAAATGTTAATTGGGTTGGTTTTAGGGACCATTATCATGCGTTTGTTCTTAAGCCTGAATTTGCGACAAAAGGCTATGAGATTAAATCAGATAGCAGTTCACAGTTAAATGTTTCTATCGATCCTCAGGATAAGAATTTAGCCCCAGGGGAAAGTGTTGCTTATGATTTTAGTATTTATGCCGGACCTCAAAACCCTTGGATGATGAAGAAGTACCAAAAAGGCTTTGAGAAAATCGTTGCCTTTAGCAATTTCCCCATTATTGAGTGGATAGGGCAGGCTATTTATTATACGATACCATTTTTTCATAGTATTTTTAGATCTTGGGGGATAGCCATCATTTTGATCAGCATCATGATCTATGGCATAACCTATCCTTTGACCATGCAAAGTATGATGTCCATGCGTAAAATGCAGGAAGTTCAACCTAAAATTACGGCGTTAAAGGATAGATTTAAGAATGATCCTGATAAATTGAATAAAGAAATGATGGAGATTTACCGTCGAGAAAAGATCAATCCATTTGGCGGCTGTCTACCGTTCTTAATACAGATGCCATTTTTTATGGCTTTGTACCAGATATTGTGGCGCGCACAATATTTTCAGGGCCAAGGGTTCTTGTGGATTAAGGATTTATCCCAACCAGATCGTTTAATAATTTTTCCTTTTTATTTGCCTTTATTTGGCAATGAGCTTAATATATTACCAATCTTGACAGGAGCCATCATGTTTATACAGCAGAAGATATCAAGTAAAAACATGGTCGTAGTGGATGAGCAACAAGCCATGCAGCAAAAGATGATGATGTATATTTTGCCCGTAATGATGACCTGCATGTTCTATAAATTTGCCAGTTCCTGGGCCATATATTTTTTAATTTTTTATATTCTTTCAACAGCAACACAATGGAGAATAGCCCAAGCAGGTAAAGGTAAACAAGTTTCTCGATGATCATGGTTATTAAATCAGAGGCCAGTGAATTTGAAGGCAATACCTTAGATGAAGCCATTAATAAGGCTGTTCAGAAGTTTGGAGTTCCTAAAAGTAAATTAAATATTAAAATTGTCTGTGAGGAAAAGCGCGGACTTTTTGGTATGCAAGGGGCCAAGTCTGCCAAAATTAAGGTGACTATTAAGTAACTCTGTTTCACGTGAAACGGGTTTTAGGTAAGGTGTACATGTCGAAAACTATCGCTGTCTGTAATCAAAAGGGCGGTACAGGTAAGACAACTACAACCATCAATTTGGCAGCTGCGTTGGCTGTTTTAGGCAAGAAAATACTCATTGTAGACATGGACCCTCAAGGCAATGCCAGCAGCGGGGTGGGTGTCAATAAAAATGAGATTAAAGAATCCCTGTATGATGTGCTTATTCACCGCATTGCAATCACCCAAGGCCTGATTAAAACAGGAATCAGCAATTTAGATATTATCCCATGTAATATAAATTTAACCGGAGCAGAAATTGAGCTCGTTGGTGTTTTATCTAGGGAAACTAGACTTAAAAAAGCACTAGAATCTATTAAGGATAAGTACGACTTTATATTTATTGATTCCCCGCCATCCCTGGGGCTTTTAACCCTCAATGCTTTAGTAGCTGCAGACTCCATATTAGTTCCTATTCAGTGTGAATTCTATGCCTTGGAAGGTGTGTCCCAACTATTAAATACCATAACCTTGGTCAAAGATGGACTTAACCCAGATCTGCACATTGAAGGTGTTTTAATGACCATGGCAGATTTTAGGACAAATTTAACCAACGAAGTTATCAATGAAATTAAGAATTATTTTAAAGAAAAAGTCTATAAGTCTATTATTCCCAGAAATATACGTTTAAGCGAAGCGCCTAGTTTTGGAAAACCAATCAATAGCTATGATGCTGCTTCGGTGGGATCTATAAAATACAAAGAGTTGGCAGAAGAATTTTTATTAGCGAACACGCGCTAGGAGGCTCCAGAATGGAAAAAAAAGTATTAGGTAAAGGCTTGTCAGCATTAATATCAAGCAGACCTTCTGAGGCATCGCACAATAAAGAAATTTCCAATCTGGAAATAAATTCAACGGGAAATGTTGCGTATATTAAAACAATTTCCATTCTGGAAAATAGATTTCAACCTAGACAGAATTATGATGAATCAAAACTTGAAGAATTAAAGGTGTCAATTAAAGAAAAAGGCGTTCTTCAGCCAATTTTGGTGCGTAAACATGAAAATGGCTATGAAGTAGTAGCAGGAGAACGGCGCTTAAGAGCAGCAAAAGCCATTGGTTTGGAAGAAGTTCCAGTAATTATCAAGAATGTTACTGATCGAGAAGCTCTGGTATTGGCTTTAGTTGAAAATATACAGCGCGAAGAATTAAACGCTATCGAAGAAGCCCTTGGTTTTAAACGCCTCATGGAGGAATTTCAATTCACCCAAGAGGCTGTGGCAGAAGCTATTGGTAAAGACCGTTCAACGGTCACTAATTTATTGCGTCTTTTACGTCTTCCTGAAGAAATTCAAAAACAAGTAGCGGAAGACAAGCTCTCCATGGGACATGCCCGTGCCTTGCTGAGCCTTGAAGATACTGGTATTCAGAAAAAAATGGCCAGGGTTATTGTTGATCGCGACCTCTCTGTTCGCCAGGTAGAAGAATTAGTAAAAAAAGCTCACCAGGGACACGATATTATTCAGGCAGCGACGAGAAATCCTAAAAACCGCGACATTGAAATCCTGGAAGAAGAGCTGAGAAAAATTTTGGGGACCAAGGTCTTCATCGAGGACAAAAAAGGCAAAGGCAAGATGGTCATTGAATATTATACCTTGGATGACCTGGACCGTATCCTAGGAATTTTACGTAAATGAAAACAGAGTCAGCGTTAGTTTTGATCAAACCCGATGGGATGCAAAAAGCCATTGCCGGAGAAGTAATCAGCCGATTCCTTGCCAGCGATTTAAAATTAACAGGCATGAAATTGGTGCAAGTTTCTCCGACGCTGGCGAAAGCCCACTACGGGCATTTACGGGACAAATTCTTTTTTAAGGAAATTGTCAAATATTTGATGGGGGATTTGCATGAGAAGAATCCCGTGGTTGCCATGGTGTTTACCGGGGCTGACGCAGTAAAAAAATGCCGCGCCATGGCCGGCGCCACCAACCCTGAGGAAGCTGATCCTAAATCCGTGCGCGGTAAATTTGGGCGAGTGACCACCAAAGGCGTGTTTGAGAATTTAGTTCACGTTTCTTCTGATTTAAAGGAGTCTCGTCGAGAAATATCCTTGTGGTTTAAGAAAGAAGAGGTTTTATGATAACAGGAATGACAGGTTTTGGGGCTGGGGAGATCGCCTTAGGCAAGATCAAAGGTGTTGTTGAAATAAAAACAGTTAATCACCGCTATCTGGATGTGGCTTTTTATCTTCCGGTAGGATTTTCATCGCTGGAAGAGAAAATACAGAAAATCATTGCCGGTCAGATCAAACGCGGCAGGGTCACTGTATCGGTTAAAATTACCGACAGGCCTCAGACGAATATCATATTGAATCAGGAAGCAGTGAAACGTTATTTAGATTTTGCCAAGAGCCTTGGGGCAAAGCATCATATCAAGAATGATATTACGGTCGCTGATATCATGCGCCTCCCCGGGGTCGTCGAGGCCAAAGAAGTTTTTGTTCAAGCAGGCGAGCTGTGGCCGGTTTTAGAAAAATCTTTGCAAAAAGCGGTGGCTGGGGTTGTGATGATGCGTCGACGGGAAGGTAAAGCGCTGAGTGTTGACATTAGTGGTCAACTTAAGCGCATGCAAATGCAGATTAGCAGCATTAAAAGCCGCACCGTTGCTCTTTTAAAAGAGGGCAAGCTCCGGATGGCTGCGGATGAATTTTCTTCATATCAAAAAAGCAATGATATTAATGAAGAGATAGCCCGCTTGGCCCACTATATCGATGAGGCTAAGATGCTTTTAAAACAAGCGGAAGGGTCAGGTAAAAAGCTTGACTTTATCGCCCAAGAAATGCAGCGGGAGACCAACACTATTGGTTCCAAGGTGCAGGACAAGGTAGTTGCTGCTGCGGTGATCGCTATTAAAAGCAAGGTTGAAAAGATTCGTGAACAATCCAATAATGTCGAATAAGATATCTTCAACTCCCCAATCTAGGATTGTCATTATTTCAGGTCCCTCGGGATGTGGTAAGACCACCTTGCATAAAGCATTATTGGCAAGCCCTCTTTTTAAAGGTAAATTAGTTAAATCCATTTCTGCAACCACTAGACCCAAAAGGCCGGGGGAGCGCTCTGGAAGGGACTATCTTTTTTTAAATACTAAAACTTTTGAAGACAGGATTAAAAAAGGGTATTTTTTGGAATGGGAACGTGTTTTTGATAATTATTACGGAACACCTAAAACTCTGGCGCTGAATCTGCTTAAAAAAGGCATCAATGTTCTTTTATGCATCGATGTCAAAGGGGCCAAGACCGTGGCGCAAGAGTTCCCCCAGGCGTTGAAAATCTTTATTAAGGCGCCTTCCATGAAAGTTTTGGAAGGCCGCCTCAAGGCAAGAGGTTCTGAAACCAAGGAGAGCTTAGAGCTGCGTTTAAGAATAGCCCGCCAAGAATTAAAAGAGGCCAAGCATTATGATCATGTGGTCATTAACGCGGACTTAAATAAAGCATTAGAGGCATTGCAGCAAATTGTTTGTCAGGAACTACGTGGAGTGTGCGGCCAGGGATAGATTGACAATACTCGTCGAATATGATATAAAAAGGGTTTTCTCGGATGCTTTTTGAGATCCTAACCAGGAGGGATTATGCGTATGGCTTATCAGCCGCTCGAAGAATTATTGCCTAAGGCAAGCATGAGTGTTTATCGTTTGGTACGTCTGGCTTCAATGCGTGCCACCGAGTTGGCCACGACGGGTGTTAGACTAGTGAATGTACCTGCTGATCAAAAATTAGCGACCACAGCACTAGATGAAATTCGCGCAGGCAAGGTTGTTGAAAAAGGCGGGGACATTTTTGCTCAGTATAATGATGCGCAAAAGAAAAAGAATGCCAAGTCCTAAGACCCGAAAGATTGTTTTAGGTGTTTGCGGCAGCATTGCCGCGTATAAGGCAGGGGACATTATCCGTCGATTGCAAGACAACCATTGCGAGGTGACGGTAATCATGACCCGGGAGGCGGAGCAATTTATAACGCCGCTGACCTTGTCGTCTTTGTCTGGGAAAAATGTGCACGGCGACATGTTTGACAGGGATTCCTGGCGCATGGCGCATATTGAGTTGGCTCGTTCTGCAGACGTTGTTCTTATCGCACCAGCGACGGCCAATGTCATAGGAAAATTAGCCAATGGTTTGGCTGATGATCTTTTGACAACCCTTGTCATTACAAGCCGCGCTCCGGTTTTTGTAGCGCCGGCAATGAATAATGAGATGTATGCCAATGCGATTGTTCAAGAAAATTGCACCAAGCTTAAAAAGCATGGGTTTAAATTCATTGAGCCTGTGAGAGGCAAATTAGCTTGCGGCACTGTGGGCGTCGGCCACCTGGCGGAAGTAGACCAAATCATAAAAGCTGTTTTAAAATAGATCAACAGGTCAGATAGAGGGACCCGTAGCTCAGTTGGTTAGAGCGTTTCCTTGACATGGAAAAGGTCACAAGTTCGAGTCTTGTCGGGTCCACCAGATTTATTAGACATGGAAGTGCTGTAGAAGTTTCGGGCGGGTGGTGGAATTGGTATACACGTAGGACTTAAAATCCTATGACCGTAAGGTTGTGAGGGTTCAAGTCCCTCCCCGCCCATTTTTAATATCGTTGCAGGCAGGGCGACGGCGTGGTAGCCAAGTGGTAAGGCAGTGGTCTGCAAAACCACTATTCAGCGGTTCGATTCCGCTCCACGCCTCCAAATTCAAATAATCAGGACATATGGATTATAGCAGGGATATAGATAAGTTGCGTCATACCGCCTCCCATGTATTGGCCCAGGCAGTCAAGGAATTGTGGCCGGATGTCAAGGTTACCATTGGGCCTGCCATCGACAACGGGTTCTATTACGATTTTGACAAAAAAGAACCGTTTACCGACGATGATTTGCGCAAGATCGAAAAAACAATGTACCGCATCATCAATAAAAATTTGCCCATGAAACAATCGTCGATGAAACGGGATGAAGCCATCAAGCTTTTTTCTTCCATGAAGGAAGACTATAAGGTCGAGCTTATTGAAAATCTTCCTGATCCGGAAGTTTCCATATTTCATACCGGCGAGGAATTCTTAGATCTTTGTAAAGGGCCGCATATCCCGTCAACGGGAGCCATTAAAGGGGTAAAACTTTTGTCCGTGGCAGGTGCTTATTGGCGTGGGGATGAAAAACGGCCCATGCTTCAGCGCATTTATGGCACAGCTTTTTTTACGCAAAAAGAGCTGGATGAGTATTTAAAAATGCTCGAGGAGGCCTCTAAGCGTGATCATCGCAAAATAGCCACCCAGCTGGATCTTTTTCATATTTATCACGATACCGCCGGTGCCGGCCTTATTTTTTATCACCCTAATGGGGCGATGCTCCGCAAGATCATTGAAGACTATACACGCGCTCAGCATTTAAAGCGCGGGTATCAGTTGGTCATGACCCCGCATATTTTAAAAGGCAAGCTTTGGGATATTTCAGGGCATGCCGAGAATTACCGTGACAATATGTATTATTTTAAGATGGATGAAGAAGAGTATGCAGTTAAGCCCATGAATTGCCCAGGGCACATACTTATTTATAAATCCCAAACACGTTCGTACCGTGATCTGCCCGTCAGGTACTTTGAATTAGGAACGGTTTATCGTCAGGAAAAAGCCGGGGTTCTTCACGGACTTTTACGCGTGCGCGGGTTTACCCAGGACGACGCGCATATTTTCCTGCGCCCGGAACAGATTAAAAATGAGGTCATTGATGTCATTGATTTTGTTTTTGATACGATGAAAGATTTCGGGTTTAATGATTTGCACATTGAGCTTTCTACCAGACCCGAGAAATTCATGGGCACCATCGCTAATTGGGACAAGGCCACAGCAGCGTTAAAAGATGCGCTGGATACCAAAGGCTTAAAATATGATATCAATGAAGGCGACGGTGCTTTTTACGGACCTAAAATAGATATTAAATTAAAAGATGCTATTGGCCGCCAATGGCAATGCGGGACGATCCAATGCGATTTCTTTTTGCCCGAGCGTTTTGAAATTAACTATGTGGACGAAAGCGGTAATCAGGCCACACCGGTCATGCTGCACCGGGCCATTATGGGCAGCTTGGAAAGATTCATCGGCACTCTCATTGAGCATTATGCGGGGAATTTTCCTCTGTGGTTGGCACCGAATCAAGTCATGATCATCCCGATAAAAATTGAGCATGAAAGTTTTGCCCTGCAGGTAAAGACAGTCTTACAGCAGGCAGATATTAGAGTTGTCGTCGATGATCGCAATGAATCTTTATCCAAACGTATCCGTGAAGCATCAATGAAAAAGATTCCGTACTTGATCATCATAGGCGACAAGGAAGTGCAATCATCACAGGTCGCGGTGCGTCTACAGAATGGCAGTGATTTAGGCTCTATGGGCCTGGATGCCCTGCTTGGGCGCCTGAAGCAGCAGATTATTGACAAGAAGTAGAATTTAGGGATAATAGAACACCCTTAATTAAAAGGGTATAAATTTAGGAGGAGTGACTATTCTAAAGAACATACGGATCAACAATCAAATTCGTTCCAAAGAAGTCAGGGTTATCGGACCTAATTCTGAACAATTAGGAGTGGTGAACATTAACAGGGCTTTAGAGCTGGCTGCTGAATACGGGCTCGATTTAATCGAGGTAGCTCCCACTGCTGCCCCTCCGGTATGCCGGATTATAGATTTTAGTAAATATAAATATGACCAGCAGAAAAAAGAACGCAAGGTCAAAAAGCATCAGCATGTGACGCATTTAAAGCAGATCCGGATCAAGCCGCACATCGACGATCATGATTTGGAAACCAAGATGCGCCAGGCCATTGCTTTTTTGAGCAAGAAAGATAAAGTTAAAATCAACATGATGTTTCAAGGCAGGGAGATGAGCTTCCGGGACCAATGGAAAGCTGTTTTGGAAAAAGTGGTGGCGGCCACCGCGCAGTACGCGACCGTTGAAAAAGCGCCCATGGCTGAAGGGCGTATCGTTTCCATGGTGCTGTCGCCAAAATCAGAAAAATAAATAAAGGAATAATGCAATGGCTAAAAAGGTTAAAAAATTAAAATTAAAAACCAAAAAAGCAGCGTCCAAGCGTTTGCGCATGACTAAAAGCGGTTTGTTAAAAAAACGCAATGCCGGCCGTCAGCATATTTTGGGTAAAAAAACACGAAAAACTAAACGTCATTTGCGCCACAGCGGATACATATCAGCGACGGACGCAAAGCGCATAAGGAAGGTGTTGCCGTATGGTACGAATTAAAACAAATGTTTACTCCCATAAGCGTAAAAAACGCGTATTAAAAGAAGCCAAGGGCCAATTTGGGGATCGCAGCAAACGTTACAAAGAAGCCATCAAGTCATTGATTGGTTCCCGTCAGTACGCTTATTTTGATCGTAAAAAGAAAAAAGGCGAATATAGAAGCTTGTGGATCGTTCGTCTCAATGCAGCTTGCCGTGAGTCAGGCATTACCTATAGCCGTTTTATCAGCGGCCTTAAAACAGCTCAAATCACGTTAGACCGCAAGGTGCTGGCGGATTTAGCAGTGACTGAGCCGGACATTTTCGCGCAATTGATTGAACAGGCCAAGACAGGCAAGGCTCCGGCAGCAGAAACAAAAAAGACAGCGGCTCCCAAGGCAGCAGCTAAAAAAACAGCTAAGAAGGCGTAAATATTCCCTGTTTCTTCGGAGGCGGTCCGTGTTCTTTTAAAAATGCCTTTCGCTTAATATATGGCGGAGGGCATTTTTTATGACCTAAAGGAATCCTTGGAACAAAGAGGATTAGATAAATTCTATGCAATGGAATTTTCAAGACCTACACAGCCAAGCTCAAACTGAAGCCCAGGCGATTGACAGCCCGCAGGCTTTGGAAGCTTTCCGTCTCAAATATTTGGGCAAGAAGGGCGTCATTGCTGCTGTTTTCGCTTCCCTAGGACAAGCTCAGCCTGCGGATAAAGCAGCCATCGGCAAAGGGGCGAATGATTTACGGACCCTAGTCGAAGGGCTGATAACGACGAAGTCAGCCAAAATAAGTGTTGTTAAAGCCTTTGAAGAACGCACCGATATTTCTTTACCCGGAACCGGCGAGGCCTTGGGGCATACGCATATTTTGACCCAAACTATGCAAGAGATTATCGCGGTTTTTGAACAAATGGGATTTGTGACCGTCGAAACACCGGAAATAGAAACAGAATTTCATAATTTTACGGGCCTTAATATCCCCATTGATCACCCTTCCCGGGATGCCTTTGATACTTTTTATTTGGACCAAGAAGATCCCACCGCCCGTGGCCGCCGCCTTTTATTGCGCAGCCATACGTCTCCAGGCCAGGTGAGGATCATGAAGCAGCACAAGCCGCCCATGGCCGTGATTGTGCCAGGACGCGTGTACCGTCCCGACGCGGTTGATGCCAGCCATTCGTTTATGTTCCATCAAGTGGAAGGCTTATTGGTGGATGAGAAAGTGCAATTTTCTGAGCTTAAAGGTTTATTGACGGAGTTCTGCCGGAGATTCTTTGGCCCCAAAGTGATCATGCGTTTTCGTCCCCATTTTTTTCCATTTACCGAGCCATCGGCGGAAGTGGATATCAATGCAGAGGTTTTGGGGATTCAGCGCAAAAAGTGGCTGGAGATTTTAGGATGCGGCATGGTCAATCCGAAAGTATTTGAAGCTGTCGGATACCCCAAGGACAAATACCAGGGCTTTGCTTTTGGCATGGGTGTGGAGCGCATGGCCATGCTAAAGTACGGCATCAATGATATCCGTTTGTTCTATGAAAATGACGTGCGGTTTTTGAAACAATTTTAAAATCCATGAAACTATCATTAAATTGGCTAAAAGATTATATTGACCCTAAACTCTCGACGGAAGAGCTGGTGGAGCGCTTGACCATGGCGGGGCTCGAGGTTGAGGCTGTGGAATCCGTCGGTGGGGATACGGTCTTGGAGATTGAGATCACGCCTAATCGTCCGGATTGTTTGAATGTTCTAGGGCTGGCTCGGGAAATTGGTGCTATCACGGGCAAGACGGTTAAAGCCCCTAAGATTAAGAATTTTAAAACAGGTCTTCTCAAGAAAATTGTTCATATTGAAAACAAAAAGGACTGCAGCCGCTATATCGGCACCTTGATCCGTGATGTAGAGATCAAAGATGCGCCGCAAATGATGAAACAACGTCTATCTTCATTGGGCATCAATGCGATCAACAATGCCGTTGATATAACTAATTTTGTTTTAATGGAAACAGGACAGCCTTTGCATGCTTTTGATCAAGATAAATTAGCCGGCGGGAAAATAATGGTGCGCCGGGCCAAGGCTGGAGAAACTATCGTAACGCTCGACGGCGTTGAGCGTAAACTTGACTCTTCTATCTTAGTCATTGCAGACGAGCAAAAGCCGGTGGCCATCGCAGGCGTTATGGGAGGCAAAGACACCCAGATTACGGCTGACACTAAAAATATTTTATTGGAAAGCGCTCATTTTGATATGGGCCTTATCCGTCGGGCTTGCCGCGCCCTGGGACTTCACAGTGATTCTTCCTATCGATTTGAACGCAATGTCAACTTTGATGGAGTTTTAACAGGCGCCAACCGTGCGACGGATCTATTGCTGCAATTGGCAGGTGGAAAATTAATAGGGCGAGGGGAGCTTTCATTTAAGCCCAAGAGTGCTGGCACTAAGATAAAAGTAAAGGTTCCCGACATAGAATCTTTGTTGGGGGTAGGAATAACTTCACTGAAAGTGAAAGCGTGGTTGGCGAGATTAGGATTTAAAGTCATTGCTAAAGGAAAAATTTTGACGGTAACAGTTCCGTCCAACCGTGCAGATGTTAATCACGGCGTGGATGTGATTGAAGAGATTGCCCGCATGATAGGTTTTGACCGCCTGCCATCTCGATTACCAATGATCAAGACGGCCAACATACCCGTTGACAAGAGGCCGCGCGAGACCAAAGAGAAAATACGGCGGGTATTAACGACAGGAGGGATTGATGAAATCATTACGCACAATATGATTAATAGCAAGATGCTTGTTAAAAGCAATATGGCTCATTTGCCCGTTGTCCGTATTTTAAATCCGCTTAATCAGGACCAAGAATTGATGCGTCCCAGCATGTTGCCATCCATGCTGCAGGCAGCAGTCACCAATATCAATCGCGGGCAAAAAGATCTCCGTTTTTTTGAGATCGGTAAGCGTTATTTTGCAGATGGAGAAAAAGAAACGCTGGGGGTCTTATTAACCGGCCGCCGTCGGCATGACTGGCGTTCCTCAAAGAAAGATTCGATAGAGATTTTTGATTTAAAAGGCATCCTTGAGCGTGTCTTCCAAATACTTGGCATTAACCCTGTTTTCGAAACCAGCCAATTCCCGGTTCTTGATCCTGGCTGTGCAGCGTCCTTCATGCTCAACGGAAAATACCTTGGTTCTCTTGGCCGCATCGATCGAAAGATTTTGACCCAGTGGGATATTAAAAATCAAGAGGTCTATTATGCAGGGCTTCATTTGGACGAAATATTTCCTCTGCCCGCCCATGCCGTGAAGTATCAGCCCATTTCAGATTTTCCAGCCATTGTCCGGGATGTTTCTTTAGCTGTTAAAAAAGAAATCCCTTATAAGAAGATTGAAGATATCTGCCAGCAGCATGGCGGAGGTATTTTAAAATCTGTACAGCTGATTGAACAGTATTTAGGGGACAAAATTCAATCCGGATATAAAGGCCTTGTTTTTTCCTGCCAGTATCAATCAAATACCAGGACCCTGCGTGAAGATGAAGTCACGCTTGTCCACGAGCATATCCTGCAAGTACTTGTTTCTGATTTGAATGCTACCCGTCGATAAATTTTATTTTAAAAAACTTTAGGTATTTGTTGTTTGATAGCAATATATAATCTAAAATATTAAAAGAATCTTAGATTATTAAAATGGGCCATCAACTGATATCAAACTATTAAAACTCCAGTGAAAAGAATTTTAATTGTTTTGGCAGCAAGCGTTTTTGTCTGTCTTTTAATGAAAGACAGCGTCGCTGCCCTACCTCCCATCCCTGCAGGCCAGGACCTTGACGCCCAAGCAGAACGTTTCCGACAGGAATATTCCATTGAAAAGCGATCACGGGAAGAAAAAATAAAAAAAGCACTGATCGAGGCCGTAGAAAGCCAACAGCCAGAGACTGCTCCGGGCACGGCGTTTGTGCTGAGGGCTATCAATATTAAAGGCATGACAATTTTTGATTCCCAGAGACTGAATTTTATCTGGAAGCCTTATTTAGGCAAGGAAGTTAATTTTAGAGACCTTAATAATATTATCAAATTAATCAAGAGGGTCTATAAAGACCTGGGGCTTTTGACAACCACCGCCTATTTACCGCCGCAAGATATCAAAGATGGGATTGTAGAGATTAAAGTTGTCGAAGGCAAGCTAGGCAAGTTAAACGTCGATGGCAACAAATGGTTTAGTACACCTTCCATCGAAAAATACTTCCATACCTACAAGGGAGAAGTGCTGGATATGGGGGATATTGAAAAAGACGTGATGCGCCTGAATGGGAACAAAGATTTAAATATCAGTTCAGTGCTGTCTCCGGGAGAGACCCCGGAAACGGTGGACGTGACATTGAAGGCGAAGGAAGATTTTCCCTATCACGTTTCTGTAGGCACGGATAATCAAGGCAGCCGTTTGACGGGGAAATACCGCAGGCTAGTCAACTTGAATACATCAAATCTGACAGGCAATGAAGACAGCCTTACCTTTAATGGTGCTTATACGGATCTTTCCCAAGGTGATTATTTATCTTATCAGACCCCAGTGGGGACCAACGGGACTAAGGTAGGCGTTGATGCAGGTTATTTTCAGGGCAAGCTGGGGCAGGAATTTAAGCCGTATGATGTTGTCAATTACACAGAATTTTATAATCCCAATGCTTCTTTTGAACTTTATGAAGCTGAGAATGCTCAAGTCAATCTTCGCACAGGGATGCAGATTAAGCATATTAATAAGAAACAAGCCACGGATCTTGTTACGGATGAGAATTTACGTTTACCTTATGCGGCCCTGGATATCATCAGGACCGATTCCATGGGGCAGACGACCTTTTCTCCTGAGTTAAGTGCCAGCTCCCCAGGATTCCTGGGAGCATCGAGAAAGGACAATGCTTTGTCCAGCCGCACAGGAGTAGATGGATTCTATACCAAGTATGATCATTATTTTATCCGCAGTCAAACAATGCCTTGGGGCTCTTATATGCAGATCAGGTCACAATTTCAAGCCCCTTCCCACACCTTGCCCACTTCCGAACAACTTCAGTTGGGCGGAGAAGGCTCTGTGAGGGGGTATCCAGAAGGCGACTATTTGGCGGATCTTGGCGGGGATGTGGATACAGACTGGTATTTCCCGTCGTATTTTATTACAGCATCGTGGAAATTATCCGACGTTACCCTTAGGAATGCCATAGAGCCGTTCGTATTTTACGATATGGGGGGTGGTGAAATCTACAAGATATACAATGGGGAACGTAAAATAAGCTTCCTTTCGAGTTTAGGCGGAGGTTTGAAGATTCAGTTTAAGAAAAATGTATCCCTTAAATTGGAGTGGGCCGTACCGACGGGAGATAAGCCCATTAAGGGCACAGGGCCATCTACCTTTGATGTGTCTTTTCAAGTCGGCACCTAAGATGATTTCAAGAATATTTATTATTCTTTTTTTGCTGACCATATTTTTTAGTGGTCACGCGTATGCATATATTGACCCCGGGTCAGGGGGGTATTTAGTTACGTCGATCATATCTGCTATTGGTGCTGCTTTTGCTTTTGCCTCAGCCATCGTGATCCATTTTTTTCGCAATATCGTCTGGAAAACAATCCTTCTTCTTTGGAAAAAGCACCGCGTCTTGTTTTTGGCGGGGGTGATTACAGCCACAGGCGGCATAGGGGCTGTTTTGTTCCACCTTTTTTATGAACCGGCCATTGCCCCTTTCAACCCTATTGTTTCAGGGGCGCATATCCTCAATGCTCTCCGAATGGGCCAGGGGTATAATTTGTATGAAGGAAAATTGATCGACATGAAGGGACATGTGGTCAAGAAATGGAAAAGTATTTTTCTAGGGGTGATAGACCCTCAAACAGGGGATTATTATGCCGAGAAATATTTTGAAGCACCTGTCTGGGGCAGGTACACGTGGGACGATAAGGTTGTCTGGGAGAAACATTTTCCTATCCACCACGAGCTTGTGCTGACACCGAAGGGGACGATCATTACATTCACCAAGGAAGTCCATCAATACCAGGGGCGTGATGTTGAATTTGATGTGATCCTGGAATTTGATAAGAACGGTGATCTGCTGGACCGCTTTTCACTATGGGACCATTTAAAAGAATTCCAACAGTATCATAAAAAGCTGGAATTGGATATGCCTCCGACATTTTTAATACCTGAGAAGGATCGAGAGGAAAAGAGCGTCTGGGGAGGGCATTATGATTATTATCATTTAAACGCATTGAGCATCATCCCTCCTAATGCCAGAGAGAGGATTCATCCGGCTTTTCGTCCAGGCAATTGGCTGATCAGTTTCCGTCACGGCAGCATGGTGTTTATTTTAGACCAAGATACCAAACAGATCCTTTGGCGTGCTGTTTATGATCAGGTGCCGGGTACCCTGGAAGGACCACATGCACCACAAATGCTGGGTAACGGCAATATCCTGATCCTCGATAATGGCCGTTATCGCAAATGGTCCAGGATCATTGAGCTTGATCCGGTAACACTTAACATTGTCTGGGAATATCGAGATAAAGGTTTCTACTCGCTGTCACAAGGGTATGTCCAGAAGCTTCCCAATGATGATATCCTTGTCACCAGGCTGAGAAAG
>Ga0265338_10004598_pt1 | contig 18567 bp, 20 predicted proteins | sample 42126metaG_FD_193579 | JGI IMG/M metagenome (GOLD analysis project Ga0265338, IMG submission 193579) | Rhizosphere microbial communities from Carex aquatilis grown in University of Washington, Seatle, WA, United States - 4-21-26 metaG | ecosystem: Host-associated > Plants > Roots > Rhizosphere... | reverse complement strand
GCCGCCCGAGCACCTCGGCGATCAGCCTGCCGGTCTCCGCGCCGCCGGCGTGGACGACGCGGCTGCGGGAATGGCCGCCCTCGCGGGCGAGCCCCTCGTCGAACTCGACGCCGAGGGCGACGAGGTTGGCGATGCGGGCCGGGGCCTCCCGGGTGAGGAGCTCGACCGCGCTCTCGCGGCAGAGGCCGCGGCCGGCAGCGAGGGTGTCGGCCGCGTGGAGCGCAGGGTCGTCGTCGGGACCGACGGCGGCGGCGACGCCGCCCTGCGCGGCCCAGCTGTTCGAGGAGTCGAGGCCGCCCTTCGCGACGACGCGGACGGACGCCCCCGCGTCCGCCGCCGTGAGGGCGGCGGTGAGGCCGGCGACCCCTGCGCCGACGACCGCCAAATCCGTGTGCAGTTTCTTCCTCAAAGGCGATAACCTATGAGAGCGAGTGTACACGGTTACTGACTCCCAAGCGAAAACGGCTGCCCATGCCGTCCTCGCCGCCGTCCTGCAGGTGCGGGAGGGCCGCCTCCAGGCGCTGCTCTGGCAGCGCGGGCTCGAGCCGTACGCTGGCTCCTGGGCGCTCCCGGGCGGCGTCCTCGACGCGGACGAGACCCTCGAGGAGTCGATGCGCCGCCACCTCGCGGACAAGGTGGACGTCCGCGGCCTCTCGCACCTCGAGCAGCTCGAGACCCGGAGCGACCCCGGCCGGAACCCGGTGGAGCGCGAGCTCGCGACCGCCTTCCTCGGCCTCGTCCCGAGCGACGCCGACCCGGCGATCCCGGCCGACACGCGCTGGCACCCGGTCGACGACCTCCCCGAGCTCGCCTACGACCACGAGCCGATCCTGCACGCGGCGCACGAGCGGCTGCGCGGGAAGCTGTCGTACACGAACCTCGGCTTCGCGCTCGCGCCCGCGACCTTCACGATGGCCGAGCTCCGCGACCTGTACACCGCCGCGCTCGGCCACCCGGTGTCGGCGACGAACCTCCAGCGCGTGCTCCTCCGCCGCCGTCTCCTTGAGGACACGGGCGAGCAGCGGCACTACGGGCGGGGCGGCGGCCGGCCGGCGACGGTGTACCGCTTCCGGGAGGCGACGCTCGAGATCACGGATCAGTTCGCCGTCCTCCGACCCCCTACAATCATTCGTTAGGTGTTCGAGATCGGTAACAGCCTGCGCGAGGCGCGCGCCCGCCAGGGCCTCGAGGTCGCGCAGGTCGAGCTCGCGACGAAGATCCGGGGGAAGTACATCCGCGCGCTCGAGGAGGAGCAGTTCGACTCGCTGCCGGCGGAGCCGTACGTCAAGGGATTCCTCCGGACGTACGCCGACTTCCTCGGCCTCGACGGCCAGCTGTACGTCGACGAGTACGACTCGCGCTTCGTCGTCGACGGGCTCGTCGACGCGCCTGTGCGGACGGAGCGCCTGCGCCGCCCGGTCGACCACAGCTTCGAGCGGCGCGCCGTGCTGCTCGGCCTCGTCGGCGTCGTCGCGCTCGCTGCGCTCGTCATCGTCGCCTGGAAGTTCGGCGGCGCCTCGGGCTCGACGCCGAACGTCATCCCGAAGAATCAGTCGGCGGCTGCGCCGAGGGGGCTGGTGTTCTCGGGGCCGGGGACGTACATCGAGGTGCGCCGCGGATCGGCGGCCGGCTCCGTCCTGTACGAGGGCACGCTCTCTGCGGGCGAGGCGAACCTCGTCGGCGGGCAGCGCTTCTGGATCCGCATCCGGCATCCGAAGCACCTCACGCTGACGCTGAACGGCAAGGCCGTGTCGCTGCCGGCCCGCAAGACGCTGCAGGTGCTCGTGACGCCCTCGCGCACCGCGCTCGCGGGTTGACGGCGGCGAAGCGCCCGCGCGCGTTCATCGTCGTCACGGGCAGCGAGCTCGTGCGCGGCGACCGGACCGACCGCAACGGGCCGTTCCTCGCGCGCCAGGCGCTCCGGATCGGACTCGAGCCGGTGCGGATCGCGATCGTCGGCGACGACCCGGCCGAGCTCGAGGCCGCGCTTCGCCACGGCGTGGAGGCGGATGCGTGCCTCGTCTCCGGCGGTCTCGGCCCGACGCACGACGACCGCACCGTCGAGATGGTCGCGCGGGCGCTCGGGCGCGGCCTCCATGTGGACGCCTGCCTCGAGGAGCAGATCGAGGCGGTGTCGCGCGCCGCGGCGGAGCGATTGCGGCGGCCGTACGCCGATTTCGCCCCGGGCGTGACGAAGCAGGCGACCGTCCCGGACGGCGCGATCTCGCTCGGGATGGCCGGCACCGCGCCGGGCCTCCTCGTCGAGCACGGACAGGGGCAGATCGTCGTCGTCCTGCCCGGCCCGCCCGCGGAATTGCAGCGGCTGTGGCCGAACGCGCTCGAGGCGGATGCCTTCCGGGCGCTGCTCGCGCGCACGCGTCCGCCGGGCCGGCGCTCGCTCCGCTTCTTCGGCGTCGGCGAGTCGTCAGTCGCGCAGGCGCTCGCCGAGGCGGGCGGCGACGGGGGCGGGGTGGAGGCGACGATCTGCGCGCGCGACTTCGAGATCCACATCGACCTCGTCGTCGAGCCGGGTGCGGATGCGCGCGCCGACGAGCTCGAGGCGGCGCTCCTGCCGCCGATCGAGCGATGGCTCTTCTCCCGTGACGAGCGGCCGATCGAGGAGCATGTCCTCGCGCTTTGTCGAGCGAGAGGACTGAGCCTCGCCACCGCGGAATCGTGCACCGGCGGGATGGTCTCGGCGCGGCTCACGTCCATTCCCGGGTCGAGCGACGTCTTCCTCGGCGGCGTCGTGGCCTACGCCGACGACGTGAAGCGCGCCGAGCTCGACGTTCCCGCAGAGATCCTCGAGGCACATGGGGCCGTCTCCGCGGAGGCGGCGGAGGCGATGGCGCACGGCGCGCGCGAGCGGCTCGGCGCCGACGTCGCGGTTGCCGTCACCGGCATCGCCGGCCCCGGCGGCGGGACGGCGGAGAAGCCCGTCGGGCTCGTCTACCTCCACGCGGAGGGGCCGGACGGCGGCGCCGGCCGGGAGTTCAGCTTCCCGGGGGACCGCGACTCGATCCGCGCGCGCAGCACGGTGGGGGCGCTCCACCTCGTCCGCCGGCTCCTGACACGGAGTCGCGAAGAAGGCGTATGACCTTGCCCGCTAGCGTCGGCGGGGATGACCGGCTCCGGCTCTTCCTTGGCCTCCGCCCGCCCGAGGGCGCGCTCGACACGATCGAGGAGTGGCAGCGCACGCACCTCGAACGGATGCGCGTCGTCCCGCGCGAGTACCTCCATCTCACGCTCGCCTTCCTCGGTCACCGCCCCGCGCACGAGCTTCCCGGGATCGTCGACGCGCTGCGCGCGGCCGTGGCCGGCGTCGAGGGCGGTCTCCGGCTCACGCCGGCCGGGTATCGCGAGACGCGGAGCGTGGCGATGCTCGTCTACGACGACGAAGGGGGACGGGCGGGGCTCCTCGCGGCCGACGTCCAGGAGCGGCTCGAACGGCTCGACGTCTACCGCCGGGAGGGGCGGGCCTGGCTCCCGCACCTCACCGTGGGCCGCTTCCGACAGCGCCCAGGACTCCGTCCGGAGCCCCCGAATATGGGAACATACGTTCTCATTCCGTCCGACGCCTCTGCTTATCTGTCACGGCTGCGGCCGGGCGGAGCGCAGTACGAGATTCTTGAAACGGTGGCCCTAGGAGGTCTTTGAGGTGGACAAGCACGAAGCACTCGACGTCGCGCTCGGCCAGATCGAGCGCCAGTTCGGCAAGGGCTCGGTCATGAAGATGAACGACCACGCCGCCGTCTCGGTGGGCGCGGTCTCGACCGGCTCGCTCTCGCTCGACCTCGCGCTCGGCGTCGGCGGCCTGCCTCGCGGCCGCGTCGTCGAGATCTTCGGCCCCGAGTCGTCGGGCAAGACGACGCTCGTCTACCACGTCATCGCGGAGGCGCAGCGGCGTGGTGGCATCTGCGCGTTCATCGACGCCGAGCACTCGATGGACCCGGCGTACGCGAAGAACATCGGCGTCGACATCGAGAACCTCCTCGTGTCCCAGCCCGACACGGGCGAGCAGGGGCTCGAGATCTGCGAGCTCCTCGTCCGCTCCGGCGCACTCGACGTCGTCGCCATCGACTCGGTCGCTGCGTTGACCCCGAAGGCGGAGATCGAGGGCGAGATGGGCGACACGCACGTCGGCCTGCAGGCGCGGCTCATGAGCCAGGCCCTGCGCAAGCTCGCCGGCACGCTCAACCGCACCGACACGATCTGCCTGTTCACGAACCAGCTCCGCGAGAAGATCGGCGTCATGTTCGGCAACCCCGAGACGACGCCCGGTGGCCGCGCGCTGAAGTTCTATTCGTCCGTGCGGCTCGACATCCGCCGCATCGAGACGCTGAAGGAAGGCGTCGAGGCGTACGGCAACCGCGTGCGCGTGAAGGTCGTGAAGAACAAGGTCGCGCCGCCGTTCAAGCAGGCCGAGTTCGACATCATCTACGGGAGCGGCATCTCGTGGGAGGGCACCGTCCTCGAGACGGGGCTCGAGCGGAAGGTCGTGACGAAGTCCGGCTCGTACTTCAGCTTCGGCGACGAGCGGCTCGGCCAGGGCCGCCAGAACGCGTCCGCGTTCCTGCGCGAGCACCCCGACGTGACGCAGCAGATTCTCCAGCGGCTGCAGATCGAGGTCGGGCCCGACCAGATCGTCTCCGCCCGCCTCCTGCCTGTGCTCGAGGAGCCGTCGACGAATGGGAAGCCGGCGAAGACGAAGGCGGACGTCGAAGCAGAGATCGAGGCCGAGGCCGAGTCCGTCCCGGCGTAGGGTGCGACAGGTGGCTCCCCGCACGGTCACCAGGCTGCGCGAGCGGCCGCGGGGAATGGTCGACGTCGAGCTCGACGGGGATCCGTGGCGCACGATGCCCGCGGACGCGGTCGTGCGCAGCGGGCTCCTCGTCGGCCGGGAGCTCGACCGCGGGGCGGCGCGGACGCTCGCGCGCGAGCTGCGCCGGTTCAAGGCCCTTGGGGCGGCGGTGACCGCGCTCCGTCATCGCGACCTCTCGTCGCAGCGGCTCGACCAGCGGCTCGCGTCGCGCGGCGTCGGCCCGGTCGCCCGCGCGGACGCGCTCGCCGCGCTCGAACGGAGCGGCGTCATCGACGACAACCGCGCCGCCGAAGGGCGGGCGCGGGGCCTGGCGCAGCGAGGCCAGGGTGATGCGGCGATCCGGTTCCGGCTCGAGGAGGAGGGGTTCGCCGCCGAAGTCGTCGCCGACGCGCTCGCGCAGCTCGACCCGGAGGTGGACCGGGCCCGTGCCCTCGTCGTTCGCCGGGGCCGTGGCCCGGCGACGGCGCGGTGGCTCGCCTCCAGGGGCTTCGACGCCGACGTCGTCGAGAGCGCCATGGGGGAATTTGCACCCGAGGCGTGATCGCGGGTAGGATCCCCGCACGCTTCATTCGACGTTTTCCCTGCATACGGGCTTTTCCGAAACGCGTGAGCCGCTGTGAAAACCACTACCGCAACCAAATCGAAATGCCGGAGGGCGCCCGAGAGGTAAGGGAGGCCCGCCGGCGGGCGCGCATGGGCGCGTGCACAGCTGAGCGTGTTCGGAGAGATCCCGCCGGCAGGTGACGCCGGATGGGGCGGCGGCCGCATCGCGGTCGACAACCACCTCCACCGGAGGAGGAGCCGCCTGTGCTGATCGGGATCGGAGTCGCCGTCGGAGTCGTCGGGGGAGCGGTGCTCGCGCTCCTCGCCGTGCAGGTGTTCGGCGCGACCGGTGTCGGCAAGGCGCAGAAGCTCCGCCGGCAGATCGTCGAGGACGCCGAGCGCGAGGCCGAGGCCGCGCGGCGCGAGGCGCAGATCGAAGTGCGCGAGCAGGCGGTGAAGCTCCGGGCCGACATCGACGCCGAGCTCGCCGACCGCAGGCAGGCGGTGCTGAAGATCGAGGAGCGGGTGCTCGCGAAGGAGGAGGAGATCGAGCGGAAGCTCGTCGAGATCGCACGACGCGACCAGGGGATCGCCGACCGCGAGACCCACCTGCGCGCACTCCAGGAGGAGCTGAAGACGGTGAAGAACGCCCAGCAGGCGGCGCTCGAGCAGATCGCGCGGATGACGCAGCAGGAGGCGAAGGCGCAGCTGCTCGAGCGAGGCGAGGAGCTCGTCCGCCACGATCTCGCCCGTCGCGTGCGCATGCTCGAGGAGGAAGCACGGGCGGAGTCGAAGCGCCGCGCGCGGAACCTCGTCGCCGACGCGCTCCAGCGCGTCGCCGCGAGTCACGCCGCCGAGACGACCGTGACCGTCGTCGAGCTCCCGTCCGACGACATGAAGGGGCGCATCATCGGCCGCGAGGGTCGCAACATCCGCGCGCTCGAGCATCTCACCGGCGTCGACTTCATCATCGACGACACGCCGCACGCCGTCGTGCTGTCGTCGTTCGACGGGATCCGGCGCGAGGTGGCTCGGCTGACGCTCACGAAGCTCATCGAGGACGGCCGCATCCACCCGGCGCGGATCGAGGAGACGTACTACCAGTCGAAGGCGGAGCTGGAGGAGATCGTGCGGCAGGCCGGCGAGCAGGCCGTGTTCGAGGCGAACTGCGGCCCGTTCCACGAGGAGCTGCAGATCATCCTCGGACGGTTGCGGTTCCGCACGAGCTACGGGCAGAACGTCCTGCGGCACACGCTCGAGGTCGTGCACCTCGCGGGGATCATGGCCACCGAGCTCGGCGCCAGCGTCCGAACCGCGAAGCGCGCGGCGATGCTGCACGACCTCGGCAAGGCGATGACGCACGAGATCGAGGGCTCGCACGCGGTCATCTCGGCGCAGCTCGCACGCCGGTATGGTGAGTCACAGGGCGTCGTGCACGCGATCGAGGCGCACCACTACGAGGTGCAGCCCCAGACCGTGGAGGCGGTGCTCGTGATCGCCGCTGACGCGATCTCCGCGTCGCGGCCGGGCGCGCGCGGCGAGAGCCTCGAGCACTACATCAAGCGGCTCGAGTCGCTCGAGGAGCTCGCGGCGGCGAAGCACGGGGTCGAGAAGGTCTACGCGCTCCAGGCGGGGCGCGAGATCCGCGTCATCGTCGCGCCCGGAGAGGTGACCGACGACGAGGCGGCTCTCCTCTCGCACGAGATCGCGCGCGAGATCGAGGATCAGCTCGAATATCCGGGGCAGGTGAAGGTGACCGTCATCCGGGAGAGCCGCGCGGTCGACGTCGCGCGCAACCGCGTGCCCGGCGGGAACGGCGTCGATCCGGTGCTGGACGTCGAAGGCGCGGACGTCGCGTGATCTTCTAGGGCTGCCGGATGAACCCGCGCAGCCGGATGTCGCGGGACGAGGCGCCCACGAGGATGCGGTAGAGGCCGGGCGTCACCGCCCAGCTCCTCGACGTCGAGTTCCACTGCGAAAATGAGCGCGCGTTGAGCGCGAGCGTGACGAGCACGCTGCGTCCGGGTCGGAGGAACACCCGCTGGTAGCCCTTCAGCTGCTTCGGCGGCTCGCCGGCGGCGGCTGGATCGTCGACGTAGAGCTGCGGAACGTCGGAGCCGGCTCGGGCGCCGACGTTCTTCACGGTGAACGACACGGCGAAGCGGCTCCCGGTGCGATGCACGTGGAGATGGCTGTAGGAGAAGGTCGTGTACGACAGCCCGTAGCCGAACGGGAAGAGAGGGGCCACCTTGTTCTTGTCGTACCAGCGGTAGCCGACGTCGAGGCCTTCGCTGAAGGAGGCGTCCTGCGCATCGTTCGCTCCCGGCCACTGGTCGGGCGTCGCCACCGGCACCGCGGCGTCGCTGCTCGGGAACGTCTCGGGCAGCCTCCCGCCCGGCTCGGCGTCGCCGAAGAGGATTGCCGCAATTGCGTCGCCGTCCCGCTCGCCCGGGTACCAGGCCTCCGTGACGGCCGCGACCTCGTCGAGCCACGGCATGAGCACCGGCCCGCCGGTGTCGAGGACGACGATCGTGTGCGGGTTCGCCTGCGCGACCGCCTCGATGAGCTGATCCTGGCCCGCCGGCAGCTCGAGCCCGGGTCGGTCCTGTCCCTCACGCTCCTGGTCGTAGGCGAAGACGACGGCGACCGACGAGCTACGCGCCAGCGCGGCGGCAGCGCCGGCGTCGCTCCCGTCGGCCGAGACGACGGTGTCGCCTGCCTTCGCGGCCCTGGCGGTGATCGCCGGCAGCGGCGCGACGACCGACGCGGAGACGAACGAGCTGCCGCCGCCGCTCGCATACGTCATGTCGCCGAAGCCCGCCGGCGCGCCGATGACCGCGATCGACTTGCCGCGGCCCAGGCGGAGCGGCAGCGTTCCCGGCGCGTTCTTCAGGAGCACCGTGCTCTCTTCCGCGAGCCGGAGCGCGACACTCTGGTCGGCGGGCGTCGACACGTCGGCGAGATAGACGCTCGCGCGTGCGGGCGGCGGGTGATCGAAGATGCCCCGCTGGAACATCGTCACGAGTAGGTGGCGGGCCATGCGGTCGATCGTCTCGGTCGTGACCGCCCCCGTCGCGACCGCGTTCGCGAGCGCGGGACCGAAGAACTTCGCGCCCGGCATCTCGAGGTCGAGGCCGCCGTCCGCCGACTGGACCGTCGACCACGTCGCGCCCCAGTCCGACATGACGAGGCCGCGAAAGCCGAACTCTCCCCGCAGCACCGTCTTGAGCAGGGCGGGGTCCTGGCACGCGAACACCGCGTTCACCTGCCCGTAGGCGCACATGACGGCTCCGACACCGGCCTGCACCGCCGTCTCGAACGGCGGCAGGTAGATCTCGTGCAGCGTCCGGTCGTCGACGTTCGACGACACGTAGTAGCGGTTCGTCTCCTGGCTGTTGACCGCGAAGTGCTTGACCGTCGCGATCACCGGGTTCTGCTGGATGCCCTCGATGGCGGCCGCCGCCGTCTGCCCGCTCAGGAACGGATCCTCGCCGAAGGCCTCGAAGTTGCGGCCGTTCTCGGGGACGCGGGCGATGTTGACGTTGGGGGCGAGGACCACGTCGACGCCCTTCTGCCAGGCCTCGAGCCCGAGCGCCCGGCCGAAGCTGCGCTCGAGCGCGGTATCCCAGGTCGCGGCCTGGGCGATCGGCACCGGGAAGGCGGTCGTTCCGAGCTGGCCGTTGCCGATACCGGACGGCCCGTCGTCCAGCGTGAGGGCCGGAATGCACAGGCTCGGGTTGCCGGGCACGTAGCCGACGAACACCGGCCCCCCGTCCGTCACCTGGAGTGCGGTCGCCGGGACGACGCCGGTGAGGAGCGCGAGCTTGTCGTTCACGGTCATCGCCGCGAGGAGCCGCGCCGCCCGCACGTTCGGCTGCATCGTCGGACTCATCCAGGGACAGCGGGCTGCGGTGCGCGCGTCGGCGGCGCCGGCGAGCAGTCCGGCCGCAGACGCCGCCACGCACAGCGCGGCCGCGACGACCGCCCGTCCGATCCCCCTGGGCATGCCGGGACACGCTAACCCGCATCCGTCACGGTTCTGTTAGCAACCGGCGCTAGAGGGCGAGCCGGACGGCCTGCGTGGCACCGAGGCGGAGCGCGCGGAGCGCGGACGCACGGGCCTGCCGGCGGTCGCCGAGGACACGCCACGTCTGCGCGATCTCGAGGTGGAAGTTCCGGCGGGCGAGGCGGGCATCGGGGATGTCGTGGCGCTGCTCGAGGAGTGCCAGGTGCTTCTCGGCCGTTTGGATCTGCCCCGAGCTGAGCTCCTCGCTCCGGGTCTTGTCCTGGTGGACGCGGTAGATCGCGAGCGGCGGCCCGTCGATGAACTGGAGATCGAAGTCGAGGAGCAGCCGGAGATAGAAGTCGTAGTCCTCGATCGCCAGGTCGCAGTCGTAGAGCCCCACCTTCTCGAACACCTCCCGCCGCACGAGGATCGTCGAGCTCATGCAGCGGCAATTGAACGCGTACGACGCGTACGTCGCGCCGTACCGGTGCGCGGCGCTGAAGAGCTCCCGGTGCGCTGCGTTCTGCTCGGGCAGCGGCTGCAGGTCGGCATCGACGAGCTCCACCTGCCCGTGCACCATGCCGACATCCGGCCGGCGCTCGAGCGCGGCGAGCTGCCGCTCGAGCCGATCGGGCAGCCACGCGTCGTCGGAGTCGCAGAAGGCGATGAGCTCTCCCTCCGTCAGCTGGACGGCGGCGTTGCGCGGCGGCCTTGCCGCGGTTCTCCTGGCGCACGTAGCGAATGCGGTCGAGGTAGGGCGCGACGGCATCCTGCGTGGCGTCGGTCGACCCGTCGTCGACGACGATGAGCTCGAAGTCGCGGACCGTCTGTCCGAGGACGCTCGCAATCGCGTCGGGCAGATAGTGCGCTCGATTGTGCGTGATGATGGCAGCGCTGATCAGCGGCATGGGCCACGTATCGGGTACCCGCGGCCTCCGACCTCTAACGCACGGGGTGCAATGTCTAGGTAAAGCCCGGCTCAGGTGACGACCCGGCGCGTGAACGTGCGCAGGGAGATGATCGTGAGCCCGATCGAACCCCCGACGAGCGCGAGCATGAACGCCCACACCGGCATGTGCGGCAGCTCGGGCGTGAGCGACGCGCGTAACCCCTCCGTCATGTAGACGAGGGGATTGAGCAGCACGAGGTACTTGAGCCAGAGGATCGGCGTGAGCCTCGCCCACGGGTAGTAGACGCAGCCGAGGAAGGTCAGCGGGATCACGACCACCGCGAAGAGGAGCGTGATCTTTCGCGGGTCGATCACCGTCCCGATGAACAGCCCGAGCGCGGCGGCGAGCAGGCAGGAGAACAGGAGCGCAGGGATGAACAACGGCACGTCGTGGATGTGCACGCTCGGGGCGGCGCCGCGCGCATGCACGAGGAACACGATGGGGAAGACCACGCCGGCGGCGAGCAGCGACTGCACGGCCCCGGCGGCGATCTTCTCGAGCCCGACCATCCAGACCGGTACGGGCGCTAGAACGCGATCCTCGATCTCCTTGCTGAAGCTGAACTCCTGCACGAGTGGGAGCGCAACCGCCTGGATGCCCTGGAAGTTGATCGCAACCGCGATGAGGCCGGGAACGAGGACGGTGGTGAACGACACGCCGCCCGACCCGCCGCGGAAGCCTTGCCCGATCTTCGGAAAGACGTAGGCGAAGACGAACACGAACAGCAGCGGCTGCATGATCGTGCGGATGAGGAACTGTCCGAGCTGCCGGCGAAGGACGCGCACGTCCCGGGCGAGCAGAGCGACGAATGTCGCGGCTTGTGCCTTCACTCGCGGTACTCCCGACCGGTGAGCGTTAGGAAGACGGTCTCGAGGCTCGGCGGATGGCTGGAGGCGTCGGCGACGTGCAGGCCCATGCCGGTTGCCGCGACGACGAGCTTCGAGAGCACCCCCTCCGAGCGCGTGGCGAAGACGCGGAGGACGTGGCCGTCACGCTCGACTGCGCGCACGCCGTCTATCGCCTCGGCCTGCGCGACGAGCGCCGACGGGTCGCCGTCGATCGTCAGGCCGATCACCGTGTCGGCGCCGAGGGTCTGCTTCAGCTCCTGCGGGCTTCCGAGTGCGAGCACCTTGCCGTCGTCGAGGATCGCGACCCGCTCGCAGAGCGTGTCGGCCTCCTCCATGTAGTGCGTCGTCAGGAGCGTCGTCTGTCCCGCGCGATGCAGGTCGGTGAGGATGCCCCACAGGTTGATGCGCGTCTGCGGGTCGATGCCCGACGTCGGCTCGTCGAGGAAGAGAACCTCGGGCTCGTGCACGAGCGCGCGGGCGATCATCAGCCGCTGAGCGAGGCCGCCGGAGAGGTGGTACACCATCGCGGAGGCGCGCTCGGAGAGCTGGAACTGCTCGAGCAGCTCGCTCGCGCGCGCACGAGAACGTCGCCGGGAGACGCCGAAGAACCGGCCGTGGTAGTAGAGGTTCTCCCAGACCGTGAGCGAGCGGTCGAGTGTGTTCGACTGCGACACGACGCCGATTCGCCGCTTCACGGCTGCAGCGTGCGTTCGAACGTCCATACCGGCGATCAGGGCGCGACCACCCGTCGGAGACACGGTCGTGGTCAGCATCCCGATCGTCGTCGACTTGCCCGCGCCGTTGGGCCCGAGCAACCCGAAGAATTCGCCGCTCCGGATCTCGAGGTCGATGCCGTCGACGGCGACGACGGTATCGCCTCGGCCGCCGTAGACCTTCCGCAGCCCTTCGGTCAGGATCGGCGACGCCGTCGAGGCCAAGACCTAGGCGCTCGGCCGGCTGACGACGAGCGACAGGTTCTCGACGGAGTCGATGACGAGGCGCTCTCCGACTCCGGCGCCTTCGGCGCACTGAGCCTTCCACGACTCGCGTCCCAGTCGCACCCGCCCCGCGGGACGGCACGCGGCCACGACCGTCACGGGACGCCCGATCATCGCCTCGGCCCCCACTGCGACGGGAATCCGCCGCGTGTACCAGACGAGGAAGCCCTTCTCGGCCAACTCGACGAGGATCGCCACGGCGAGAAAGAGGAGAAGCCACGGTCGAGGGCCGATGTGCAGGACGAGCAAAACGGACGCCGCGACGATCAGCATCCAGGAAGGGTAACGAACGACCGCCGGTACCCTTTGCGAATGCGCACTTACGCCGTCACGACGTTCGGCTGCCAGATGAACGCCCACGACTCCGAGCGCATCAAGGGCATGCTCGAAGAGCTCGGCCTCGGCGAGGCCCGCAGCACGGACGAGGCGGACGTCGTCGTCTTCAACACGTGCACGATCCGGGAGAAGCCGGACACGAAGCTCGCGGCCTATCTCGGCGACGCCGGGGCGCGCAAACGCGCCAATCCGGATCTCGTCATCGCGGTGGGGGGCTGCTACGCCGAGGCGCAGCGCGACCGCATCTTCTCGCTCTACCCGCAGGTCGACGTCGCGTTCGGCCCGGGAACGATCGCGCACCTAGGCGAGTGGCTCGGCGCCGGCGGCGCCGGCATCGGGCGCGGCGCGTGGGGGACGGGCGACGAGCGCGTATTCGCCGCGACGCTGCCGAAGCATCGCGAGCGGAGCTTCCAGGCGTGGGTGCAGATCTCGATGGGCTGCAACTCGGTGTGCTCGTACTGCATCGTTCCCGCCGTTCGCGGCCGCGAGGTGTCGCGCCGCCCGGGCGAGATCCTCGCCGAGATCGAGCAGCTCGCAGCGGAAGGCGTGCGCGAGGTGACGCTGCTCGGACAGAACGTGAACTCGTACGGCCGTGATCTCGGCACCGACTTCGCGCAGCTGCTCCGCGCCGTCGATGCGATCGACGGCGTCGAGCGCATCCGCTTCACGAGCCCCCACCCGAAGGACTTCCGCGCGGACGTCATCGAGGCGATGGCGGAATGCGCGACGGTGTGCGAGCACGCACACCTGCCGCTGCAGTCAGGCTCGACGCGCGTGCTGAAGGCGATGCGGCGGACGTACTCGCGCGAGCGCTACCTGCGGCTCGTCGACGAGATGCGGACGGCGATCCCCGATCTCGCGCTCACGACGGACATCATCGTCGGCTTCCCGGGCGAGACGGAGGACGAGTTCCGGGAGACCCTGGAAGCGGTCGAGCAGGTCGGCTTCGACAGCGCGTTCACGTTCGTCTACTCGCCGCGCGCCGGTACGGAGGCCGCGGCGATGCCGGACCAGATCGCGGACGCCGTGAAGCGCGACCGCATCGAGCGGCTCGTCGAGGTCGTGCAGCACGTCGCGGCGGACCGGAACAACGCGCGCGTCGGCCGCGTCGAGCAGGTCCTCGTCGAGGGAGCGAGCAGAACGGACGCGAGCCTCCTCCGCGGACGCACGCGCCGGAACACGACGGTGAACTTCGACGGCGACGCACAGCCCGGCGACCTCGTGGACGTCACCATCGAACGCGCCACGTCGACGACGCTCGCCGGCGCGCAGGTCGCCGCGGTGGCTGTCTAGGCTGCTGCGGCGCGCAGGCTACGGATGCCGACGACCGCCGGCAGGACCGGCAGCCAGAAGTTGAAGACGCGGTACGTGAAGACGGCGAGGATCGCCGCGGCGAGCGGAACGCCCGTCCAGTAGAGCGCGAACGGGAGCAGAGCCTCGACCGCGCCGGCGCCGCCGAGTGGCAGCGTGCGCCGGGTGAGTGCGTAGCCGGTCGCGTAGCCGATCAGCAGGAGCGCGACGTTGGGCGCGCCGTGGCTGAACGCCTGCAGGCAGGCCCAGAGGCAGGCCATCTCGCCGAACCAGTAGATGGCGGCGCCGAAGGGGCCGGCGAGGTGCCCGCGCGCAAACAGGCAGCGGATGACGTGGATGGACTCGAGCAGCTGTGCGATCGCGTCGTTGAGCCAACCCTTCTGCCCGAAGCGCTGGCGGTGGCCGACCGCCCACAACGCGGCGGCGAACCCGACCGGAACGGCTACCGCCCACGGCAGCGTGAGGCCCATGGGGGTGCTCGAGCCGCTCGCGAGGAGCTGGATCGAGGCGATGCACGCCGCGGGTGCGAGGAGCGCGTATTCGAGGGCGCCGAGGCCGAGGACGCGCACACGCGCCTCGCGGTCCGAGATGCCCGTCATCTTGAAGGCTTGCAAATCGACTGCGAAGCCGCCCTGCGTCACGAAGGGGCCGAAACCGGCGACGACTGCCGCGGCGGTGCGGCCGTTGGCCATCATCGGGCCCTCGTCGACGCGGGAGACCTCGCGATAGCCGAGCATGTACCCGAGATAGGCGACGATCTCCGCACCGAAGGCGGCGAGGAACCAGATCGGGTGCACGCCCTGGAGGCGGGCCCAGACGGTCTCGATCCCGGCCACTTCGCTCAGGGCGAAGAGCGTCGCGAGCGCGAGGAGGGAGGCCGCGGTCAGGAGGACGAGCGATTCGGCCCGCGTCCGGTGGAGATGGCTGTTCGGTTCGATGTGGATGTAACGCAGGGGAGAATCCTCTGGTGACGGTAATCGGCATCTTCGGCCCGACCGCGAGCGCCAAATCGAGGGTGGGCGCGGAAGTCGCCGGGCGCATCCCTGCCGAGCTCGTCTCTGCCGACGCCCTGCAGGTCTACCGAGGGCTCCCAATCCTGACGAACCAGCCTAGTGAGCCGACCCGGATGGTCGGCATCTGGCCGCTCGACAGGGAGGCCTCGGTAGGAGAGTACGCGCCATTGGCCCAGGCTGCGGTCGACGAGGCCCTGGCGGCCGGCCTGACACCCGTCGTCGTGGGCGGAACCGGCCTCTATCTGCGGGCTGCGCTCGCCGATCTGTCGCTCCCGCCTCCGCCCGCAGAGGGGGCCCGCGACCGGTGGGAGCGGCTCTACGACGAGGAGGGGCCGCAGGCGGCCCACGACCGCCTGGCCGGGACCGACCCCGCTGCAGCGGCCGCGGTCCACCCGAACGACCGCCGCCGGGTCGTCCGCGCCCTCGAGCTTGCCGAGGCGGGCTCGTCGCTCGCGCCGGACGAGGACCGCTTGTGGGCGGGCGGGACACGCCACCCGACGATCGTCGTCGGGCTCGACGTGCCGAAGGACGTCCTCGAGCGCCGGATCGAGGAGCGCACGCGGGCGATGTTCGACTCCGGGGTCCAGGAGGAGGTGCGCGAGGCGCTTGCCGGGCCGATCTCGGTCACCGCCCGGCAGGCGCTCGGCCTCGACGAGGTGGCGTCGCTCCCGCGCGACGAGGCGATCGCCGCGCTCGTCGTGCGCACGCGCCGGTATGCGGCGTACCAGCGCAAGTGGATGCGGCGGATACCCGGCATCGTTATCGTCGATGCCGACCGCCCGCCGGGCGAGATCGCCGATGACATCGTCGCGCTGGCACGCTCACGGGAACGTCTACCTCGTCGCTGAGGGGCCATACGCGATGGAGGAGGGCGCCGACGGCGCCGTCGAGGTCCTCTCCGTCGACGGCGACGACGTCGAGATCGCGATCGTCAACCCGGACGGCTCGTACGCGGAGATGTCCGGCAACGGGACGCGCATCGCCGGCGCGTGGCTCATGGAGCGGACGGAGCACGCCGAGGCGCGCGTCCACGTGGGCCCGCGCGTCGTCGCCGTCCGCCGCGTCGGCGAGGGGCTGTACGAGTCGGAGATCGGCGAGGTGAAGGTGGTCGCGCGCGAGCGCATCGCGGGCCTCGACGTCACCGTCGTCGACGTCGGCAACCCGCACGCGGTCGTCGCCGGCGACCCCGACGACATCGAGCTCATCGGCCCGCTGCTCGAGACACATCCGCGCTTTCCGAACCGGACGAACGTGCAGGTCGTGCGCGTCGACGGGCCCGGCGCGGTGACCGCGCGCGTCTGGGAGCGCGGCGTGGGGGAGACGACGGCCTCCGGATCGAGTGCGGTGGCAGTCGCGGCCGCGACGCACGACGCGGGCGACGTGCTCGTGCGGTTCCCGGGTGGCGACCTGCGCGTGCGGCTCGACGGTGGCCGCGCGACGCTCACCGGTCCGGCCGAGCGCGTCTAGCGCGGTCAGCGAGTATCGGTTGTCAGTCGCCGGTCAGCGGTCCACCGTACGAGCGCACGTCTTCGGACATTCGCTCAATCAGACAAGCGCGGTGCGCCGCCCAGTACTGCATCCGTCTCGTCCGCGCTGTAGCCGCAGAAGATGCAAAGAAAGTCGATGCTCTCGATACTGGGGTTCTCCATAGATCGGTTCCAGCGGACGGCTTAGCTAACCGGCGATCTCGTACTCGCGTAGCACGTCGTTGAGCGACGTCTTCAGGTCGGTCTGGGCGCTGCGCCAGCCGATGATGAGGGCGCAGCTCAGGTCGTACGTCCCGGCGGGGAACTCCTTCGGGCGCGTGCCGGGGACGACGACCGCGTTCGGCGGCACGTAGCCCCGATGCTCGACTGGCTCCGCCCCGGTGACGTCGATGACGGGCACCGAGCCCGTGAGGGAGACGTTGGGCGCCAGCACCGCACGCTCGCCGACGACGACGCCCTCGACGAGGATGCAGCGCGAGCCGATGAACGCGCCGTCCTCGACGATCACCGGCCGCGCCTGGACGGGCTCGAGCACGCCGCCGATGCCGACGCCGCCGGCCAGGTGGACGTCGGCGCCGATCTGGGCGCACGAGCCGACGGTCGCCCACGTGTCGATCATCGTGTTCGGCCCGACCCAGGCGCCGATGTTCACGTAGCTCGGCATCATCACGACGCCGGGCGAGAGGAACGAGCCGTAGCGGGCGGTCGCGGGCGGGACGACGCGCACGCCCGCTTCGGCGTAGTTGCGCTTGAGCGGGATCTTGTCCATGTACTCGTACGGGCCGACCTCGATCGGCTCGACCTTGCGCACGCGGAAATAGTCGAGGATCGCCGCCTTCGCGTCCTCGTTCACGCGCCACTCGCCGTCGACCTTCTCGGCGACACGAATCTCGCCCCGGTCGAGGGCGGCAATGGTCTCTTCGGTGGTCACAGCTCCGCGAGTATCGCCGCTGCGCGCTCGCACTCGTCGAGCGTGGGGACGAGCGCGAACCGGACGTAGCCGGCGCCGCTCGGCCCGAACATCTCGCCCGGCGAGACGATGACGCCGCGCTCGAGCAGCGCCGCGGGGTCGGGGCCGACCACCCAGAGGTACATCGTCGCCTCGCTCGCGACGATCTCCCAGCCCTTCGCCTCGATCGCGGGAATGAGAACGTCACGCTTCGCGCGATAGCGGTCCCGCGTCTCCTCGACGTGCCGTTCGTCGTTCCACGCGACGACGGACGCGCGCTGGACGAACTCCTGCGGCGCCGTTCCGACGGTCGGGCGATACGACTTCAGCGCCGCGACGATCTCCGGCGGGGCGGCCACGAACCCCGAGCGGTAGCCCGTCATCGACGAGCGCTTGCTCAGCGTGTGGAAAACGACGATCCGCGAGCGGTCGGCAACCTGGAGCGCAGACGGCGGCGGCTCGTCGAACCACAGCTCGCTGTACGCCTCGTCGGAGGCGACGACGAAGTCGCGCTCGGCGGCCAGCTCGGCGAGCCGCTCGTAGAACGAGAGCGGTGCGGTCGCGCCGGTCGGGTTGTGCGGATAGTTGACCCAGACGAGCGCTGCGTCGTCGGCGATCGCGTCGAGATCCGGGAGGAAGCCGTGCTCCCGCCGCAGCGGCAGCGTCTGCACGTGTGCGCCGGCGAAGAGCGCGCCGCGCTCGTACACGGGATACGCCGGCTCGCCGAAGACGACGGTGCGGCCCGCGGTGTCGAGCACCTGCGCGAGCGAGAAGATCGCCTCCTTCGAACCGTACGTCGGCACGATCTCCGAGTCGGGGTCGATCTCGACCCCGAAGCGGCGGCTGCACCATCCCGCCGTGGCCTCCCGCAGCTCCGGCAGCCCCTGCGCGAGCGGATACGGCGAGCGCTCCGGCACCGCGTCGATGAGCGCCTGCCGGATGATCGGGTCGGTCGGCTCGTTCGGGTCGCCCTTGCCGAAGTCGATGACGTCGACGCCGTCGGCGAGGAGGCGCCGGCGGGCCTCTTCGAGGCGGACGAACGGGTACGTCGCCATGTCCGCGAGCGTCGGGTTGATCACGACAGGAATTCTCGCAGCGTCGCGTAGGCCCGTTCGAGGTTCGCGACCGGCACCTGCTCGTCGCGGCGGTGCGCGTAGGCCGTCGCGCCCGGACCGAAGTTCACCGCGTCGATGCCCTGTTCGGCGAACTGGGCCACCGGCGTCCAGGCCTGCTTCGGCTTCACGACGGGGACGAGCTCGCGGAGACGCGCGACGTGCGGGTTGTCGAGTGCGGGCGGCGCGGAC
>Ga0265338_10004597_pt1 | contig 18572 bp, 20 predicted proteins | sample 42126metaG_FD_193579 | JGI IMG/M metagenome (GOLD analysis project Ga0265338, IMG submission 193579) | Rhizosphere microbial communities from Carex aquatilis grown in University of Washington, Seatle, WA, United States - 4-21-26 metaG | ecosystem: Host-associated > Plants > Roots > Rhizosphere... | reverse complement strand
CAATGGAATTATAAATGTGGAATGCCGTGGATGAAGCTTGCCGGATCATGCAGTCGCCATTTAACAGCCTGGATTATAGGCGAGACGTATGATAAAGAAAGCGGTTTACACCATTTGGCGCATATGGTGTATGATGGACTCATGCTCTTAGACTATGCCGCGCGGAATAAGGGACAAGATGACCGATATATTGAATTACCTAAAAGCGACTCTAATACTCTTGCTTTCTAGCATAATAGTTACATTAATTGTAATCGGCGTGTATGCCGGGATTGGGGTACTCATTGGATTCAGAGGAATTGTTCGTAGCCTTCAATGGCTTAATCACAAAGTACGGTCTCTCGCTTAGGATTAATGACAATGCTTTCGCTCCTACAGGCCTTTGGGCTTTGGATGTTGAACATGATGAGCAGGGAGGATTTGTTGGGTGTGGTTTTTATAATGGTAGTATTAGTTATTATTTTAGTGATAACGTACTTCTCAGTAATATGGATTTTTCTGCCCTTTCTTTAGTTTGTCATAATGGGGTTTCAGATTTTGATTGTTTAAGATCATGGGGGCTCGATGTTAAAGAAGAACAGCTTATCTGGGACACCGCCTTATTCGCGCATATCGGCGATTCTAGCCGAAAATCATATGGTCTTAAGCCCCTTAGTAGCGAAATACTTCAAATTACGTACCCAAGCTATGATGACATTGTTGGGAAAAGGACCAAAAAGCAAACGAAGGAAAGGAAAACATTAGACAAATGGCCTGTTGAATTAGTAGCAATGTATTGCAGTATGGATTGTTATGCCACATGGAAACTTTATAAACAACAATTTGATAAAATATGTACAAACGGCGTGATTTTTGGGGATAATAAATATAGATGTTATTTTGAGCAAATAGAAAAGCCCGTTAGTTTCATACTTAGTCAAATGGAGAATAGGGGGGTATGTGTCGACCTTAAATATCTATCAGAACTTAAGATTAGTTTGGAGGCACAAAAAGCTCCCATTGAGATGGAAATTAAAAATGAGTTGGGACATATTAACCTTAATAGCCCAAAACAGCTTCTGGAGGCCTTAAATGCGAAAGAAATCTACCCGACATTCAAAGGCAAGCCGAGCACTGACAAACGAGCACTTAGTTCCCTTGCTGGATCTCCTATTGTGTCCCGACTGCTTTCTTATTCTGAAATTGATACTTTACTCAGTTCCTTCGTCCGCCCTTACTGTGAAAGAAGTCAAGCGATAGTACATCCGTGGTTCAACCAATGTGGCACACGTACTGGACGTTTAAGCTGTAGCAATCCGAATCTATTACAGATACCGAGGAAAACAGAAAATGGAAAGAAAGTGCGAAGGATGTTTGTCCCAAGACCGGGAATGCTTATGGGAGATTGCGATTTTGGACAAATCGAACCCCGCGTCATGGCGCACCTTTCCAAAGACCCGGTATTGTGTCAAATGTTTAACGACGGGACCGATTTCCACGATTTTACATCCCGACGCTTGGGGATTAGCCGTGACCGGGCCAAGGTGCTTAATCTATCCGTAAGCTACTTGGCTACTGGATTTTCAGTAGGTACTCAACTCGGTCTTTCTTTTGAAGAAGCTGAAAAAGAAATAGAAAAGTGGTGGAGTTTATTCCCAACTTTACGGAGATGGATAGAGGATTTAATTAGAACCTCTGAGCAAAGCGAGTTTTGTACCACATTAATGGGGAGACGGATACGGGTAGAAGGTCTAAATGATCGTTGGAATTTTTATGACAAAAAGACTAAAAGAATCGTATTTCCTAAAAGAGATGCGGCTAGAAAACAACTTATTAATAACATCACACAAGGAAGCGCAGCAGAAATAATGAAAATGGCTATGATCGGCATAAATGCCGCTGCTCCGCAGTTGGGATTACTAGTCCAGGTGTACGACGAATTACTTTTTGAATCGCCGGATATAGATGCTGATATGTGTGTAGTAGAGGCTTGTATGTTAGCAGCAGGAAAGGATTTAGATGTGCCATTGACAGTTGATTGTCATACGGGGGAATCATGGGCGGAATGCAAGTAAGAGAGTGGTTAATGATCTTACTGGATTTCTACATTTGTGTTATTCTCACGATAGAGTATTTCTGGGGACGTTCCGATAGTGATTTAAAGAACGAGGCTAAGAAAAAGACAAAGATTAGAAGGGAGCGATATCAATTTGAAAATCTCACGACCGGCGAAGGCCGTTAAGGAATGGAAACCCGATGGATACATTAAGTCTGCTTTACGGCGTATATGGAGATGGTCAAAAAAGAGGCGCGAATGTCTTAAGGCCAAAGTCTGTGTTACATGCGGCAAAACCAAAAAGAAGCTTTTCGCAGACCATATTAGCCCTGTCGTGGATCCGTTGGTTGGTTTTGTTGACTGGAATATGTACATTGATAGGATGTTTAACGGGGAATTGCAAAGTCTGTGCGAGAAATGCCACAAAGCTAAGAGCAAAGAGGAAGCGGGAGTTAGGGCAAAAGCTCGAAAAGCGAGGAAACTAAATGACGCCTAAAACACTCATCTTTGATATAGAAACGTCCCCCCTCATTGCTTATGTTTGGCAATTAGGCGAACAGAGGGTTAATCTAGATCAAATTAAAGAAGATTGGTATGTTTTAGCCTTTGCTGCTAAATGGCTAGGGGAGAAGAAAGTCATATATCAAGACGTGCGCCATATGGGAGCTATGAAAGACCGTGTGATTCTGAATACCATTTGGAAACTCTTAGATGAAGCTGATGTTGTTATTACCCAAAATGGGAAACGCTTCGATTCTCGTAAGCTCAATGCTAGGTTTATTGAATATGGTATGCAACCGCCAAGCCCTTATAAGCATTGGGACACCTACAGGGTAGCAGATACGGTCGCAGACTTTACTAGCCATAAATTAGAATATTTAACAGAGAAACTATGTAGTAAATACAAGAAACTGAAGCATAAGAAGTTTCCAGGTCTGTCATTATGGAAAGAGTGTCTTAAAGGCAATATAGAGGCCTGGAATGAGATGAAGAAGTACAATATACACGATGTATTATCGACCGAGGAGCTTTATACGAAAATTCAGGCATGGGCACCTCCGTCCGTACCGTCTGTTCATCATCCTTGTTCTTCTGCGTATGCGGTTAAGTGGGGAACTACGCCAGATAGAGGGGCGCTATATCAACGGATGTTCTGTAAGAAGTGCAAAACCTACTTCAGAGGGGGTAAAGTGTAATGGAAGGATTTATGATGACACCCGAAGTGGCGGAGGACTTCTTTCGCCGCTGTTTAGCCAGAGGAGCAGAAACAGAGAAAGAGCGGATTGCTATATTGCAGGAAATTGTTGTAGAACTCCGTGCCGTTAAACTGAATGAAAAAGATATTAGGAATCAGCTCAGGAATAAGAAAGTACTACATATTAAAAAGGAATCCGAATGACTAAACTAACCGTGATGGCTGTATTGCTGCCTGTTGCTTTCTTCTCTACACGGATTGAACGTGTAATTAAAGTGACGGACCCCAAAGTCGTGAAAATTGGGATTGTAGGTAAGAAAGAGGCGGGAGTTTGCAGCGGAGCTGTTATTGACCCAGAAGGTACAGTTCTGACATGCGCCCATTGTTTCGATCATAAGGGTATTCAGAAAGTCTTTATTAAGAGCGCTAAAGGAGAAGTTTATACGGCCTCTTTGCTAAAGATTGATTTCAGCAAAGACCTGGCACTAATTCGAGCAAACGAATTAACAGACTTTCCGTATTTTGCGGCAGGAGATGAACCAAAGAAAGGGCAGCAAGTTCTGAGCTTCGGATCACCTCTAGGCTTACAAAGTACGGATACGATAGGATGGGTGGACAATCTCCTCAACAAAGACGGTCACTTTATTGTTCATAGTGCCTTTATTAGCCCTGGCAATTCAGGAGGCCCTTTAGTGGATTTGCACGGTCGATTAATAGGCATTAATGAAGCAACATTGATGTACGGTTTCTTTCAAGCAGCGCAGGGAATGTTTATAGCCATCGATATTCAGACGGTTAAAGACTTCTTAAAGGAGTAATTAAAATGAAAGATGAAATGATTTACTTATTTGTATTAGCCCTATGGTTTGTAGGAGTAGTAGTTTGTACCTATCTGGTGATACATTAATGAATTATAAATCCTACCCAACAAAAAAGAGCACCCCTTCTAGACTCGCTAGAAAAGGTGCTCGCAGAAATGTCTTTTTATTTAATAAGTATGAAGCTAAGAAATTGAAATCGAAACTTCGTCGTGAGCGTCGAGCGCTTGCTGAATAAGGGCTATTAATGGACCCAGAGCAGCCTGAGACTGACCTAGCATATTGGATCCTAATTGAAGGCCAACTAACACACAGCCTTCAGTATCACGGGGCCAATTGCCAGCGTGAATACGAATATCCGTTCGACCAGGGACAGAATCAAGAAGAGGAAGAATACGACTGAAGCGAGGGCTCCACGTCATTTCTATAGAATACTGGCCGGGGGGTATTTGCACCTCCGGCCTTTCTAACGTATAACAGATTAAATTGCCGTCGGAGTCTGTCAATTCTCCGAACGTACAATCATTTTCAGAAGGTTTTCTAATCAGGGTCAGGATCAAAGAAACTACCTCCGTCCCAAAGTTTGATATGTGGTGCTTCTACAATATCTAAATTAGCTGCACAGCGCTCATAGGGACAATAGGTAATGAGCCAAATCTTTTTACCCTTTTTGTCTTTTTCGCGGCGTTCCAGCGGCTCAACAGAGCGCTTACATTTCCAGCAGATGAGGGAATACATGATAGCCGCTCATCTTATCGCTGCCCGTAGCGCTGCCATAAATATTAAAGTTAACAGAGCCATTTGCCATTTTTGGAAGGTCATAATATTGGCTACTTTTTGTTCTAAAGTTATCAGCCTTTCCCAAAATCGGTGTCCTTCTCTACCTTTCGGCATTTGACCCTCCGTACTTAGATGTTAAATAGTCAATTAAAGCTTGCTTAGATCCTTGAGCTACGCCAGGAGCCATTCGAGCACCGGCCCGAGCCGCGCCCTGCATGGCTTCCGGATTAGAGGCTATGGTGGTAGCTAAACTGGCCGCCCACAGAGGATGAGCAGGAGCTAATACAGCGGCTGCCCCGACTGTTGCGGGAACATTACCGCCCGTAATAGCTCCGCCAATACGTCCCATCATACCGATACCTTTAGCTTGTGCCCCTCTAGCCTGTTCTGTTTGAAGCTGACGCTCAAGGCCATTCTGCATACTTCTTAGATTTCCATAAGCCGCCTTTAAATCCTTGTATTCAGGATGATCGGAAGCTAGGCTCTCCATAGCATCACTATATTCTTTGAATACATTAAAAGCCGCGTCATTCTTAATATTCCCCACTTTATCAAAGGCTCTGTCGGCAGCGGCATTCTTTAAACCTTGAAGTTGTTCGAATGTCACTCCGCCGGGACGTTGTAGGTTTGCCATAGCCTGTCTATATAAGGCAGACTCAGGATTATCGCCTTGACCGAATACAGAGGCCGACTCTTGGAGTGTATTGTGCAGATTTTGAATATAGGGTTGTGTGTTCGTCAGAACCTTCCCTTCTCCTAAATCCTCAATTTGTTTCCCTGTCTGTTGTACCAAATCCTTAGCTGTATTAAATCTCTCTTCTGTCGGCCCTTCAAATAGTCCGGCTTCATGGGCCATGTTGCCTATATCTTGGATTTCGTTCCCCGAAACCCCTAGTTCCCTGGGCTGTAAGCCGAGAGCTTGTACGCCTTTCTTGTTAGCGAATGATTCTAAGCCCTCTTTGGCTCCCTCTCCGGTGGGTAGTAGTTTACCAACAGTTCCGCCTATTCCTGCCCCAATTCCAGCCTGTTTTAGGGTGTTAAGAGGATCTTTTGATAGATCGGTGTCACTTATGCCCTGAAGGGCTCCTAAAGCGGCATTTCCAGCTACAGGAGCAGCTTCTAGAGCCTCTCCGACACCAGGAATAGCCATTGGAGCTACCGCACCGGCCACTGCTCCGGCTCCGTAGCTAATAGGATTAACGGCTTTTGCAAGCGCCGCTTTTTGGCTTAAATCTGCGAGATTTTTACTATAATTTCCCGGCATAACAGCAGAAGCGGCCTGTTTAGCCATAGGGAAATTGTTTAAAGCTCCTCTACCGGCAGACTCCATCATACCCGGCGGTTGTACCAGGGTATAACCATCCGGAACAGTAGAATGATCTACTAAATTATAGCCTTCCGGTAAATTTACTTCGTCGGCTGCCATGTTTTGCCCCCATCGGCTGACATAATCATATGACCCTGGACATTTTGAGCATACATAGGCTGAGCGGTATTAACACCTGCTGCCTGTTCTAATTTACCTTGAGCGGCTCCACCTACAGTACCGGGAATAGCATTTGCGGCTCTTTCAGCTATCGGGAGGGTAGCTAATTTTTCTGCGGCGGTTGTTCCCACCTTTTCCTGCTCTGTTTGTTCACCGCTAACATTATGTCTATGAGTTTCTCCGATTTCCTTAGCCTTCAAACCTAGTTCAAACTGTTTAATCATCATTTCTATCTGCTTTCCGCCGAATTGAGCCATTAGGTTAGTCGCATTCTCAATGTCAGAGGCCGACATTTTATTAATGGTAGCTTTGCTATACCCTAACTTGGTTAAAAGAGGTGTATAAGCTTGCTGTTTAGCGGCAGATAGAGCAGAAGAAGAGTCAATAGCGTCTAATTTCATCTTTGCTTCTGTCTGTTGTAGATTCTGTTGGCCGGCTTTCTCCATTGTGCCTAGTTTCTCTTCGGCCAATTTGTTCTGCTGATCTTGGATACGACCAGCAAAGCCGGGATTACCAGCTCTTGCCACACCCTGCATAATAGAATCAGCAAGGCCGCCTAAGGCTACAGGAAGTTTCCCGCCTAAGCCTTGACGTTGCTGCATTAATTGATTTTGGACAGCTAATTGCTGTTCTGGACCATATTTATCAATTTGACTCTTTTGTTGACTAATATAATCAGCTACTGGATTGCCCTGGGGAGCTCCTACAGGACTTGGAGCAACGGGAGCTGGCTGTGCCGGAGCAGGAGGAAGTCCCGCTCTCGGGTTAAATTGTAAAGGAGCGGTAGGAGGTGGAATATTATTAGGATCAACCATCTGATGAGGTTCTTGAGATAGTTTAAGAGTGCTATTAGGATCAGTAACGTCATATACACCAGGGTCTGTAACTTCTCCGCCGTCGGCGTAGCCTTTGGCTGTACCACTAGAGGTTTGAACAACCGGATCGATTGCGTCGGCTTGCTGAGCGTCTGTTTTTGGCTTACTATATTTATCAGAAAGAAATTTAGAAATCTTTTCCACCATTCCGCCCTCCGCATATTTTTCATGGGGTGTCGTATTCAGGCCTGGTCCTGACTTTTCTCTATGAGGAGAAGTAACAGCTCCGCCGGTGGAATAGGAATTAGGAGCATTTTGACCGGGTACTTGAATTGAAGTTTCTGGCAATATACCATGCTGTCGTAAAACGTGTTCCGGGATAGAGGCGGGATCAGAACCATAGCCTAATTTAGCTATTTCGGCTGGATCGCCTTTAACTCCCCAAATAGTCATCTCGTTAGGAGTGCCCTTTCCCATAACTCCCCTTGAAAATGGTTGAACTTTCGAGGCCATACCTTCCATTTCAGGAGCTGCTTCCGGAAATAATGCACCCGCTTCTCCGGTCAATCTTTCGCCAGCACCTTCTGTCACACCAGCGCCCGCCCCCATAATCAGAGGCAGTAAAATATCGGAAACAGTCGCATCCTGAATGCCTGGTTCATTTGAATCCGGCATTACTTCCGGATCTTCATGTACAGGGGCGCTTTGGGGAGTTTCGTGAATATCGTCACCCGCAGCTGCTTTTTGTAATAGATTTCGTAGTCCCACTAAAGTACCGTTATCGTTTGTATCAGTAACTTCCCCGCCTTCGGCATACTGATCGGCATTATGAAGGGACGCAGCAACGGCCTGATCATGCGGATGGCCGGATTTCTGCATTTCTTCGATATTCTTTGAGACGACTTTCTGAGATTTACCGGGTTTGAGGGGCATTGGCTTTACCTCGTAAATGTTGCATAGCTTGAAGAAGCGCAGCTATATCTTCTGGATGAGACTGAGTAATAGATCGTGGAATTACAACTTCACCTGGGCTTAATTGAGCATGGACCGTATCATTTTTAGGACTATCGCCTGGTACCTGTGCTTTACCCGGAACCTGACCTCCGTGCTTCATGCACATTCCCCCGCCACAAAGACAGGGGATATCCACCATACCGCCTTTGGCATAATTCGTTATTCCGTAGTTTGCAGGATTGGCATTTGCACCGGTGGGAGTAGATCCTGCTCCGCTATTAATAGCTTGAGTACCGGTTAAAGCTCCCGAAGTCGCTGCTCCTCCTATACCTCCGCTCAAAGCCGTTGCTCCGGCTCCTAACAATCCCGAATAGATACCTGCCGTCTGTTGGCCTTGATTTGTGGCAGTATTAGCCGCTTGATTCTCTTGACCAGCTATGCCAGTGGCTTTTTGCATTTGGTCCTGGTAAACTGTCTGAGGGACTTGGGCATTATATTCGGTGCGCTGATTGGCAAGACCCGTATTGGCATTTGAGACATTTTGCTGATTCTGTGTATTATAGGAATTAGCTTGCTGCTGATATCCGGCATTTTGAGCAGAAGCTTGCTGTTGATTAGCAGCATTAAATTGCTGCATGGCATTCTGTGCGGCAGCAACGGTATTGGCTTGCGTATTTTGTTGGCCTTGGAGAGCATTACCTGCGCTCGCTCCCTGTGACATAGCATTTAGGGCTGTTTGATAAGCCTGAGATTGGGCTTGAAGGGCTGCTTGATTAGCATTCTGGGCATCTTGTCCCGCATTCTGCTGTGATAGAGCCGCTTGCAGTAGGCCGGGAGCTACCCCCCTGGCCTGAGCCGCTTGGTCAATGGCTCCGCGTTGTCCTGCTAGATTTGTATTAGACTGTTGAAGGGCCTGAGCAATCTGGGCCTGTTCTGTAGGTGTACCAGCAGCTCCGGCGTTAGCCACTTGCCCTAATTGAGCCAAAGCCGCTTGCTGCGCTGCTGTTCCCTGTTGACTCGTATTCTCAGTTGACAAGGCGTTGTTCTGCTGTAGATACGCCGTCATTTGAGCCGGAGTCATATTTCCGGCATTAACTTCCTGCTCTAAGGCAGGAAGATCTAAAGCCTGAGCAGACGGAGTTTGAACATTATTAAGAGCCGCTAATGCAGCTTGTTCGTCGCTAGACGCATTTCCTGATTGTCCACCTGTTAAAACATCGAGTAAGCTCATAATTATTGTCCTTGGTGACCGTAGATATAGTTACCCGGATTAACGGGTTTTCCTTGATAGGTCATTTGTGAAAAATCATTGGGATCTAATGTTTGTAATTCATTGATTAACTGTTGATATGGCTGACTCTTTGTATCGACTAGTGATTGTTCCCATCCGGGTAATCCTGTCATTTGCGGCTGTGTAGCGTTATATTGGGCGGTTGTAGCTCCTCCTGCAATTTGTTGGATGATATTATTCAAATCGTAGGAGTTGCTTGTCGGCGTATTATAAGTCCCGGCTTGAGAGGCTGCTGTTTGATCTAATGGACTTTGATAACCCGTTCCTAAGAGTTGTTGTAAAGCCGCAGCCTCTTGATACTGCGGAGAGGTAGCTACGCCGGCTAAAGTCGGAGCATTAACGGGAGTTTGATTCAGATACTGAGTTAAAGGATTATTGCCTATATTAACATTTGAATTACCTTGATAAGCATTTAACCATTGTTGAATAGGCGTTAATTGATTATATGCCGCTTGCTGTTGTTGATTATACGTCGTTGCAGCATTCTGAGCTCCGGATAGTTCATTCTGTAATTGCGTATTGAATTGATTCGTAGTATTTCCCGCTTGCTGCTGTGCATAGGCCGCAGCGTTTTGTGCGTCTTGCTGTGCGGCTTGTACTGATTGATCCGCATTCGTGACACTATTCTGAAACTGCGGCGTAAGCTGATTAAACTGATTGGCCGCTGTTTGAACAGTTTGTTGGGCACCTGAATTACCACTAAGTAGCAAAGCATCAAGAGTATTAGAAGCTTGGGTTTGATTACCCCCAGACGTTTGACCTAAATAATTCTGAAGTCCGGCCTGAGTATTTAAAAGCCCCGCATTCTGTACGGCGGAGTTAACTTCCCCTTGGATATTTCCATAAGGGGTTGTAGATTCATAGCTTGTAGGTCCTGAATAGGTGTCGTTTAACTGACCTTGAAAGCCACTGACATTCGATGGCGTAGCGGCAAATTGAGTGGGATTAGAAACCGCCTGATTAACCAAATCTTGATTAGGTGCGGCGTAGCCCTGACTAACCTGCTGACCGAATTGGTTAGCGGCATTATTAATATCGCCCGAAACTTGACCGTATTGGGTATTTAAACCATTTGCCACGGTTTGAGCTTGAGCGCCGATCTGGGGAGCATTAGCAGTTAAATAATCCCCTAGTTTAGAGCTCGATGACCCAAATTGTGTAGAGGTGCCTTGGGAAGAGGGCTCGCCTCCGGCTTTAGAAGCTCCTGACCCGGCACCAGCAGAACCACCTGTTTGAGGTGGTGCAGAGTTTGTTCCGGCTCCGGTTGTCTGCCCTTGCGGAGCATATTGGTTTTGTTGTTCTGGGGGAAGAAATGCCATATTAGGATACCATTACTGACAAAGTGTAAGTAGTGCCTGTTGTCAGCCCTATAATCGAATCGACTAGAATAGAACCGTTTGAATAGTGCCAAAAAAGTTGTACCGGAACCGTCGGATGTACTGTCGTGTCTCCCGTCTCATACACATTGCCGATAATTACATTGGTCGGAATACCTGTAGTGGGATTTGCAAATTTAAATCCTGTTGTCGTACCGGGTGTGAATTGAAAAGTAAATGGAGCAATAACGCCGATATTACTATAAAGAATCCCGCGATTTATAATGTTATAAACAGCAGTCATAAAAAGATTGAGCGCCATTAAAAACTGAGCAAACCACTGAGGGGCATCTTTATAATCTTCGTACTTGATTCTCTGAATTGTAGGAAGATTAGAGTTATTTTGAAGTGCCATTAATGACCTCTCGTTCCAATAATATCAAATGTCGCAGAGAGTCCGTCTAAGGCTATCGAAGTAAATGCCTGAGTTAAAGACAGCGTAACTAAAGCCCAATGACAATAGTTAGTATTCTTTGTGGGCCATGTAGGGATTAGCTGAGGCTCAATCGTACTGACGCCAAAAGGGAAAGTTCCCCATGGCAAGGTTCCCCAGCCTCCGGCTACGATGGGGACAAGATTAACTGTTTCAGCGCCAATAGACCAATCGCTAGACATAGTGAGGGTCACGAAGTCAAAATTAGCTTGCGAGAACATAAACTGCCATGACGTAAACTTTTTAACGTATTCGGCAAAGCCACCATGGATAGGACAATAAGTAATCTGCGTCGGAATTGAGCGATAACTATTTGCTGCTCCGGGAGTAAAGTTAGACACGTCTTTAACCGTGACTGTATTAGCCACCGGCCCGATTTGTATAACTTGCGTAGTATAAAGGACTCCACCGTCTGTCTGTTGAATTACATCTCCTTCTAGGACGTTAGAAGCATCGGTCAAGAGGAAGGTTTCTAGTATCGGATCAATTGAAACTATATTTATAGCATACTCTTGATCAGCATAATCCGCTATTGTGAAAGTCTTACGTTCTTTATATACATGACCTGCACTATCGGCAATAAACATGCGGTCTATGATCTTATTGACAATGGCGGCGGTGGCAGGACGTGTCCAGAGAGTATAGGACTGCGTAATCCAATTATAGCGATATTCCTGCTGCACAGCACTCGGAATAGCGGCATTATCAGTGAATAAGAAGTAGGCCCTATCGCTTTCATAGGACATTCCATATACTGTAGAGGTAAAACCGGGTAATTCGGATAGTTCTAGCAAATCCCGTTCAATATTACGACTCATAATCTGATTTCCGCCAGAAGATACCGAACAAATCCCCTGAGTAGAAAAATAATAGATAGAGTTATTCAGAATTTGAGGGGTGTCGGGACCATTAAGCAAAGCCGAAGAGTCAAATAGCAAACTTTGAAGCGTGGTAGGATCGGACCCTGTAATACGGTAGATGCCGCTGGTCGTAAAGGCATAAAGGGCATCCTGCAAAGCGACAATTCGGAAAATAACAGTATTAGTGCCGCCTGTTTGAAGGGGCAATAGGTAGGCTAAGGGCACAGCTTCGGGTTGATTAACCTTAGAAACTAGCATTCCGCCAGGTTGTGCCTGATTTCCGCTAATATAAGTTTCTCCGGCGGCAGGAATTTGAGGTGTCCAACAAGTTTGCCGAGAACTGTTAATATAGAACTGGATTTGCTGAAGATTTTGAGCCACTACAATGATAGCGCCGGGAAGAATATTCTCTCCGGTCACGTATTGCATATAGAACAATGTATTAGAAGGATCTTGATTGACCATTGCCACTAGGTTACGGGCTGTGGCATCAATATTTTGAGCAATCGTCCCGGAAGTGTCAATTTTAAATTGGCGTAGGGCAGCATTATTCGCTGCCGCGCCTGTATAGGTATAAGTAGTGGGTCCGCCTAAGTCAGTTATGGAAAGCGTATCGCCTATCTGTAATCCTAGCGGAGCGCCCACGCTGTCAAGCGTAATATCGGCAGTTTGTACGGTCTGAAAATTAGCATAGAAGGTCATGCCTTGGAATGTGGCAATATCCAAGGACAAAGGAGGCTGAGAATTAGGGAACGGCGTAGGCTGACCATCTGCTGTATAAATAAAAGCACCTAGCAGCGAATCCGGAACAGTATCAATAATGGTTACGGTCTTTGCCGCAATTTCACCGGAAGTCAACTGATGTTCAATGGCTAACTGAAAGTTATTACCAGGCGGAACGCTTAAACTATTTGTATTAGCCGTTCTATACACCTGCACGAAATAGTTTGTAGTGACACCGTTCGGTATCGTAATTTCCAGAGTTATATTTTGCGTAGATCCGCTGGAATTAGAAACATATAGAAATTCAGACGGAGCGCCTAGAATAAGATTCTGATTGGCGTCGATATAACCGAATAGGATTTGATAACCCACTTGACTATTATTGAGAATAACATTACCCGCTCCTGAAATGGCTCCTTGTAAATCGAGAGCTGTAGGTGCGCCGGATTGAACAGGCGTACCTGTAATAGAGTCTAATTTATAAACTCCGTTATTAGTGGTGAAGTAGAAATTACCATTTGACTGAGTGGAGAATACATAGCTTCCAGATGGCGGAAAGAAGTTTCCTAAGTAGTTAACCCACGTTCCCATTCCGTCTGAATCATAGCACAGTTTCCCGCTCTGTAAATACCATAGGAGGGTATCATCATAAACAAACCCTTTAATGGCCTGTGAAGCTAATAAGGTACCGTAGAAATCAAAGCCTCTACGTGTTTCTGCCACACCAGGTCTATCAATACATATATTGTCAGCCACCGTCATAGCGCCAGGAGGCACTTGACTGAGCTGGTTGTTAAAAGTGTACAAACCTTTATTATCGAGTTGAACTACAGGAAGCATGATAAATCCTTAAAATACCAAAAACATGGATGATGTAGATGTCGTAGGAGCGGGGACCACTGTAAAAGCTACACCGGAGGAACACAGTTGAGACGGGCCTGTCGGAGTAAAGATCGCCTGATATGTTCCAGCAACAGGGCCTATATAGTCGGCCACGGCTTCTCCATCCGTATTAGATCGCAGCGTAAATGGGCTATTCACGCCTCCAATACCGATACCATGAGCAGAACAGAGAGCGATAATTAAATCGCCATCCTGAGTAGTAGTCAAAGAGGGCCCTGTCGGATTTCCGCCTCCCGTACTACCGGCTGAAATATTTCCCGCCACGTCGATAGGGCTTGTCGTAGCGACGCCAGAATATTCTAGAATGTAAGGAACATTGAAACAGGTACTGCCGAAGTTAACCGTCACTGATGTAACGCCGGATAGACTATTTGCTGAATACCAAATATCGGTAGTGTCGGGAGCGGGTGAACCAACGGCATGGGCTCCGGGCACCTGAGTATATGTATTGCCTATATTATCGGTAATAGAGGAAATAGTCGTTCCATTATTCTTATATACGGCCACTACTAATAGACTTCCGAAGGTGCTAGATGTAATCGTGACAGAAGTCGATGAGGAGGTAGTACCTGATCCATTATCAGCTTCTTGGATGAAAGCAATAGCCATTAGAAACCTTCGGCTAAACTAACGATATCCCATACATTATCCGTACTATCATAAATAGCTCCTACATAACTGATGTGTGGAAAAGTTATGGGGGGAATAGACGTAATCGTAGAACCAAATCTAAAATTCCCGGAACCAGTAGCGAATGTCACTGTCGTAGTAGTTAATGAGACATGAGTCCGCAGTCTAAAAACTATTTTTTGTCCGTTAGTTCCGCCAGTAGGTCCGTTAATTGTAAATAAAAAGCTTATACGATAATCAAAAAAGGACCCGGCAGTAGCGTCCGGGGTTATAGAGGGAGTTGGATCTGCTACGCTAACTGTCTTTGGAATGTTTAAATATTGATTCGCATCGATTTTCTGTAGAGCAGATTCTACAGAGTCTGAGGATGTGACAGTTCCTGAAGCTGCTGTATAACCAGTTAATAAACCTAATTTAGATAAGTCAATCGCCGCCGCCGCATCTACATCAGCATTCACTAAGAGTGAATCTGACAGAATGCCGGAAGCGTCGCTATGGACTAAACCGTTAGAACTAAAACTATTTAACTGAAGTCCGCTAAATTGCGGAGAATCAGCAGTACTAATACTCTGAGGAAGTGATAAGGTGACGGCTCCCGTAGGAGAACTTACAATCACTTGACTGGGGGTGCCGGTAATCGAAGTGACACCGCCACCTCCGCCAGAACCATTAGAAGCCGCTGTTATACGCCCTTTTGAATCAACAGTTAAATTCGTATTGGTATAACTTCCTGGCGTAACAGCGGTATCAGCTAATGTCGCTACGGCGCTGCCCGGTCCTGTAGCAGTAACATCTCCGGTTAAGGCAGTAATACCAGTATCCGGGCCTGTTCTAATGACAGTACCGTTAAAAGTCAATTGGTCAGAGCCATTTATCCCTAACGGCAAATCGGCAGAATTTGCATTATTTCGCCAATCAATAGTATCCGCCACCGCTAATCTTATAGCTCCGGTGGAAGCGGCGTTAGGTACAACAGACGTGAAATACTTTGCCAAAAGACCATAGGTAGGTCCAAAATTAACATCAGCTGTTAAAGTGAAAGCTCCGCCAGTCTTTTGAAGAGAGCCGGTGGCAAGAGCAATCCAATAGGCCGTCATATTCCCTACACCTTGAGCATATCCTGTATCGCCATAAGAAGGGACGTTGTACGTTACGCCATTAAAAATAACGGGGGTGGACATATATTACCTCTGAAATGGGAAGCCGTAAGAACCCCAATAGGGCGGGGTATTGCGGTTAACAATCTTTTTAGGAGTCCCGTCAATTCTAGGGCTCACTGTTCGAGCAAAATCTACAGCCATGTCTGCATAACGTCGTTCTGCCACTGTTAGATTCTGAGTGTCGCCCAGAGCTTCTAAACATCGAATGGCGCCGCGCTGTACCAGCATTTGAAACATATCATAAGGGACTTGCGGGATGCAGGACATTTGAGCAGGACAAATCCAATCTCCGACTTTCATCGTGTATATCTGTCTTTGCGTATCGTAGGGCAATGGACTGATCGGCTGTCCTGTAAATGGGTCGTTGCCGGGGCTGCTGAAAGTTATAGTATTAGAAGTCAGAGCACTAATTGTTTGATTATCTCGTAGCGAGGTAAACTGCGGATAGTTCGGAATAATATCAAACGTATCTGTAAGTGTCCATGCAGAAGGAACTGCGTTGACAGTCACGATATTAGTCGTTGTATCAATGGCTACAACTTGAGCACAATTAGTAACTTCTGTTAGGTTATTGGGCCGCCGTTTTATCTTCATCCGTAACCGATACTGAGTGGGAGTACCGGACGTATTAGGATAGAGGATAATCTGATCATTCTGTAGTATGAAGCCAAACACGTACAGGGGAGGATTTCCTCCGGCGGGATATGTTAGTTTAAGGTACTCAGGGCTGAGCATGGACATGTTAAGCTCGTTGTTATTTCTATCAACGAACACAACATCGCGCCAGGTGGCAAAGGCTGCCCGTTCTGGTATAGTATAATTATAGACGTTCTGAAGGACGGGTTGATCATAATTAGTCACCCAGAACTCTTCCTGTGCCGCTAAAACGAGCGGAACAATCGTTGTTCTCATTTCTTGGTCTAAGAAGGCTATAACGTCAGCAGGTTGAAGCGTATTCTGAGAATTAGGACTTAGAATAGCCCTATAAACGCTGCTAACTAGCGCCTGAGTAGATCCATCTACTGTATAATCCGGTTGAACTGCGGCCATAAAGGGCTCCTTTACTCGCCGAGTTTAACCGGCCTCTTATCTGCATCGTCATCATCTTCCATCTTAGGCATATCGGAAGTCTGCTCGCCATTCATAGGTTTAATATGAACGCTAACGCCGTGTGCTTCCACTTTAGTGCCTTCATTGGGCTGCGGCTCTTTTTCTTCATCAAAAAGGCCGGAGGCTTCGATAGGGTCTAAATCGCCCATCAGTTTTTTAAATACGAAGTCATTAACTTCGCCATCAGACATTGATTTAGACATGATTACGCTCCTGCGTGAACAGTGGTTGATCCACTCGAATCTGTGTAAACTACGGAAATGCTACGATTTCCTAAAGCGGCACCGGCAAAATACGAGCTCAAATCTCTAAGCCAATCCGGGGGCTGATTAACATAGCCTGGGGCAACTGGATTCAAGTTATCGATAATCCATTCATTGTTAGCATAGTTATCGGTTACGACGATGGTGAAAGAAGCTGACATTTTATATCTCCTTTTGTCTCAAGCCGGGGCTTTTTAGGGCCCCGGCAAGGACGTTTAATTCTTACTGATTGACAATGTTATTGATTAGAACCGCTTTCGCAGGACTATTCAAGAACGCGGCTTGGAGCGTGTAGCAACGAAGCTCATAGGCCGTATAACCCGGAAGCTGAAGGAAGAACTCGCCCGGCATACCCGGAAGGGTAAAGGTCAAGTCCGTCGCGCCAGTGCGCTGGCAGCGTTTCAGCGGTAGAATGAAAGCATATCCCTGTTTCATAAAGATATGACCAACAATCTCAATCTTTCCGTTCGGGCCGTAGAAAGCCAAGCTTTCCGTCCCGTTTTCTAATTCAGATTTCTTGTAGCTAGAATCATAACGTCGAGCTCCCGCTTGAGAAGTAATCAAGTTGGAATAGGTCGTAGGATTCACAAACACTGTAACATCTTCCATAAGGCCACGAGCGGTAGCCAAGGCCACAGCCGATTGAACCTTACCGAAATTCAACGCTGTTCCAAGCGCAGAATAAACATTGCTCTGCCATAACGCATAAGTTGCCGCGTTGATGTTGAACAAGGTGGCAACGTTGGAAAGAATGTTGAAATATCCCTGCATTTCTTGACCAAAGGCCAAGTAGGGGAATATCTGCAACGCTGTTCCGTTAAGGCCGTTAATGGCCGTAATGTCGGCTGCGTTTCCGCTCATCGTGATGATGCGCGTAGAAACGGCAACAGACGTAACAGACAACGGAGCATTGGTATTAACCAACACGCCCGCATTGTACATATCAACGTTGATGTTTTCCATGCCGGACCAAATGCCAGCAGACCATTCGGCTAAGTCAATGGTCACAGTGGCAACAGTTCCCGCGCCCGTGTGTACTGTGCTTTCGCCGAGTGTTCCGTGGGCAGACGAGCCCCACATAAGTTCGATTTCAATGAACTTGCTCATGGATTGCGTAAGCGCATCCACGATCAATTCAGTCGCTTCCACAAACGCTCTCACTCCGCCTGAAGCCGCTTTAGCAGCAACGTCGTAGGTGATACGATCGGCTAACGTCATGCCGGCACCGGCGATCTGAGCATCTCCCATGGTAGAGGCCACCGGGTTATTCAGCGCAACCGCGCCGACTCCGAAGGTCATACCGGTAGGAAGGGCCAACAGAACGGGCTGGTGAAGCAGACGGCCTTCACGCTTGTCGTTCTCTACAAATTTAATTCTTTTCTGAAGTACGGACGATTCGGGAACAAGATTAACGATCTTGTCTTCGTATACGTCCTTAAACAAACCCGTTAGGGTTGTCTGTGTTTCGAATGCGCTACTCATAGTATTAAGTCTCCTTTAATTAGTTTAATTAAAGGGTATTTGGGAATGACATTGATATTCGGGGTAGAGGTTAAGTCATCCCTCGTATCAGTAGTGTTCTTATTTTCCCTTTGCTTTCAAATCGGCCAGATAATCTCTAAACTCATCCGGCGTCATTGTTTTTCTTTCGTCCCGTTTTGAAGCAGGGCGCGAATCTTTTTTAACTTCTTTTTCTGAGGCTTTAACTTGCTTGAGATAGTATTTACGAACCTTCTCTGC